>Ga0114922_10000493_pt1 | contig 37763 bp, 35 predicted proteins | sample AartaG_FD_100975 | JGI IMG/M metagenome (GOLD analysis project Ga0114922, IMG submission 100975) | Deep subsurface microbial communities from Aarhus Bay to uncover new lineages of life (NeLLi) - Aarhus_00045 metaG | ecosystem: Environmental > Aquatic > Marine > Oceanic > Sediment | place... | reverse complement strand
CACGCGGCGGGTAATATCTGGCCTGAGCTGGGTAAGCCTTTAATCAGGGTGCCGTACGTTCATACATTTGCGGTTTATTGTGATTTTGCCGCGCCTCCGACACTTCGTATGCGCACGCCGATGTCATACCTGGAAAAGAAACTCAAGGCAATCTCAGCCTTTCGTTCGCAAAAGCAGATATCTTCGCTGATCGAAAATGTCCGTCATATCGGCCCTGAAGAGTACATACGAGCGATAGAATTCAAACTATACCGTCCTGCAAAATATCATAATCAGTTCGAGGAGAAAAAGGCAATAAGGATGGTCCGCTGACAAACTGACGGCAGTATTGCTTTTTGACTCAAAACAATCTTTTTTATCGTATATTTTCGATATTAATTACCTTAGTACCGGCAGAGCAAGTGTGGCGGTAACCGGGAAGTGGTCGGAAGGGTAACGCCCATCGATGTTGTCGTACAAGATTCGTGCCTCGAGTACTCTCACATTCGGCGGTGTGAAAACATAATCGATTTTATTGCCTTTTCGGGCTCCCCGGAAGCTGTGGCCGGTTCTAACATCTTTGATGTCGGGATGCAGCACACGAAACGTATCGACCATTGGAACAAGAGTGTTGGATTCGCGCCCATCTGCTCCGCTGAGTGAGGTCTTGCCTTTCAAATAAGTTACAACCGGATTGTTCTCGCCGGTGTTGAAATCACCTGTCACGACAAACGGGTCTTTGTGCTTTCTATGGTGAACACGCTGAGCCAACAGGACGGCACTTTTTTCTCTGGACGGCTGGGAAACATGGTCCAAATGAAGATTAAAGACATAAAAAGCCTTACCCGATTTCTTTTCGACAAATCTTGCCCAGGTGCAGATGCGGACACAGGCATTGCCCCAATGATTTGAGCCGGGGACTTCCGGAGTATTAGAAAACCAGAAGGTTCCCGATTCGTCCACGTCAAAACGGTCGAGACGATAGAGGAGGGCGGAGTATTCACCGTCGGTCTTGCCGTCCTCACGGGCAACGCCTATCTGGCCGTATTTGGCAAGTGCTTTGCGGATTTCGGCAATCTGAAAATCCAGAGCCTCCTGCAAACCCACAATATCGGGTCGATGGTCGCGAAGGACGTCAAAAACCATTTCGCGGCGATTTTTCCAGTGATTTTCGCCATCATTAGCGGAGCCATAGCGAATATTGAAACTCATCACGCGCAACTCCAGAGCGTCTGCTCCTGTCCGGTTTAAATCGGCACCTGTGAGGTCCTGACAGGAACATAAATTGAAAAGCGTCCATAAACCTAAAAGAACAGCTAATGGTATAAATGCTTTCGTCGCAATGGAAATTTTTCTGTAATACATAGTTTGCTCTTCAACTTGTAAATTTGGTTTTAAAATTCCTGAGCCTGTTTGGCTAAAGACTCCTTCGTTTTTCGTCGTCTGAGAGCGGTTCGTTCAGCGAGCCGGAGCGGAAGCCCTGCAGGTCGACGGTTATGAACTTAAAGCCGAGCGATTTGAGTTTCTCAATTATTTTCGAGCGGTTCGGCTCTTTCGTAACTTTGTCAATATCCTGCGGATTGACTTCGATTCGAGCGATGGTATCGTGATGGCGAACGCGGAATTCAACCAGGCCTAATTGTCTTAGAAATTCCTCGGCCTCATCAATCTGCTTTAGCCTTTGCTCGGTCACCTCCAGCCCATAAGCGATTCTCGAAGCCAGGCAGGGAGACGAGGGCAAATCCGCAGTGGGCAAATTCATTTCTCTACTTAGCTGCCGAATATCGTCCTTGGTTAGTTTGGTCTCTGCCAGCGGCGAACGGACACCGAAGACCTTCATTGCGCGGTTGCCTGGCCGGAAATCGTCGAGGTCGTCGTAGTTGGTCCCGAATACAACGTGGCCAAAGCCCTTCTCTTTGGCGATGTCCAACAGTATCCTGCAGATATGCGACTTACAGTGGAAACAGCGGTCGGCCTTGTTGGCGGTAAATTCGGGGTTTTCAAGCTCGTCCGTCTCGATGACCTGAAGCTCGGCGCCAATACTCTTTGCCTGGTCAGACGCCCTCTTGAGTTGGTTACTCGGTTCCGCGACACCGGCACTTATACAAGCTAATACATTATCCGCCCCCAGAGTATCGACAGCCGCCTTCAAAAGAAAGGTACTATCCACCCCTCCGGAGTACGCAACCACAACTTTGGCCAGCTCCTTGAGGATTTCCTGAAGCGAGTTGTATTTTTCCTGGAGATTCACACAGCCGATGGTGAGAGTCGAACTCACAACCCCAGCTTTACGAAAGCTGTGCTCTACCATTGAGCTACATCGGCATTTACGCCGGCTATAATACTGTTCATCGGCTGTTTTGTAAACTCCGTTAGAAATTTCGGATGGAGTATTAAAGAACCCCCCATTTCTCAAATTTGTAGAGAATATCACCCCCTTCCTAAAGGCAGGCTTTCTAACGGTGTAAAGCGGCAACATCGGGTCAATCAGCGGGCGCGGCGAACGATTTTTTTCGTCTCGTTCGTGGACATAGGACGGAGGGCCGAGGGCAGATATCCGACATCGGACTGCTGTTGCAGGCTTTTGGGCGGAGGTGAAATTGGCTTTGTTTGGGTTTGTATTGGGTTTGAATTGGGTTTGTTTTGGCATTTTATTGGCTTTAATTGGGTTTGATTGGGTTTGTATTGGGTTTGTTTTCACCAAGTGTCCAATTGGCAATATTTTCATATTCCACTGTATAGAAAGAGTTTACGTTCATTTGAGCATTTAGTAAATTGGGTTTGTTTTGCATAATTAAGTTCATAATTGGTTGACAAACCGGGCTGGATAGGCGTTTTGTTCATCGGCGCCGTTGGGATTTTCCAGGTTTCGCATGAGGTGCAGTCTTTGAAGCTCGAGTACCGTTTTGTACAGGCTGTTCTCAATTCGTCGTTCATACATCAGGAGGCGGTCGAGCACCCTTGCATTTGAGAAATCCTTTATTGCCATACGACCAAGGGCCAGATGGGGAGCCGATTCGGAGGGATCGTGCTGCGGCAGGTCCCGTCCTTTGAGCAACAGGGATTTTTTGAGTTTATCTAATGGGCTGGAGGTATTACGTGCTTTCAGGGCATCGATGGTCTGGTTCTGGATGCGGCCGACCCGTTTGAGCCGCCATGAAAGACTGACAATGCGTTCTGCTAATATAGATTCCATAGGGCCGGCGGGGGCCAGCTCGCTTAGTAAGCGGTCGCGGTATAGACAGAAATCGGCCTGGCTTTCTGAGCTGATTACTGCCTGACGTGCCCAAAGGCCGTGTTTTACGGCATTCTGTGAGACGACGACCCTGCCTTGGCGGGTTAGTGGGCCGGTCGATTTTTGGGCGTTTAGGCGGTTTGCGAGGATTTGTGCTTCGGTTGCCATTGGGAAAACCTCCTTTGTATTAGTTCATAGTTGGTAATTGGTAGTTATTCACATTTCCTAACGATTAATTTTGAACTGGGGCGGCTTGCCCTAAGACCTTGCCACACCGTGGCTTATAGACATGCAATGTGATATGCCTATCTGTCGCCTGCTGGCGTCTTCCGTTTACCTTCTGGTAAACATATAGGCATATTAACATATTATCAAACAATAATCAACAAAAAAAAACCAAAAAAAACCACTTTTTTTGGCTTCCCTGAGTGTAGTCGAACGAATCAAACCACTGAACTTATGCTGCCATTATAAAAAAGTACCGAACACCTTTAATTCCCGCAAAAAAATGGCAGGCCAAGAGAAATCATAAGCCCTTTAGTACAGGCGGGTTATGCGATTGAACCCAAGAAAATTCACTGCCACCTCAAAAAAATTTATTTTTTCCCTTGCAATGAAAGTTTTTTGCTCTATACTACAGAGTACTCTGTAATATATGAATTTAGTAAAGGAGTTTTTAACTATGGATATATCGAAACAAGAGGCACAAGGTTCTCTGGATCAGATTCAAGCAGCCGTTAGTCAGACAAGAAAAAGAATCGCTGCAGGCTCGACCGCCCCTCTTCTGATATTGTGGGGTGCAATCTGGTTCGTAGCATATCTCGTAACGTATCTAAGCTATCCGTTCGAATTTGAGCTCTACTGCTTAAGGCTAACACATCGTGTCAGCATTGGTATTCATATTGCTGGTCTGTGTTGGCTGGTGTTAGTCCTAATTGGCATGGGTGCTTCCTGGATAATTGGCGTCAGAAGAGCCCCAGTAAAAAGCCCCCACAATAAACGTTGGGGCTTTTGCTGGCTGATTCTGTTTGTTTATGCAGGGGTATGGCTTGCCTTGCTTTGGCCCTGGAATGAGTATCAAATAAACGCATTTCTGGCATCCCTCCCAATGTTCGCCTATGTCGTAATGGGTTTATGGGCAGACCGGGTTCTGCTGTGGCTCGGCATCGTGGTGACACTATTGATAATCGCCGGTTTCTTCCTGTTTCTTTTCCAGCCGGCGTTTTGGCTCTGGATGGCAATACTGGGCGGCGGAGCACTGGCCGGAACAGGTCTTTATATTCGTAAAGCCTGGAGATAAAAAATGCCGGAAATCGACACAATAATCCATCAACCGGTAAGACTGAAGATTATGGCCTCGCTGATGACTATTGAGCCCGGCGAGCAGGTCGATTTCGTTTATCTGCGCAAAATCCTCAACCTTACCGACGGCAACCTCGGTGCGCACTTGGCCAAACTCGAAAATGCAGGTTACGTCAAGATTGAAAAAACCTTTATCTCTCGCAAGCCCCGTACCTTTATCAATGTTACGGGAAAAGGGCGTGATGCCTTTGATGAACACACCACCGCACTTAAAAAAATAATCGGAGGCTCCAAAAAATGACCGACCAAAACTACAAACATAGAAAGCTGCCCCCATTAAAAATAATCTACGCGCTCACAGAGGTTGTCTGCGTACTTGGTTTTATCCTGCTTTCAGGATGGGGACTGCGGGCGATTAAGAGTGCGATTAATCTTAGAGCTTTGCAAATACAGTTCTTCGGGGAGCCAATCATTGCAAAGGCCGTATTCTTCATCTTGTTTCCTTTGATAATTATAAAACTTAAGGGTGAAAAACCGGGCGAATATGGAATTAATTTCAATAACCTTTCATATCATTTGAAAATCGGATTGAAGTCTCTTGTGGTCATTTTACCAACGTGCGGAGCATACCCTCTTGTTACTGCCTTAGGTATGTCATACAAGGATTGGGGTGGGGCGCTGATTTTGAGCTTCTCTAACCTTGTAGCTTTGGTCCTTGTAGCGTTGTTCCTCAGAAAAAAACCAACATCCCAGGAGCAACCCGCATCAGCTCATCGCATCTTGTTCTTCTTCTTGATATTTATTGCCTTAGCTATCCTCTCAGTTGTTACGCTACCTCTTGGAAAACAGGTTTCGGGCTTTACCTTTGGTTTGTTTACAACCGGATTCGGCGAGGAAATCCTTTGTCGGGGCTATATCCAATCAAGACTTAACCGCGCTTTTGGCAGACCTTTTTCCTTTTGCGGCGTTCGTTGGGGCTTTGGCGTCATTACCGCAGCAATTTTATTTGGTGCGATGCATTTTTTCCACGGCACTGGGACATTGTGGAGGGGCTTGTGGACAATTTTTGGAGGGCTTGTTTTCGGCTTTTTACGAGAGAAGACCGGCAGCATAGTAGCCCCGGCAATCGCTCACGGGATACCGACAGCTATCGTATATGTTTTCATGGGAGGTATTAACTGAATCTTATCCCGACTGAGTACAATGAAATTTAGGATTTCAAATACCTAACAGTTAGCACTAAGCACTAAAGGATACAGCAATGGTTGGACAATCTAATGCGCATGGAAAGCTGGAACGGATAACGCGACGATGGTGGTTCTTTGGGCTGTTCGTGCTAATGCAGTTTACTATTCCGCCGTATGCATCGAAAGGCTACAAGATAGAGGATTGGGGAAACGTAATACAGCAAGCCCTTGGCAATGCCATCGTTGGCCAGCATCCCGAAATCTATCCCTTTTTCAAAGTGATACCAATTATATTACTCGTTTGTATTATCATTTTTCGTAACAAAGTCGGCCGCTTATTTGCCATCTATGCCGGCATTACGTATGCGCTCTTTGCCATGGGACAAAGTATCGCCATAACCGAACAATATGGAGTCACAATCTGCACAATTAACGTAGTAATGTTTCTGATAGTTGCTGCTTTCTGGGCCTGGGAGGCGGTGGTGCCGCAGAACGACTACACTTTGAAAAAACTGCCCATCTGGCGATACTGGGTCGTGCCGTTGGCAGTTCTGGCGTTCTGGTACCCGGCAAGCAAAGGCAGGCCTGATTTCAATCCGGTTTATCTGTTTACAAACGGCGCCGGGCTGGCCTTTTGTATGATGACGCCGGTTTATGTGGGACTGCTCACTTTATACTGGCCGAGAGTCAATATGCCGGCTATGCGAGTGACCAGTCTCGTTGGGTTCATTATCGGCTTGTACAATATTTACGCCAATTTCGGCATCAATCCCGGCAGAGGCTGGTGGAACGGTATTCTGCATATTCCATTACTTGTCATATCCCTGTACGGCTTAATCCTTTCTCTAAAACGCCCAAAGGTTAAGGAGCAGGCTGAGGAGAATGCTGAGCCAGACGAAGGATGAGAAGCAGAATTATCTAACTACCACCACTTTGGATTTTTTTCGAGGAATTCGAGGACTGCCTGATACTTCGGAGCGGCGCCGGCCGGCTGGCCGTGGTATTCCATAATGCCCCAGCTTCCCCACTTGGAGAATCTGCCCGTCGAAGAGAAGATGGCCATCATAGTTCCGCCGGACTGTTTCCATCCGGCCAGGTATTCAAGGTAAAGCTGCTTCATCCGCGGATGCCGGTTCGCTGTGTGAAACAGTTGTTCCATCGTCTTATTGTTCTCGGCGCCGCCGTGTCCGACAAGGTGCTGTCCGCCCTCGTACGCAATCAGGCGAAGGCCCCGCTCCTTGGCCTGCTTGGCTTGTTCGGCGATGGTCTTATTGTTCTTCTCTATGTATCCTTCGCAGGCCTCAAGGACCTCATCCACGCTCATCTTGGCAGTTTTATCCTGGGTTCTGGGATTACCCAAAGCGTGGCCGAAGTAAGGAGCTATCCCCAGAACGTCAGCGTGCTTGTAGGCCTCCTCGAAATCCATTACCTGGACACTCGTCCACGGATTTGCGCTCTGAGCAGCTAACACGCGTACCAGTCGCTTTGTCCCGCCGAACACCTCTTCCCACAGCTTGAATATCTGCACCGACCGTTTGGAGTAGAAACGCAGTTGCGCCTGATAGTCATTGTTACTCAGTCTCAGCTCTTTGCCCTTGTCCTTACAGTATCGGGCCTGGCCGAACATACTGTTCCAGCATTCGTTGGAATATTCGATATAGACTTTGAGGTTGGGCTTGAGCTGCCGCCTGACCATCTGTGCAAATTCGTGGACGTAGTCGTCAGTGGCCAGATGCGGCATGCAGAACCACGGGTCGGCGTTGAGTGTGTTTGCCAGTTGGAGCATATAATCCAGCGCGACGCCGCCGGGTCCTCCCTGCGTTTGCATCGCGGTCGTGGGACGGTCGGAGAAGTCGGCCTGCCTGGAATTGTTGGTGCGCTGAAAGTCCATAAAACGAATGACCTTGAAATTTTCCCAGCGTTTAAGAAAGTCAGGATGGAAGGGCTGTGTACCGTAAGTCTCTTCGAAGCCGGGCAAAATGAACCGGATGTTTCGCACCGGGTCCTTGGTGTTGGTTTTGGTGATGGCTAATGTGAGCAGATTCTGTTCGGGCTTTACCTGCACTTTTATGCAGCCGGTCTTTTCTTCTACTATGGTTGTCCCGTAGGCAAACTTGAGCTGTCCCCGACCATCATAAATGCAGGTATAGACTCCACCGGGATAGCGGCCATTGATGCTGCTGAGTATGATGGAATCGGCAAACTGGCCGTTATCGGCCAGTGAACTCACCCAGCCGTCCTCGGTTAGGTCGAGCGGGCCGCCCTGGCTGTACTTCCTGCCCGGTGCCTGGCTCTTCCATAATTGGGAGTGTTTGAAAAGGTCAACAAAAACAATTTCTGTTGACCAGTATGTAACGCCGCCCAGGTTGATACCGAATGCCGAGTCCTCGTTGGGCCTACTTTCTTTTTCAGCGGTCCCCCCGATTTCCACAGGCCCGAATAAGGCCAGCACTATAATGAAAAACGTAACAAAATGCCGGCCCACTATTATTCGATTTCCTGCCCACCACCGCGTCCTCTTGTAAGCCATCGAGTATTCCTTGAACGACCATTATTTGTCAGTAGTCAATTGTTTTTACCTGTTCCGCCGTAGATAAACCTCATCTGACTGACATCTGGGATCCATCTGAACGAGACTAACCAGTACATCACCGCCGACAGGCGATTCTGCCAACTGTTCTTTAACAGATATGCCTTTAGCTCTCGCGGCCAGAGGAATTCGAAGCCGCTGGGCCAGTAGACGAACACCGCTTTGCCGACCAGGTAGTCGCGTGGCACAATCCCCGGTCGATACACACGTTGGCCGTTGATTCCGATACCTTTATTGGACCACAGCCGGCTGTCAAGGCTTGCCGGACTGTTGTCGCCGAGAACGAAAAACTCGTCCGCACCAAGCTTAAATGGATGGTCCGTCGACGCAAAGCACGCTTCACCCATCTGCTGGACCGGCGTTGTGTAATAAATATCACGGGAAATAGCTATATGTGAAAGCAAGAGCTTGCCGGAGCCGAAAATCCTCACCTCCGGCTCAACATTGCCATTCACCTGCCCTGCGGCCTCGGGGTCGCTACCTAAATCGTACCTCAGTACTTTATCACCGAACTTAAATACCAGTTGATGGTCGACGTTGGTAAAGCTAAATAGCGTGCCTTTACGTGTAGCCTGCCGGACAGGTTTCATACGTATTAAGTCTTTATATTCTTGCCCCTGTACTGATTTAGCTATGGCCATTTCACAGGTCAGAGCCTCACCTTCCCCGTCTTTTTGGAAATCGACCCATGCCCTGTAACGCGTTTTGTATTTACTCATACCTATACCGACAGTTCCATCTGATTCATTGAGATTAGCGTAAAATCTGACCATTAGGTCGCTGCAGTACGGCGGCCCATTGTGCCTCCTGCTCGGGTTGTACGCGCAGTTCTCAGCGCCGAAGTCATTGCCGAGCTTCGTGTCATAAAACATAACGTGGATATCATCCGGATTGCTTTCCAGTCCGAATACCGTCGGTCCGGCTGCGTTGAAATCCCATTTTGAGCCCTGTATGTTTCGGAAGGGCTGCCGCCATCGGTGACCATTGAACCGACGCATTTCGGGCTGGACGGGTTGATAGTCGTTCTCGTAGACCGTCATCCAGAGCTCCTGCTGGATTTTGGTCGGCTTTCGCGATATTTCCCCATTGATATAAATGTCGCCGTCGATTATCTCGACCTTCTCCCCCGGGCGCGCAATTAAACGTTTGATGAAATTCTGCTCCGGCTCGCCTGGGTTCTTAAAAACAACGACGTCCCAGTGTTTAGGTTCGAGAAACTGATAAATACACTTCAGCACGAGGATTCTGTCCCCGTTAGCCGGCGGCATCCTTGTACCGTCAGGCAGAAAAAAACCGCAGCTCGGGCAGCGAGGCGAGCCGGGTTCGATATAGACATCGTAATTCGGAACCTGCTCGCGACCGTAATTATACTCGTATTCGTAGCCGCACTGAGGGCAGCACAACTGAAAATGAGCGCCTTTGAGCGTATCGGCCATACTGCCGGTAGGTATCCGGAATGCCTCCATTACAAAGGCACGGAATACAAAGGCCAGCATAAAGGCCGTTATCAGCCATTCGAAGGTATTTGCAATTTCAGCCGCTCTTTCTTTTCTTTTTTCAACGGCCTCTTTGCTGCTGCTTTTGTCGGTCTTACCTGGAGACATAAACACTTAAAAAAACTATCTCAAAACACAATTTCGAGATATTTTCTTTGAAAATTAAATCCTTTTCCTTTTCACTTTTATCTTGTTACCTTTTCCTGTCGGCCTAATTATGCCTATAAGTTCCTGTCTGGTCAATAAACTATTTGCTATTGAAGCTATTTTCCAAACTGCCGCCAGGCATTGAGGACCGCCCAGAAGCTCAAAAGGGGCTCTCGCTCGGCTCAATGGCCGAACTTTATCCTGGCCAGCTTGTTTTTTTCAGCCCGGCGGAGGGCTTAAACAAGGACTGTATTTGTATAACAGCTTGCCAGTAAAGGCTTTACACACATTTCTTTGCAGAAAACTTTGCTTTTCAACGCTTCGGCTTTTCAACATCTGCCGATGGTTTTGCCTGCTTTGCAGCCGTTCTTATAATTGACACTATGTAAGCAGTTCTGCCTCTTTTTGTCTGTGCTTGAGGCAGGCTTATTTTTTTTAATAAGTTGGAAGATTTTATTTGAAAATCGCTTGCAGCATAGAAGTCTCGGCTGTATAGTAACTTGCAGTTGTTTAGAGTTTCAATTTTGCGAACCTGTTTTGTGGCGAATTAGAAAAAAATGTTCAGCGGGCTTTGGCAGAATCAGCTTCGAGGGCAGTTGCTTATTGATTTATAGTTTTGCGGAGGTGTGTGGTGGACTGTTGAGTAATCCAGCAGGTAAATATGTTAGAGGGTTCTGTACGGCGGCTTTCCTAATGTATGCAGAATTCAGTTTACAATCTTTCCTTCTTGAAATGAGGTGACTTATGGCGACAGTTACGAAGAAAGAACTTATCGATCGGATTGCAGATCGTACCCAGGCAAAAAGAGTTATAGTCAAGCTTATAGTCCAGGCGTTTCTCGATGAGGTAACGAGGGAATTGTGCAGTGATAATCGTTTGGAGTTCCGTGACTTTGGTGTCTTCGAGACGAGGACCAGGGCCGCAAGAATTGCGCAGAACCCCAAAACACTTGAGCGAGTTGAGGTCCCTGCAAAGCGAACAGTTAAATTCAAAATGGGACGGCTCATGAGAGGGAATCTTAGTAGTGTGCCCGCTGCAGAATCAACTGAAGCAAAGTAATTATCTATAGGAAAAAAAGCCGCGCATTCCATAATCCCTCTTCGGCGAACCGGTTTTGAGCTGTGAACTCTCAGTTGTAACAGAGTGTGGGCCGTGCAAAAAATAGTGTGTCTTGTTAAAGTTGTTCAAAAGGAGCGTTTTATGTCAGAGGGAACAGTTAAATGGTTTAATCCACGGAAGGGCTATGGATTTATCTCTACCGAGGACGGTAAGGATATCTTCGTCCATTACGCAGACATCGCAGGTGAAGGATACAAAACTCTCGTTGAAGGCGACCAGGTTAGTTTTGACGTCGTTGAGGGAGAGAAGGGGCTAAGGGCTGAGAATGTAGCTCACAAATCAGCCCCGGAAGCCGAAGAAGATGCGTAAAGCTGTCTTATTGTGGGCGTGAGGACAGGTGAAACAACTCTTATTTTCCTCATTCCCTAATTGCCTGATTTGATATTCAAGTAAGCGACAACAGCAGTAGGGGTATCTGGGATGTGTATCGGCCTGATGCGCGGTGATATAAGAAACGATATATGATTGCTGACCGTTATCATTCGGGATTGGACTGTAATGTCCTTGTGTTGAACAAGCACTATATGGCTATCCGCATAGTGAGAGCCAGACGTGCATTTTCGCTGCTCTTTCGCGAGCTTGCGGAGGTCGTTTCACTTGAGGAAGGTAGATATTCGAATTATGATTTCGAGAGCTGGTGCGAGGCAAGCCAGTTCAGGCGTCACTTCGAGCCCGATAGTCACGATTGGGTGTCCACCGTCAATTTTCATATTGCGGTGCCGCGCATTATTCGCCTGTTATTTTATGACCGTCTGCCGCGCGGCGAGGTAAAATTTAATCGTCGAAACATCTTCGCCCGCGACAAAAACAGATGTCAGTATTGCGGCAGGCGCCGGCCAACCAGTGAATTATCGCTTGACCATATTATCCCGAGAAGCATGGGGGGCGAATCGGTTTGGGAGAACATAGTTTGTGCATGCACCGAGTGCAACATTAAAAAAGCCGGCAGAAATCCCCGGCAGGCCTCAATGAAACTTGTTCGAAAGCCTGTAAAGCCGAGGCACAATCCGCTCGTTCACATTTACTTAGGCCATCAGCGTTATAGCAGTTGGAAGCAGTTCCTCGACCACGCCTACTGGTCGGTCGAGTTAAAATAAATTTACAGGTCCGCTCGATTGACTCAACTTGCTTTTCGGAACCGGCGGAAAACTCGTCCCCGGCTGTTAAGGCATCTTCAACTTTACTTACCTTTTGTCTAAATGGTCATTTTGCAGAAGTTTTTTACTGTCTTATTCCACAACCTCAAATCCAGTCAAAGCTGCAAACTCCTTGATCTCTTTTCTAAGATTGCCATAAAACATTACTTGATGGCATCCCCAACTCCCAAACCACTTGTTACCCCTGAATACTCCCTCGTCTGGACGGGAAGGTAATAGATAGGACTCTTCCGGATTGTCAAGTCGAATGACTGCCTTGTTTCTACAGATCGCATCCCGAAAATTGCGATAGAGAGCATTCCCATCGAGTATTGTGCCGGTATGGATTGATACCTTTTTCCTATATACGTCAAACTTGACAACTGAAACGGCTTCATCTGCCGGCCAGGTTACTGTTGGAGCAACAAGAGTAGCCTCCGGCGGAATGCTCTTAGGTCGCGCACCCGTATTCATGATATGATCTCTGATCGTATAAGGAATTCTGTCGTCCCCATGAGGAGTGATTGGAGCCCCACAGTGAGCGATAATGATCACGTTCTTGGGTCGATTACCAATCGGTTCAAAACTCCAGTCATTTAAAATGTCCCCATCAAACCCGGAATAGCCTCCCGTTATATACTGCCCAATCAGCATCGTAGCTAAGCAATCTATATGAGCCTGGCAGGAACCTGGTACGTGTTTTTTGCTGAACTCCATCCAAGCCATGGCAGGCAGCGCGCTTAATTTCTTCTGTTTCTTGAACATGTACCAGCTGGTTAATGTTACTGCCTGGGTATCGTATTTCTCATGTAATTCATTAAGTCCCAGGTATAACTTAGATGCTCTTATTACATCTTTTCTTTTGACGCCTCTCCTTACTTCTGTGGCCTCATTTATCCACACATCGGCCATTTTTTCAGCTACTTTTTCAGTGATTTTCTCGATTTCCTGATTTAGCTCCTTGAGCCTTACAATTTTTATATCTATACCAAGATATTCCTTTAATCTCTTGGGATAGATCCGATCATACTCCGATGGCTCTTCCGCCATGGTTACCGGCCAACCGAACTGGTCCAATGGATTGATTTTATCATAATCCTGGACGCTTAAAATTTTTGCGTCCTTCAATTGTTTTATAGCTCTTTCCACCGAATTATGCTTTAACTCTGCACAGCCCATACTTGCTAATGTCATAACACTTGCCATTAGCACCAAGCAAAATACACGACCAAATTTTTCTAATTTTTCTACCATGAGTTTTTGCTTTCTTTTTAGTAACCGTTCAGGCCTGATTTTTCAGTTCGGCCGATCAACACAACCAGCCGCAAAACAACAACTCAGAATCAGTCTGCCCATTCTCGGGCTGTTGTCAAGGTTTTTTTGTAACCGTTCACATCCTCTTTTCGCCCTTTCATAAAATTGTTGATATTTGGCGGTGCACACTATGCGCACCGCTACCTTTTCGTGAAATTTTGCAGAACCGACCTCATAGTATCGCGTTTTTCTCACCGCTCTTCCTATCGCATAACCATTCTAACCGGTGCAATTATACGCCCTACGACCTCAGCGTCAAGAAAAATCCGCCGTTAGAGGCCGGTTCTTTTTCGTGACATACCTAAGAGCGATTTGAGATAACTTTTTATCCAGCCCCAGTGCAGAATGATGTGGGCAACCATCAAAATGAGAAAAAGAAGTGCCAAATAGAAATGGATGTCACCCCATTGGTGACGGGTCATCGACCACAGCTCTTTTATCTGTTCTACACCGCGCCCTTCGTGCAGCACACGACCCCGTCCGCCGGTGCCGGGCGGCAGAATGTACTTCATAATAAAGCCCGTTAAAGCCAGACACACCAAGTCGATAAAGCTGACCAAATCGACAACAAAATTTAACGTTCCGCGTTTCATCATATCCAACAAGGCCGACCTGCAAAATCCTGCCGGTCTTCAATACTATCAAATAACACATTTTCGCATAGCTTTCGTTGAAGTAAAGCAAAATCGTGTTAAAAATGGTTGTTTTGGTGGAAAGGCCAGCAGCAATAGGATATAAAAAGGGGAAAGTAAAATTCGTTGTTCGTTGAACAAGATACGCAATTATTGATTATTTTTTTATTGTCTTTTTCAATAATCAATTATCAATAATCAATAATCAATTATTAAGGGGACAAGAATATGACGGCTTCAGCATTAACAATAATAGCTTCAGCCAATTCGTGGAAGAGTACCATCAGTTACGAAATCATCAAAGGCAATGCGATTTGGCGTTTCGCTCTCGTTTTACTGGCGATTCTGGTAACAATGGTACTGGGGCGGATAATGCAGTACGGCATTGAGTCGTACGCCCGGCGCAGAGAAGAAAAGAGAGGCGTCAGTGTTGTAACATTGTTTCTGAAATGTCTGAGTAAGCCGCTCTATGTGGCAATATTCGCACTTGGGCTGTTCGTGTGCAAGCTGTTTTTGTATTTCAACAACGAAGACGGCATTCGCACAGCTATTGGAACGGGCTGGATAAAGATAGCCAGAACCGTTGGAGCAATTGCCATTGCGTATGGTTTTTTTCGGCTGGTGGATGTAATTGAATACTATCTGAACCGCTGGGCGGCCAAGACGGCAACAAAGCTGGACGATATGCTTGTGCCGGTAATACGCAAGTCGCTGCGTATAACCATTGCTATTATCGCGACACTTTTCATCGCTGAAACTATCCTTGGTGCCGGCCAGATTAAGACAATTCTATTGAGTGCCGGTGTTGGCGGTATTGCCATTGCCCTCGCGGCCAAGGACACGATAGCCAATTTCTTCGGCTCGGTAACGATTTTTGCAGACAGGCCCTTTCAAATCGACGAGCTTGTAAAGATAGGCGAGCACGTTGGCCCCGTTGAGGAAGTCGGATTTAGAAGTACAAAAATCCGCACGCTCCAGGGACATCTCGTAACCGTACCCAACAGTGTAATTGTAAACTCCGCCGTGGAAAACATAGGAAGACGCCCCTTTATTCGCAGGACGTCTAACATCACAATAACTTATGACTCCGGCCGGCAAGGAGCAAAACGAGCAGTCGAGATTATTAAAGAAGTACTGTCCGGGATCCCGGAGATAAATACCGATCCCGCAAGGCCACCCAAAGTCTATTTCAGCGACTTCAACGATTGGGCCCTCAACATTTATATGAGATACTGGGTAAAACCGCCCGACTACTGGCTGTATCACGAAGTCAACGAACGCGTCAACTTCGAGATTATGAAGCGGTTTGAAGCAGAAAATATCGAGTTTGCATTCCCCAGCCAGACACTTTACGTAAAGAAAGACTGATTCTTTACGCGTGCCTGCGGCGAACCAATACCAGGCAGCCGAAGCCCAGCAGAGCTATTGTTGCCGGCTCAGGCAGCGTCGTAACGTAAACGGCATCGACGTCGGCGTTGTTAGAGAAGAGAGCTTCACTGAAGTACAAAGTCGCGACATCCGTTGTCGGATTGTACTCGACGAGGTCGCCATCTATGAAGGTAAGTCCGCCGAGCGTGGCGGCACCTACGGTTGAAAGAATAATATTGCCGTTTCCAAGGACGTGTACCGCATCAATGTTTTCACTGGCGCCGAACAGGTTTCCGTCGAAAAACAAGGTTGCGATATCGGTTGTCGGGTTATACTCGGCAAGGTCACTTTCACCGAAGCTCATCCCACCCAGCGTTGCCGCATCGAGCGTTGAAAGAATAATGTTTCCGTTGTCAAGGATGTGCACGCCATCGATGTCTTCATTGCCGCCGACGAACAAACTTCCATCTAAGTACAACGTTCCCACATCGGTGGTCGGATTGTACTCGATAAGGTCACCATTCTCAAAGGTCAGCCCGCCGAGTGCTGCTCCGCTCGCAGTCGAGAGAATAATATTGCCATTACCAAGAACGTGTACCGCATTGATGTTTTCATTGCTGCCGAATAAATTTTCATCGAAGTACAGCGCTGCGGTATCGGTTGTCGGTTCATACTCGGCCAAGTCGCCATCGTCGAAGGTCGCCCCCCCCAGTGTTTCCGTAGCATCGGTTGAGAGGATGATAGTTGCGTTAACTGGCGCAGCGAATACTATTGATAACAATGCTGCCGCGAAAATTATCAAAATAGGACTTGCAGATGGACACCAATTCATTCTTGTTTTGAGTGCCGCATGTTCTGCTTGGCGGCGAATTTTGTAGGCACAATCCCGGCACACGCCGGAGAGTATGCCGCAGCTACCCTCATCTGCAAGTCCGACTTCATTATTGGCAAGGCACATCAGGTTATTGGCTATTTCTAACGCCTTCGAAATGTGCTCATTTTTTTGAATATCCATTTTACGCCCCCATTTCACTTGAATGATTTTATCCTTATTAGTAATAAGAGCAATGGGCGTGCCAGAACATTGACGGGGACCACAAAAAGTCGTAAGTTGATAGATAACAAGCAGTTGCGCTGAATAATTTTTAGCCGGCCTGTCAGCAGAATGTCTCACTTGAAAGTCGTTAATGAGACATTGGGAGGCTGGGGCGGAAGGTTATGGGGCCTTGGCCTCGGCCTGTTGTAAGCTCTTATGTATTAAAATGTTATAGGTGAGTAAAGTGGAATGAAGTGTCCCATTTGGCGTAAATGAGACACTGACTATGAGATACATGAGATGTTCCAAGCCGGATTGGATTACAGAACCGGGATTTTGCTCTTTTTTTCGCTCTCCTGAAGGAACCGATACAGTGTGGCCCGTGAGACTTGCAGCCTGCGTGCTGTCTCGATTTTATTGCCGCCGGTTTCTTCCAGCGTTCGCCGCACTCTCTCTGCATCGAGCTTGTGTTTTCGCTGTCTTTTGGCGGAAGGTTGTCTCGGCGTGTCCCTGTTGAGGATATTTGAGGGCAAATGTTCGGGCAGGATTAAATTGTCCCTGCATTTTACGAGCGTATATTGAAGGGCATTTTCAAGCTCCCGAACGTTTCCCGGCCAGTCGTAATCCATCATAGCATCGACAGCTTCCGGTGATAATACAACGCCCTCCCGGGCCACCTCTGTTAGCGCTCTTTTCAAAAGGTGTTCCGCCAGCAGGCTGATATCGTTTCGCCGTTCACGCAGCGGCGGCAGATAAACGGGTACTACGCACAACCGATAAAAAAGGTCTTCCCGAAATCTTCCCGCGGCAATCTCCTCTGCGAGGTCTTTATTTGTCGCACTGATTACGCGCACATCAACCTTTACTGTTTCCTCCCCGCCCACCCGCTGAAATGTCCCATCCTGCAGCACCCGCAGCAGCTTGACCTGGCACGCTGCGGTAAGCTCTCCGATTTCATCGAGAAAGATGGTACCACCGTCCGCCAGCTCGAAACGTCCCTTCCTGTCACGAACAGCTCCGGTAAAAGCTCCCTTAACATGTCCGAACAGCTCACTTTCCAGGACGCCCTCCGGCAGCGCTCCACAGTTGACAGGGACGAAGGGCTTATCGGCATTGTGACCTTCATTGTGAATAGCTGCGGCGACCAGCTCCTTGCCTGTGCCGCTTTCTCCCTGAATCAGCACAGGGACATTGACCTCGGCAACTTCCCTGATGGTGTCAAATAATTCCAGCATCTTCGCATCTCGGCCGACAATCCCCGCAAACGACTGTTCCGTTTTCAACCGGCGCCGTAAACGGCTCAGCTCAGCAATATCCAATTCCAGCTTCTTTTTAACGGCCCTGAAAACATCTGTTTGAGTTACAATTCCGCAAAGCTGTTTGTCCTCCGTTACAACCAGCCTGCGGATATCAATATTGTCCATAATCCTGCTGGCGGTGAACACCGGGCAATCAGGCGGTACACATATCACCGGAGACGACATTACCTGCTCGGCCCTGACATCGGCGGGGTCCTTTTGCAGCCCGGCAACTCGTTTGAGCAGGTCTCTTTCCGTGAGAACACCCACCACCTCATCGGCTTGGAGGGTGACGATACATGATATATGTCGGGAGGTCATAAGTTCGGCCGCCTCTGCTACACTGGCCTTGCACTGTATTCCAGCCACGTCACAGGTCATTATCTCCAGCACATTGCTCCACATGGCTGACGATGTCAACAGCCGGGTCATCTCAGTTTGTGTTATAATCCCAACCAACCGCTTCTTCTCGAGGACCGGCAGGCGCTTGATGTGCCTGTCCTCCATAATTCTGCCGGCCTCAAGGATGGGCAAATTAGGCGATATAGTCTCCACCGGAGATGACATTATCTCCGCTATCGTTATCATGCTGTAATCCTTTTCTCCGGCCGCAATCCTTTTCAGCAAGTCTCTCTCGGTAAGGATACCTACGACACTGCCATTGTCTACGACCACCATGCAGGAAATGTTATTCTCGCACATCGTCTTTGTGGCTGAGACCACACTTTCGCCCGAAGAAATGGTAATCATATCTTTGCTCATCACATCTTGTACTTCAAGCTGGACCTGCAGTGAGGTCATCAAACAATCGGACGAAGCATCCCTCATCCTGGTTTTGATTAAATTGCTAACCTGCTCCTTGTTTTTCATCAGCTTTTCCTTCGCTCTATGTTAAGACTAAACGAAAACAGACATCCAATGCGTTATATCATTACATTTAAGAGTTTAGCTTCGGGGAGCCTTGCGAACCACGTCAGCTAATCCCCAATCCGGAGCGTGTTATAAATAGACGCTCGTTATTCATTTGCCTAATGAGCCTATCGGCAAACTAAAAATAGTGATTTAGAAAGAATTGCTGTTTACCTTTGCAAAGGCTTAATTGTCCGTCCGGGATGGGCACAGTCAAATTCGGCCTCGGTGCGGTGCCGGCACAGCGATTGCCAAAAATCTGTTGTCAGGCATTTATTATTAACTTAAAAGAACGGGTTATTTTTCGCTCGTCTCGGCCTTTTTCTTAGAGTCCTTCTCCGCCCTGGTCAAAGCCGGCTCTGGTCTGCTAAACTCGGTTTCTTTATAAGCCTGCTGCTCCGCTGCCGACAAGACCGGCTGGTCGATAATATACGGCGTTATGAAAACAACAATCTCGCTATTGACAGTCTCTTCACCCTCGAATCTGAATAATGCACCAACAAGAGGTATGTCGCCGAGCAATGGTACCTTGCTAATCTGTTGGGTAACATCCTTTTTTCGCAGGCCGCCTATAACCACCGTCTGGCCGTCTTTCACCAATGCTATTGTGTCAACTTTGCGGGTATCAACAGTTGGCGGTGAAGTGGACCCTACCTGAACACCAAATTCCGGCATGATGTGCAATCTTAACATACCTTCCCTTGTCACATGCGGTGTGACCTCAAGCTTAGTGCCGACGTCTTTAAATTTAATTGTATCCGTTATCGTGCTTCCCGTCGTGCTTTGCTCTATATAAGGGATTTCACGTACGATATCGAAAAGTGCCTTTTCGTTGTCAAGGACCAGTATTCTCGGATTGGCAAGAAGCTTGGCGTTGATATCTTCCATCTCAGCTCTCAATTGCACATCCAAATCAACGTGTTTATTGAAAAAACCAAAACGAAGAAAGCCTGCTGTAGTATCGGCTGTTTTATCTACTGCCCCACCGAAGCCGCCAAAGATGAATGGGGTGGCTTTCCCGGAGGTCGGATCGCTACCCAACAGGGACTCATTAAGTAGTGTTGTTCTTCTGTTCCCTGCCCATTCGATGCCCAGGTCCAGCGTGTCCTTGGCCGTTATGTCGTAGATTCTTACCTCGACTAATATCTGCGGCGTTATCCGGTCAATTTCCATGATGAACGTGTCCATCGCCTTGATTCTGCTTTCGGTGTCGGTAACGATTATATTGCTCGTGCTAATACTGGCCGATAACGAACCCCGCGGGGAAATAAATTTCTCCAGAGTTTTTTCGACATCCTTGATGTCCGCGTAAGTAATTCGGTAAATTCTGCTGACCAGCGCTTCGGCCTTTTGAGCAAGCTCCGCAACCGGCGCTATTCTTATCACGTTCTTATCGGCTACATAGCCGTAGCCGTGTGCGGCAAGAATATTGTCCAGCGCTTCTCCCAGCGGCACATCTGTAAGCGTGGCCGTCACGGTCCCGATGACCTGTGGGCTTTTGATAATATCCACGTCCGCTTTCTCGGCTATTGCCCTTATTACATCATCGATGGGTGTTTCCGCGAACGTGATACTTATCTTTGTTTGCATCTGCTGCTCAAGTGGCGTCAAAACCTCTTGTTTATCCGCCTCCTCATTGGCGTTCTCCGCGGTCACGATTCCGCTGGCTGCCAGGACAAATGCAAGAATCGTCAAAAACTTCAATCCGCCGTATCTTGTCATAAAGCTTTTCATAACAGCTCCTTTTCTAAATGTGGTAATTAGTTAAATGAAAATTGGTCAATTGGTTAAGTCCGATTACCAATCACCAATCACCAATTATCATCGGACCTTTTCGGTCCACCTTTTGCCGTTCATTTCGAACTCAACGCTGTCTTTATTTATTTTTACAATGGTTGCACCTGATACTTTTTCGCCCTCGTGTAATATTTCAGTACCAATAATTGCAGACGGGTCGTCCTCGCTGTAGACAATCCCTTTTACGTCTATTTTTCCGATTTCACCTTGAGTAGTCCTCGATACCGACCCTAATTGCATGGGGTCGCGAAGCGTTTTCGGATAGGGCGGCGGAATTTGCCAGTCGATTGTACTTGCAGCAGCGGCAGCGACTTTCGACGGCTTGAATGTTTGGGCCTGGGTCCTCTTACCCGGACCAACGCCTAACACTTTATAAAATGCCAGAACCATACCGATAAACATAATCGGCATCAATACCACCATTGCCTTTTGTCTTGCCGGTTTAACACCTGGTTTTGGTGCAAACAGCTTGTCTTTTATCCGCTGTATGGTCTGTTCCAACGCTCCCGGACGCTCGGGCTTTATGGCCTTGGGCTTTTCGGTAACCTTTTGTTTAGGTGCGGCTTTACGTTCTTGGCGCTGCTCAGCTTTAGGCGGACTCGCCTCCGGACGTTGACTTTTTGTCGTTGTCCCCGTCAGGTGGCTGGGAGGACCGTAACTGGCCGGTTCTTCCATAGCTGCCGAGCTGACGTGACCGGCGTCGTTGTCTTGTGAAACCGGCACACCATCAAAAATCGACGAGATGTTCTTGTGTAATCCTGCTTTATGTTTTGCCATTGATTATCACCTCTTCCAGGACCTTGTCGCTGAGAATTACTTCCGCCGGCGCCGCCTCATGGCTGAATATCTCCTCGACCAGAGCCACGTACTCTGCGGCCCCTCTGCTCTCGGGCGAGTAAGTCAAAACCGACTCGCCCGCACTTGGGGCTTCAGCCAACCGTACCGTTCGGTGGATGACCGTATCGAATACCAAATCCTTGAAGTATTCACGCATCTGCTGTTGTATCTGTCTGCTCAGAATCGTTCGGTCTTCGACAAACGTCAACAACAAGCCAAGGATTTTTACGTAGCAAGGCTTGAAGTTGTGCCTGATAATGTCCGCGGTCTCAAGAAGCTGTCTTAGCCCCTCCATTGCGTAGTAATTGACTTGGACCGGTACTATCACGTCAGTGCTGGCAACAAGCGCGTTCAGCGTCAGCAGACCCAGCGATGGCGGGCAGTCCATAACGCAAATATCGTATTTTTTGCTTACCAGTCTGAACTGCTCGCTCAACACGAATTCTCTTCTCTTTGCGCCGGCCAGCTCAAGCTCGGCGCCGGAAAGTAAGATATTGCTCGGCGCCAGGTCAAGAGCCTCAAGGTTCGTGCCTATTATCACTCTCGGCAGCGGAATTTGAACATTCGTAAGTGCGTGATAAATCGTTTTATCCAGAGTTTCAGCGTTATAGCCATAGCCCAGTGTTGTGTGCGCCTGTGGGTCGAGGTCCACTATCAGCGTTCGTTTGCCGTGCTTGGCAAACGCGGCTGCAAGGTTCACTGCCGTAGTTGTTTTGCCGCAACCGCCTTTCTGGTTTGCTATTGCTATCGTTCTCATTTCTTCTGCCTTGTCGCCGGCAGCTCCACGGTCCTCTGTTCACGACGAACTTCAACCGTCCTGCCGTTTGCGCATAATAACCGCCAGCTTCATATCCACTTTATGGCCCGACTTCTCCTTCTGTGAGCGTTTGATTTTGAAGTTATCAACAAAGACGACCGGCCGGTGTCTCTCAAGAGTATTCAAAAAAGTGGCAAACTGATTGAAACTTCCTTCGAAGCTGATGTTAATGTTGTTCTCACGCAGGTACTTGAGGTCAACTCCTGCTGAGCCCCTCCGGTCATCTGCGGTGCCGATGCTGAACGAATCAACCTTTTTCTCGTTGGCAATCTGGCTTATATCGAATATCAAATTAGCTGAATCTTCGAACTCAATGACAAAATCATTCAATTTATTTTGTAGGTTCTTGATTTCTTCTTTCAACCTGATTTTAGTGTCCTCCTTGTTCGCCTGTATGGCAGAATCGTATATCCGTTTTGTCTCAGCAAGCTGCCGTCGAACCTGTTTTTTGCTCTTTAGCTGCGGTGCAAGCGCTATCATATAAGCAAACACAAAGAGTATGAGGCATCCTGCCCAGATTAAACCAACTGTCATAAGATGTTTTCTATAAGTCTTTATGAAGGACATGCTATAATCCCGGCTTAAAAATACACTCTATCTTATAAGAGACAACAGGCTGTCCCCCAAGCACACTTTCTCCCTGAGAAACCCTGATGTCTTCGAGTTTTGGACCCAGCAAACTTGAAGAGCGGAGTCGCTCACTAAAATTCCTGATTGCCCGGTCGCTCTTGGATTGAGGCCCTGCCGCTACAGCCATCTGTAATATCCTTACAGGAATAGAAGTGATAATCATTTTTTTCGGGTCGTCTTTTTGCGGAACTTTTCTTTTTATCGAATGCTGCTTTACATCAAGCCCGGTCAACACCACCGAGTCCGGCATATTCTCAACCAGAGTCACCAGAACAGGGGACCATTGAGTATGCCTTCCAAGGGAGCTCGTAACTTCTGATAAGGAGTTGCTGTAAGCCTCTTTCTTTTTCTCGAACGATTTTTGAAGCTCTACAGCATCCGACAATTCAGCAATCTTTGCTTGATAATTATCTATTGTGTGCCCCTGAACCGATATAAAGATTTTGTTGCGCAGGTAAAAGCCGAACATCGCTATTGCGATAATAACGGGCACTGTAACGGCAGCAGAAGCAACAGCTATGCTCCCGGGAGTGCTCTTTGTCGGGACAGCCTGTCCCTTTAGCAAATCTATTGTAAACATTGTCTCGATTCTCTTTTCGGAATGATTATTGATAAATGATTCCCTGGTCCTGTCCGTCTGGGCGCCGAGCCTGGCCTTTTCACTAATCAATAATCATTTATCACTAATCATTTATCTTTATATTTATCACTAATCATTTATCTTTATATTTATCACTAATCATTTATCTTTATATTTATCACTAATCATTTATCTTTATATTTATCACTAATCATTTATCTTTATATCGACCTCATAGCAAGCCCGGCCGCTACCGTCATTGAAGGACCGTCTTCTTGCAGCATGTTTTCATACGACTGCCCTGCAGCGCAGCCAATCGTCTCAAACGGATTCCACAACACAACCTTCGCTGGAAGCCGCTTATCAAGTAACTCAACAAACCCTTTGACCGCGGCAAAACCGCCGCAGACAAATATATTTTCAACAAAGCTTGATTCTGGCTGAGCCGCGTAATAACGCAGCGTCTCGGTAACGTCTACAATCAATCCCTCACAGGCCTTTTCCAGACTATTATCAAGCTCCGGCTGATTGGTCGTCGAATCGCCGAGCACAATCTCCTTGACTATTTCGGGTGACATATCATTCTCGGCCGCAACAGCCTCAGCGATATCATTGCCGGCAAAAGCCACATCCCGGATAAACGGCAATACCCGTGCGCCGTGGCCATGCCTCATTATTGCAAGAGTCGTGTGAGAGTTGCCAATGTTCAAAATAGCTGTTGTTTGCTCAGTATCGCCTCTTTTGCATCCACTGAGGCAATTCAGAAGTGCCAGGCCGTCAACATCCATCAGGACGCAGTCAAGGTCAACTTGTTTTGTAAGTTCTACCTTGCTGCTTATGAGCTTATTCGTGGCCGCCACCAAAATGCCGCTGACAGTGTCCCTGCTGTTACTGAGCAACTGGTAATCAATAGTTGCATCGTCAGCGTTAAAAGGGCAAACCTGTGCGGCTTCGAGCAGGACCGCCGATTCTATCTCATCGGCGGACAATGATGGAAACTTAAAATCGCGGACCGCAACTTCCGGGCCTGATATGCCGCAGACCGCCATCCGGGTCCGAATACCCGTCAGCTCAAGGCATTCGTTAATGGCTCTTACCGTGTTTATCTCGTGGAGGTTCTTGACACCTTCGCTCGGTGAAATTTTGACCCTGCCGGCTGCCGTAACTTTCCAGCCGCCGCCCTTTTTCTGCAGTTGGACCGCGGCCACTGAAGATGAGCCAATATCCAGGCCAAAGACTTCCCTTTGCTCAATTTCAAGCCTGAACGACCGTTCCCATCCTAAATCCATGAATCCTCCGTAATGAAAATAAAAACCCTGAATGTGGTTATTGGTAATCCGAATATACCAGTTACCCTTTACCAGTTACCCTTTCCCAGTTACCAGAGCAGCTTTTGGCCTTCCTGTTTTCCTCTTTACGTTTCTTTTCATCGGCTCAAATTTGGCCCGGTTTTACGTAGAAATTACGATGTATGCCTTTCGAGTGGATATGCTTGAATGCCGAATGTCCGGTCCTATAAGGATTGTCGCCTGCGCGAGCAGGCAGCGATTATGAGTGCCCAAGAGGCTGCGGAGCCGCCGAAGGAGCGCAAAATGAAAGCGTCACAGATATTTATACGGGGCTTTTTAACGGTTATCGGCCTTGCGGCCTAAAGAGATGAGACATAAACAACTGGGTCATAGAGCATCGAGTATCGAGAATCGAGAATCGGGAATCAAGCATCGAGCATCGAGAATCGGGAATCAAGCATCGAGCATCGAGCTGTCTATTCTTCCTGCCAGCGGTCAACAACGAAGCTCACGCCTACGTCGGTTGTGGTCACATTTTGCAAAGCTGCATCATAGTAGATATAGCCGCCGGCCTTCATCTCAAAGTCCGCGCTTACGAAAGCACCGAAAATGTTAGCACCGGCTTTAATAGTTATCTCGGCGTTTGGAGCATAAATTACACCGAACCAATCGCTCTTTGCCTTCAGCTCAAATCTTTGGTCATCGCCCGTTCCATAAAGGGCAAAATTTGAAGGTGTCTGAGTTTCGTTAGTTATGCCGGATGAATTGCCAGCCGTCAAATCGCCATCAAGGTATATCGTTACCGAGGAGCCTTCCCTTATCAAAAATTCGGTCCCCTGCCCAAACCACATATCACCCGTTATGTGAAGGACAACATCTCCACCATCTATTACTATTTGGCCGTTGTTCTTCACGTTAATATAGGAATATTGTCCGCTCTGCTCAGGTTCCAGGTCCAGGGTTTCCTCCTGGAGATCAATCGCACCCATAGCCGGAAGTATCGGCGGAGTTACATCCGGGTAATAACCGTCAATGCCTAACAACATATCTCCGTCAACGCTTGCGCCGGGTTTCAGTTTTATGCTGCCCTCATCCTCACTGCTTGTGGCAATCTTGACCGGAACGTCACCGGCACTTGGGTTCGAGGAGTCGTACCCGTCGACCATTGTCCCGGTTTTCAAGTCGATAGTATTTTTCGCCGTAATTGCATTGTCAAATAGTCCCTGCAATCGCAAAATCGCACTAACGGTTTTTGTCGTCTGGCCTGAGCTTCCGATACATGTTACAACGTAATTGTTGCCCAGATCGCCCCTAACGTTGTAGCTAAAGGTTGCATCACAATTTGCCAGCGTCTCATCTGTTACTTGCGGCATGGTGTTGGAATCCCAGGCCGATGCCATCAGCTTCCGGTTCATATCAAACAGGGCCTTTGTCAGTGCCGCATCTGCGGCGCATCTGGCTGCAATCCCCGAGCAGGTCCGTGCCCCGAAGCTGCGACTATGAAACCCCAGATTCAGCAAGCCCGTACCCACCACAAGCAGTAGTACGATCGAACACAACACTATGGCCATTGCAAAGCCGCACCCTTTTGATTGTAACACCTTCTTTTTATACATTTTAACCTCCTCGTTTAGCAGTCGCCGGGATGGCGACGTTATCAGCTAAAAATAGGCAACGGTAGTATCGAGCATCTACTCCTCGCGCCACTCTCTTATTACGAATTCTACGGCATCATCTTCGGGCGTGACTTCTCTCAGCGCTTTATCATAGTAGAAATTGCCGCCGCTCTTCAACTCGAAGCTTTTGGCGGTAACGGACCCATATATATCACCATCGGCCATAATAGTTACTGTCGCGTTCGGTGCGTAAATCGCACCAAGCGATTCGCTCTTGGCTTTCAGGGTGAAGCTCTGTTCTTCTGTACTTGTACCGAAAATTTTCAAGCTTGTCGGAAGACTCTCATTATTGATACCGGCGTCATTAGCCGCATCCATATCGCCGTCCAGATACAAAACCAAAGATGAACCGTCTTTTATAACAATTTGGCACTCCTGCCCGAGACTGATGTCGCCGGTAACATACAGCACAACATCTCCGCCATTTACTTCCAGGATTCCCGGGTTGGCGGCACGTTTCACCTCAATCTCGCCATATTGACCGTTATCGACCGGCCCGACTGTTAGGGTTGTACCATGTACGTTAATCCCCGAACCCATATCGGTAAGCTCCGGCGCAGTTATGACCGGCAGCTCAATCTCCTCAACCATAGCATACTGTCTGTACGTGCTGGCACCCAAGTCTTTTATAACGGTTTCCACATCGCCGCCGACACCTATTACCACACTACCATTTACAACTACACCTGAGTTGAGAATTACGCTGTCCGGTAAAATACTTTTGGTGCCAATCAGTACTTCTATGTTGGTATCCCATGGGTCGGCAGAGTTGCATCCCCGAACTAACGTCCCGGCTTTCAATATGAGGGCTCCCTGTGTCAAAATTGTATGCTCAAATGGCCCTTTCAGCAGCAAAGAGCAGCTAATTATTTTTTCCCGCACCCCGGATTTGCCTGTAGATGTAAGAACGTAACCGCTGCTCAGGTCTCCTGCAACCGTATAGCTGTAAGCCGCGCCACTGTTCGGCAAAACCTCGTTTGTTGCCTCCGGCAGAACGCTTCCGCTCCAGGGTATGACTTTCAGTTTCTCGTTCATTTCAAAGAAGGCCTTTGTTACCCCGGCATCGGCTGCGCACCGGGCCGCAATCTCAGACGAAGTACGGACCGCTAATTCACGAGTGTGCAGGCCGAGACTCAGCACGCCGCCGCCTATTACAAGAAGTATTACGACCGCGCACATCACAAGGACCACTGCAAAGCCGGGCCTTTCCGATTGTAATGACTTCTTTCTATACATTTTAATCTCCCCTTCTCTCCTCCTTCGTCCCTCGTTCCTCATCCCTCGTTTAATCCTCACGCCACTGTGTTACTACGAATCTCACACACTCATCATCTATACTCGCATCTCTCAGTGACGCATCGTAGTTCAAGGTGGCGGAATTTTTTTGTTCAAACGTCCTGGCGATAATAGCTCCGAATGCATTGGCTGAATTCATCATCACTACATCTGCATTCGGGGCATAAATCACCCCGTAAAAATCGCTGCCGTTTTTAAGAGTGATATTCTCACAGCCGTTAAGCCCATATATTTTGACTCTTTTAGGGTCTGTCGTCAGGTTGTTGACCGCACCACTGTTTTTAACTTCAATATCTCCACCCACGTACAGAGTTAAACAGACCCCGTCCGCATTGAGCACCTGCAGCTTGGCTGAATTCTTGAGTGTTAAGTCGCCAAGAATGTAAAGGCTGACTGCATCATCTACTGTGATTATTTTGCTGTTCGAAAGGTCAATTTCATCATATTTTGCCGAGCTGCTTATCGTCCTCTCCTCTTCTATTGTTCCACCCGAGGGCAGCGACTGAAGCCACAACGGCACTGCTATTTGTGGCAGCTCCTGCTCCTTGGTCATAGCATAAGTCCTGCCTGTGATAGTCGCCCACGTGTAGCTGACAACGGCGTCCGGGTCTCCACCGGCACCTATTACCACATCACCATTTATAGTTGCCCCGTTCCGAAGAACCACAGAGTCCCCTATGATACTATTAGTCCCGACTTGTAAATTACCGTCGTCGGCATCGTAATTGTACCAGTTTACCGTCGCCCCATTCTTCAGCTCTATATCCTGGTCACCGAATATTGCATACTCAAAAAGTCCCTTCAGAAACAATGAGCAGCCAACTGTTTTTTCCCTCAGCCCGGATTTACCTGTAGATTCAATAACGTAACCGCTGCTCGCATCTCCTGTAACCATATAGCTGTAAGTCGCGTTACTATTCGGCAAAGTCTCACTTATTGCCTCTGGAAGGATGCTGTCGTCCCAGGGTATGACTTTCAACTGCTCGTTCATTTCAAAGAAGGCCTTTGTCAGCCCTGCGTCGGCAGCGCTGAGCGCTGCAATATCAGAGGAAGTTCGGACTGCTAATTGACGACTGTGCATGCCGAGGCTCAGCACGCTTCCACCTATTACAAACAGTATTACGACCGCGCACATCACAAGGACCACTGCAAAGCCGGGTCTTTCACAAGAGACGTCCAACCTTTTCGTTTTTGATTGTGCTCGTTTCTTGCTCATATTCGCCCCCCATGCCCCTTGCAAATGATTATTGATAAATGATTGTTTGGTCGTGCCTTTTCAGTAATCAATAATCCTTTATCCTTAATCATTTCTGTAGGGACACTCTGTTATTAATTATTATGCATAACAGCGGACGTTGCAACGGTGATGCTCTTCGAGCCGTCGTCGAGAGTAAGTATCATTTGCACAGACTCACCGGATGACTTGAAAATACAGCTCGATACGTTCCTGCAGATTGGCTCAATGCTCAAAGTTGCTCCGTCGGCCAGGTCGCCATACTCAATAGTTAACTCGCCGTTTTTCGCCTTGAACTTTGCGTACAGGTCAACAACAGGCGAACAGGGGTCCGAATAGGTATAAACCTCGACCCAACTGCCCGCCTCCTCATCCAGCGAAATCGTTTGGCTGCTTGCGTTGCGTACAACGCTGTCAAACATCCTTCTGGCTACATGGGCGTCGGTTACAACATCACAGTATGCGCGCTCGTACAGTGTATTCCAGCCTCGCTGGCTGTCAACCAGCACCGCGCCGATACCGACTACGATGGTACTGGCAATGCCTGTCGCTACCATCAGCTCTATAAGCGTAAACCCTTTTCGATTTGTCATTTTCTTAGACATTTTTGCCAGCGCCCCTTTCACAATCCTAATTGACGACGTACGTTGTGAGAGTGAATGATTGACTAGCATATTTATAGGGACCCAATGGGTGGTTGTACGGGTCCCAGTCCCAGACCACAATAACGGTCAGGGCCCGCAGCCCGGAGTAAACGTCTCTCCAAAAAAGCGCAGTGCGGTGGTCAACACCATTAACAACAATTCTATAGGTTCCCAATACCTCAAAATCTGTCGGTGTGCGCGGACCGTCATGGATGTCCATAGAGTCAATCGCCAGCTCTGTTCCGAAATAGGCTACCGGGTCAAATGTGTTTGGCTCTTCCGCCCCGCGCCAGGTCTCGCACAGCATGCTGGCCATTCTGGCTGCTGTTGTTTGCAGCTCGGCTTTTCGAGTGTCCAGCGTGGCATGATACCTATAGGCGGACGCGCCGAGCACCGCAATTGTCAGAACAAGAATCGCGCCCATTACCTCGGCAAAAGTAAATCCGCCTGAAGATTTGCGCCGTTTAGTGGTCATCATCATTCTCCCTACTTCTAATCTCCGGGCAACCGAGTTTTCAGTAACACCAAATTACCGTTAAAAAACAAAGATTGCACGGAATCACTTAAACTAAAACAGGGCGAAAAGCTCAAGAAGAAGTGTCGAAAACCGCCCTTTTTTTAACGCTTTTCTAATTAAAGTATACGCCAAAAAGACGTCGGAGGCAAGTATTATTGCTTTTTTACAGTGGCCTGCGCTAATGAAAATCCTGCCAGGAATTGTAAAAGGCCGGCCTTTACCGGACCGAAAAGAATGATTATTTGGTAGAGCCTTTTCAGTAATCAATAATCCTTTATCCTTAATCATTTGATGGTAAATCCTCCTTCTCTAATGCAAAGCGGGGGCCTTGTATTTCAAGGTCCCCACTTATATAGCCTGGTTCAACAATTACCGGTAGTTGTCTGAATATATTCGTAAGCTTCTTATCCCCGCCTTCGCGGGCACGACCACAGGCAGCTCGTAAAATGGAGCTCTCGTAACTACCTGGGTTCCCTTTCGCCATCCTGCACCAATTGAGGTTAGGCTCAGGCCTGATTGGTGCGGGGTAAAATGAGGTCGAGGTCTCCCTTACGGAGTTTCGACCCAGGTGCCGGCCTGGTCCAGCGTCACCACCGAAGGCGATGTAGGTGCATCGGCAGGGGTACCACCGACACCAGCGGTCACTGTAACGACGTATGTGTCGTAGGCGGTGAATGCAACGGCAAAATCATCGAAATCAAAGTACTTCCCGTTCAGATCCGCAGCCAGAAAGCCCAGGTCCGCCATGCTAACACCGGCCCAGACACCACCCCAGGCTGCGCCCTTCTCTGCACAGAACGCGCGGGCCGCGGTGCGGATACTACCGGCAGCAGCCTTGCCTTCCGACCACTTGGCTGAATCAATTCGGCCTCGCATGATCGGAATTGCCACCGCAGCAAGAATGCCGACGATGAAGATTACGACCATCAGCTCAATTAGTGTAAAACCTTTTCTTTTTCCCATTTTTAACTTCTCCTAAAAAAGTGTTAAAAATTACGCTGTTCCCTACAAAAACAGGTGTTACTTCCATTTCACAATACCCACAATCGACAAAATTCAATAACAACTTTACTATCGATTTTTAATTTTCCTGCCCCCGGCTTGGCCATCCCCGTGGCACGGCCATCCTGGCCGTGTTTCCACGGGCTCCAAGCCCGTGCCACTTTCAAAACAAAATGCTTGCATTAGCCTCCCGACGGTGACATTGAGAAAATCGGCAGATACAGTGCGAGTACTACTATCAATACAATCCCACCAACTATTACAATCATCATTGGCTCCATCAGGCCCATCACCGTGGTTATGGTCGAATCCACCTTGCGCTCATAATATACGGCCGTTCTCTCCAACACCTTTGGCAGCGACCCACTCTCTTCGCCAACCTGCATCATTTTGACGACCATATTAGGGAAAAAGCCGGACTCGGTCATACTAATAGAAAGGTTCGAGCCACCAACAATCTGCTCCCTTGTTCGCGTTACCGCTGACTTTATAACATCGTTACTACTCATCGTAGAGAGAATATCGAACACCTCAAGCACCGAGACACCTGCTGCAAGTAATGTTGACATCGTCTTGCAGAACGTCACCACGAAGGCCTGACTCAGTATCTTGCCCATTAATGGCAGCGTCAGCGCCATCCTGCTGAATAAATAATGACCCTTCTTCGTTTTCGAGATAAGAACTGTGGAAATGGCTAAAAGAGCACAACAGCCAATAATATGAAGCGCATAGGTCTTCATCACATCGTAAACGTTCATAAAGGCCTCTGTAAAAGCAGGCATTTCACCGCCGATTTGGTCGAATATGTCGCGGAACCGTGGAACCACGAAGGCCATTATGAATATTACTATTATAATGATAAAGGAGAACACAAAGATAGGGTACGCCATCGCCCCCTTGACCTTTTTCGCCAGTTTGTCACGATTGTCGAAGTACTCTGCGAGCCTCTGGAGTGCGTCGGGCAGATTGCCGCCCGTTTCGCCCGCTAATATCATTGCGCACGATAGCTGGTTGAAAACCCTGGGATATTCGGCAAAGCTGTCTGATAATGTCTGACCTTTCTGAATTTTTGCCAGTATCTCTTGTAGAATTTGCTGAAGATGAAGGTTTTCTATGTCCTCTGAGATGGCCTGCAAAGCTGTGGTGATGGGAATGCCTCCCTCTGTCATCGTGTTAAGCTGCCAGCAAAGGGCTGCAAGGTCCGCTGATTTGATTCGCTTTCGTCGGGCCTTCGGTGCGGTTTTCTTGACCTTGGCAGAACTCTCCTTGATAGAGATGGGCGTCAGGCCCTCCTCGCGAAGCCGGCTAAGTACGTCATTGGGGAAAGAGGCCTCCATCAGGCCTTCTTTTCGCACCCCCGCTGAATTCCGAGCAATATATCTAAAGTTTTTCATCTACCCTGCTACAAATCTTTGCTTTTTGTATTATAATGTTTTGTGCACCCTTGGAATTTCCAATGGGTTTACCGGACCTTAAGAAAATAGCGTTTAGCGCAAGAGTTTTCTTTTTTTATCTGTTTTTTTTCATCCACCATCGGCCTGTTGGAAGTCCGAATCGTCGGTGTAGTAGTCTCCGTTAGCGATTTACTTCTAACGGGTCATCGGCATCCCAAAACCTTGAGTTTAATAGAAAAATAGCGTATAGCCATTTGCGTTTTGTTTTCTTTTTTTATCCGTGAATTCTCGCCCGTGCTGCTACGCTTTTGTATTTTCTGTAAATGTTACGCTGAGGACCTCTTCGGCGGTGGTCAGACCCTGGAGCACCTTGCTTACCCCGCTTTCAAGCAACCCCCCATAGCCTTTTTGACGTGCCAGTTTTCTTATTTCAGACTCACCGGCGCCGCCGATGAGCTTTTCTCGCATATCGTTGTCCATAACCAAAAACTCGAATATAGGCAATCTACCCAGATAACCAGTCTTGGCACAGTTTTTACAGCCTCGACCGTGGTAAAAGACGGTATCTTTTTTAAGCTTCGCCGGGTCAATATTCAAACGCTGAACGACTTCATCGTTCAGCTTAACAGGCTCTTTGCAGCGTCCACAAATCCTTCTTACGAGCCGCTGAGCAATAATTAAGTTGAGCGAAGAGCTCAGCAAAAACGGTTCAACCCCCATATAGATTAATCTGCTTACCGCACTCGGCGCGTCGTTGGTATGGAATGTGCTCAAAACAAGATGGCCTGTTAAAGATGCCTTTATTGCAATTTCAACTGTTTCCTTGTCGCGAATTTCTCCTACAAGAATTATGTCGGGGTCTTGTCGCAGGATTGCACGAAGGCACCTGGCAAAATCGAGATTGATTTCCGCCTTTATTTGGGTCTGATTAATCCCCGCAAGACGGTATTCCACAGGGTCCTCTACGGTTGTAATATTTTTCGTCGGGTCCTTAAGGTAATTTAACGCTGAATATAATGTCGTGCTTTTACCACTGCCGGTCGGGCCGGTGACAATTATGATGCCGTGAGGCTGCGACAATATCGTCTTAAACTCTTTAAGAAGCTTGGGGTCAAAACCTAATTGCTCCACGTCGTGGCTTGCCCCTGATGTATCCAGAATTCGAAGCACCACTTTTTCGCCGTATATCGTTGGAAGTACCGATACCCGAACGTCTATATCTTTGCCGGAGGTCTTTATTTTGAATCGCCCGTCCTGCGGCAGCCTCCGCTCGGCAATATTCATCTCCGACAGTATCTTTATTCTCGTAACTACCGCAGCCTGCATCTTCCGGGCCGGGGGGACCATATCACGAAGCACACCGTCGATTCGCATCCGGACAATCATCGCTTTTTCCTGCGGCTCAAGATGAACGTCACTGGCTCTGCTCTTGACCGCCTGGCTTAACAGCAAGTCCACAAATCGAATCACGGGCGGCTTGGTCGCAGCTAATTCGTTGCTGATGTTCGCCTCTGCAAGGTCCGCTTCGAGTGTATCTTCCTGCATGCCGGCTTCGACCTCAACTATGTCGCGAAGCTTCTGTTCCTCAATATCAGAACCGTGGTAAATCGCCTCTATCGCGTGCCGGATTTCCTGATGTGAGCTAATCACGGCCTTAATCTGATGCTTCAACTTCAGTGCGATTGTATCTATTGCTATAACATTAAGCGGGTCTGCCATCGCTACGATAATCTTCTCGTCTGTCTCACCGATAACCACAAGGCAAAATCGCTTGGAAATGTTCTCAGGCAGTGTTCGAGCAATCTCCATATCTATCTTGCTCACATCATCGAGACGTACGTACTCCATCGATAGATATTCGGCGAGGGCGTGGGTAACGTCCTCTTCGCACAGCATCTTTAGTCGAAGCAGTACCTCACCGAGTCGGCCGCCGTGCTCACGCTGGTCGTTTAGCGCTTCTATCAAGCCTCTGCGAGTAAGTAGACCTTTGGCGACAAGTAATTCGCCGAAAAGAAGATTTGCTACTATGGGGGCGTTGGTGTTAGAAATTACTTCCGGGCTCATTACATTACCTCAAATACATCGATATCCGGCTTTAGCCTCCATGATTTGCAAGCGTCCGAGTGATTCGCCGGCACAAACCTTGCTTATCTGACAAAGGTGGGAAGCTCAAAAATGATGTGTCCGGGCTTCCACCGTTCTCAAGATTCCATTACTTAAAATATACGATATAAAACGTCAGAAGCCAAAAAATCACTTTTGCAAAAATGGGCCAACCTTATGGGACGGTTGGTAACTTGGCCCAAAACCGGTTTCGTGATGTTGCTTTGGGAGCAGGATTGTTATTTTTTCGATTCTGTTTTTAAGCGGCACTATCCTCTCAATTGTTCAAAGACGCATAACTGTTATGGATGTTAATTTCCATTATTGATACATTAAAAATATTCGGACCTCATTTATCGGGTCCTTGTTTAGCTAACGGGCTTTTGAGTGAAAGTACTTGACTAACCGCCCGAAATCTCTGATAATTACATTTTAACCGCGGATGTGGCGGAATTGGCAGACGCGCAGGCTTCAGGTGCCTGTGGGCTTCGGCCCGTGGAGGTTCGACTCCTCTCATCCGCAGTAAATCCTCTTTGCTGATTGCAAGCAGCCTTTTCGCGCCTCTACTGCTCAATTCAATCAACTATTTAACGAAAATCGTGCGAATAGGCCGATAATAAATTTAGCAGTTACTATACAGTTATTAGTGAAATAAAATAGTGAAACGAGCCGGGAGTAAAGAACGGCCGGAAACGAATTATGCTTGATATTCTCAAGGATATTGAACAAATAGCTGGCAGGCTGCGGCCCATACTTTTAGTCGGACCGGGCTTGACAGCCGTTGTCGTCGGATTGTTTATCTGGCTTGGTGGCCTGAGATTCGTGAGAGTTTTAGTTGCAGTTTTAGGCGCCGTTGTTGCCGGCCTTTGTGGATTTTTCATAGTCGGCCGAAATATTATCGCCATCGTTGGTTTGATGGTAGTGCCCATCCTCATCGTGATAGTCCCTCAAAGGATATTTGTCACAATACTCGCAGCCGGTTTAACAGCGGTATTGGCCTTTGTCGTTTTGACCATCCTCTCCCAGGATATAATCGAGATGCCGGAGTTCGCCGCGACAAAATACAGCGAAACATCGAATCAGAACATCATTTTCAGCATCAGTCGGCCTGATTTGAGCGACAGGATAAAACAGGCTTTTTTACAGATGCCCGTGTTCGGCTACTTTCTAATAGCAGTGCTTGTACTGATTTCTATGGCGGGTGGATTTTACTTCTGGCGTTTAGCTTCGGCTTTGTACTGTGCCGTCTTGGGCACAATGCTCATCTTTGCAGGCATGATTTTGCTGTTGATGTATAAAGGCAGTGTCCCTGTCAGCGCCATTTGCAGCAGGCCATTATTTTATGCCGGTGTTTTTGCAGCAATGACGGCTTTCAGCACCGGCGAGCAGTTATTACTTTATCCACGTGCAAAGAGTAAAGCGATAAGAAAAAAAGTAGCGAAAAAAGGTAAGGTATCGCGTGACAAGCAGGATTGGCGGACTGCATAACCAAAACCAAAAGCAAAATTATGGAGACAGATAATGGATTGCGTCTTTATACTCGCACAGACCAATGGGGCCGGCTCTGAAGCAGCAGAAGGGGGCTTTGTTCCCATTAACTTCATCTGGGAGCAGGTCATTGGCCTGAGCCTGGTCGAAGCTTTGACCTTTAGCTGCTTCGGTGTGGTTTGTCTGTTCTACGGGTGGCGTATCTTCAAGATACTCGTAACGCTTTGTTTTGGACTGGTTGGCCTGGTTGGCGGCTTGTTACTGAACGAAAAGCTTATTGGCGGCAACGGAACATGGCTCGGCCTGATAGGAATGGCGATGATGGCTGTGCTTTCTCTGCCCTTGATGCGATGGGGAGTCTGCGCCCTTGGGGCAATGGCTGGTGGAATACTTACAGGAGGCCTATGGTATGCCTTTGAGCTGCCCGGCCAATACATCTGGGCGGGTGCTCTTGCCGGCGCCATCGCAGGCGGTATGATTTCATTTATAGTATTCAAGCTCGCCGTTGTACTCTTTACCAGCTTCGGCGGCGGTGCACTCGTAGTAACAGCCGTCCTGGCCATCCTCCACCGCTATATGGTCCCGCCGGAGCGGGTTCAGGACCTCGTTTTTAATCACCATTGGTTTCTGCCGGTTGCCCTTCTCGTGCCCACGGTGGCCGGCATCATCATACAAAACAAATTCGTTAAAGGCTCAAAAGACTGGCACATGTAGCGCCAAGCCGCCAGTTCACTTCGATATTCGACATTCCTTGTTCGATAGTCGATATTCATCCCCTGTTCCCCTGATTTCCCTTCCTGCCCTGCCTGCCCTGAGCGCAGTCGAAAGGAGTGAAATCGAAGTAGTCGAAGGGGAAAGAATCCACATGTCCCCGCGAAAGTGGCGATCCACCTTGAACATTTAATTTTTGATGTGTAATTTTACCTCTGCTCTTTTATTGACTGTATTACGGATTCAATAAATTTCAGCCATTCGTCCTCGCTTATCATTTTTCTTACTTCCGCATCTGTAAGCCAAAGTTCTTCAAGCCACTTTATTAACTCCACAACATCAGCCTTGGTAAGCTGGGGCTGCGGCTTTTTGGCTGATGCGGATGGTAAAATCTCTTCTGCAATGCCGAGACCTTCCCTCATACCCAGGCCCATACTCTTACCCATACCTTGTCCGTAACTAAAGGGAAAGGCTTTTGCCCAGGCCCTCTGCCAGAGCCAGTCTTCGCAGAAGCGGTCGAGGTCGTTGTAGTCGATGTAATTGTTGTCGTCGATGAGGTCGTAAACATCTGATGTTGTTTGCCAGAAGTTTGCAAAGAGGGCGTAATCGAAGAAATTTACAATTCCGTCACTATTGAAGTCAGCCGGGCTCCGGTAATATTCGTCGGCACCCATATCGACTATTTCGGTTCCGTTAGCATCTCCATCTACTACCCGGCGTTCGCCGTCGATGTCCGTCATATTGGCGTCGGGATTAAAATCGGGATCGCCGCGGTCGATACAGTTTGAGTCAGAACTGAGGTGATAATCGAAAATGTGGTATGTATCACCATCGCCTGCGATGGACTCAACATCGCTCCATACTTTAATAGTGTTGGCATCGTTGGAGACTATGAAGAACTGGAGGTACTGGTTCGGTGTATCGGGATTAACGAATTTTCCTGCCAGTCCGTTAACGACCCAGTTGGCACTATAATCGGTAAGGGTGCTTTGAAATGTTG
>Ga0114922_10000492_pt1 | contig 37821 bp, 37 predicted proteins | sample AartaG_FD_100975 | JGI IMG/M metagenome (GOLD analysis project Ga0114922, IMG submission 100975) | Deep subsurface microbial communities from Aarhus Bay to uncover new lineages of life (NeLLi) - Aarhus_00045 metaG | ecosystem: Environmental > Aquatic > Marine > Oceanic > Sediment | place... | reverse complement strand
TACTGGTAAATCCCGGAGAAAGCCATCCGGAACAACGCGGGCATGGTTCCCCGAGAGAATCTCGAGGAGAGCGTTGTGAGGACAGGAAGGGATTTCCCCGCTGGGGGAAATCCCTGTCTTTCGCAGGGACTTACCCGTGTCCATGCCTTACAACTTTAGTAAGTTTGAAAAAATTTGGATGGGAACTCCAGAGAAAGAGAAGAGGAAAAAATCAAGCTGCTTTCAGGAGAATGGATGATTGAACCTTTAGAGAAAATAATTTACAATGATTTTAAAAGAAGAGCAAATGGATAAAAATAAAGTTACGGCTGCCATAATTGCTATTATCTTTCTTTTTCTTTTATCCTGCTCAAAAAACTCGGATAATAATTATGAAATATTCCGGATAATAGACCATCTTGAGAAAAATAACATTGTCCGGACACCTTTGAGTGATGATTATGGTTCAGAGCAAACGAAAAAAGAAAGCTATCCCTTAAAATCCGCTGCTCTTCAGGATGCTGGCATGGGAGGGAATCCTTATGAGATAAAAAGAAAATTGCGACTTGGAGGTGCTGAAAGAAATATAGTTTTTTCACCTCCTGATAGCGAATACAAAATTATTTGCGGGCTCAGTCGGGATTCAATCCTAGAATTCGGAATTGGTATTTTACGGGTTAAGCATTATGAAGAAGAACAGATCTCCCGAGATAAAAGCAGTAATGGGGTTAATTTTTCAATTGCTCTAGAGATAAACAATAGAAAAAAGATCATCTTCCAAAAATATCTTGCAGTTCCTTCTGAGGAACAGGAAGGAGATTTTAAATTTATTCGTTTTTCTGTCAAACTGCCTTATGACCGCAAAAAGGCGTGCTTGATATTTAAAACCTTGGGAGATGAAGGCAAATTTTCTTTCTGGGTAAATCCTGTCTTATACTCAAAAAAAACCGCTACAAGCAATGTTATTTTGATTTCCATAGATACACTTCGGGCCGACCATTTGGGCTGTTATGGCTATAACAGGGATACAAGTCCAAATATTGATAATCTGGCAGTAGGTAGTGCGAAGTTTATTAATACATATGCGCCTTCTCCCTGGACTCTTCCTTCTCATGTTTCAATGCTTACTTCACTTTACAGTGTTAATCATCAGGTTAATCACGAAGATGAGAGAATAGACCCGGAGATAATCACCATGGCGGAGGTGATGCGGACTAATGGCTTTTCTTGTGCTGCTTTTACAGGAGGAGGGTTTGTCAGCTCAACTTATGGATTTTCTAAAGGTTTTGACTCGTATAATGAGGGTGTTGGGGGAGTCTTTCACCAGGATTCGGCTGAGCGCGTTTATCGTGCGGTGTCTGATTGGATCGACCGACAGCAGGATAGAGATTTTTTTCTCTTTATTCATACCTATCAAACCCATAATCCCTATGCCTGCCCTTTTCCCTATAAGGTAATGTTTCTGGATGAAGAAGCTGAAATGGGCCATATTGACCTGCGGGGCCATTTAGGCGGACCTAAAAATATTTTTAAAACAATTCCTGAACATGAACGCCGGAATATTATCGGCCTTTATGACGGTGAAATACGCTATACGGATGAAAAGCTTATTGGGCCGCTGGTCGATAAGCTCAAACAATCCGGGCTTTTCGAGCAGACGATGATTATTCTTACCAGTGATCATGGAGAAGAGTTTTTTGAGCACGGCGGTTGGGAGCACGGACATTCCTTATATAACGAATTATTGAAGGTTCCGCTGATTATCAAGTTCCCTGAATCAAAATACAAAGGGGAGAGTAGAAAGACTATTGTTTCCTTGGTCGACCTTATGCCTACCATCTTTGATGAGATGGGGATAGATTATTCAGGATTGGAAATTGACGGCAAAAGTCTTATTCCGGTATTGAAAAGAAGAGAGACAAAAGATAGAATTTTCCTGGCAGAGCTGGCGGGTAATATAATAAATTCAAATATTCCCGAGAAAATATCTACAAACCTGGGGAAAAAGAAGCTTATAGTAAATCAAAGGTTCAGCCAAGATGAGCTGAACTTTTTTACCTTTCCTCCTCCTAATGCTGGGCCGGTCGAGTTTTATGATTTATCTGCTGACCCGCTTGAAAAAATCAATACAGCTGGGAAAAACGCTGATCTTGTCAACCGGATAATCCGCTGGATAGATGAGATAAAACAAGCAGCTGAAAAGCGTATGACCGGAAAAGCAGTGATGAATGAAAAACTCAGAGAACAGTTAAAGGCTTTGGGATATATCAAATGAGAGTGTATTTATTCTTTCTTATGAATAATGCTGGTTATAAAGTGAGGGGATAATGAAAAAATTTCTAGAAATAAAGTGTTTAAGTGAGCAAGAACAGAAGCAGCTTATGGATAAGATTGAGAAAATTCTGGCTGCAAAGAAAAAAGATAAGGTATTGAGTGAGAGGGAGGTCAAGGAGATAGAAGAACTAAAATTGAAGCCGCTTTTAGATATCCAGGATGTCCAAAGTGTTTATGATGACTTTATATATAAAAATATAAGGAGAAAAAAAACAGGAGATTCGAATGAATGATATTAAGATCGATTATGATAACATCAATGTCCCAGATATTATGAAGCAAATCCAGGCAGATGATGTTGTGTTTGAAAACTCTGTACCTGAGGAATCACCTTCTCCAGAAGATAATCAAGCATCTTCAGAGCCCTCCCTGCAAATCCCTGAACCCGAATACCTCCCTATGGTTTCTTCGAAGAAAAAAAGAATCTTATTGAAGCTAATGAAGCCGTTTTCTCCCCTTATCAAACTGCTGATCTTGCCTGTGCATCAGGAATTACGGCAGACAGTTCATAGCCTGGACTATACCAACAGAAGGCTGGACTATACAAACAAAAGGCTGGACAGTGCTGTAATTAGATATGGATGCCTTGATATAACCATGGAATATGTGAAGCTCCTGCATAGTCTCTGTCATAATATTGTGGTTGAATTGACAAAGTTGAAGATAGAGGAGGAAGGAATGAGAATCAAGCTAAGGATAATTGAAAAAGATTTTGAATTGCTAAGCCGGAAAGAAAAAGCCCTGGAGAAGAAAGTCTTTAAATGAAAGTCGCATTTGTCGTTCAGAGATACGGGTTGGAGATTAGCGGAGGAGCTGAACTTCATTGTCGCTGGGTCACTGAACACATGAAAAAATATTGGGATGTCGAAGTCCTGACAACCAGAGCTCTGGATTACATATCCTGGGAGAATCATTATTCCGGTTCAGATGTCTTAGTCAATGATATTCGTGTTAGGAGATTTTCAGTTGCAAAACCCAGAGACCCGGAAAGGTTTGGTAAGATCCAGAACTTTGTTTTTGAAAACGAGCATAGTGAAGAAGATGAAATAATATGGTTAAAGGAAGAAGGGCCTTTTTCCCCTGATCTTATAGATTATATCAAGGGTCATATTGATGATTATAACTATTTTATCTTTTTCAGCTACCGTTACTATCACTCCTATTGGGGAATTCAGGCTGTACCTCACAAAAGTATACTTGTACCTACAGCGGAGCATGACCCAGTCATCAATTTAAAAATATTTAAAGAGCTGTTCAGAAAACCTCGGGGGATTGTGTTTAATTCGCTAGAAGAGAAAAAAATGATAAATACAATTTCAGGTAATGAAAATATTCCTGCTGAAGTTGTGGGAGTAGGAGCAGAGGTCCCAGAGGATATCTTTTCAAAACAGTTCTGTCAGAAATATGGCATAAAAGATAATTATGTGATCTATATAGGACGTATCGATAAAAACAAAGGGTGCATTGAGCTATTTGATTTTTTTATCCGCTATAAAAAAGAAACCAGCTCAAATATCCAATTGGTGCTTGTAGGCAGCACTGTGTTAAAGATCCCTATCCATCCTGACATAATTTATCTCGGATTTCTTTCCGAGGAGGAGAAGTTTTCTGCCCTTGACAAAGCTTTGCTTTTACTTATGCCTTCGTTTTATGAGAGTCTATCCATGGTTACAAATGAAGCATGGGCTCTAGGTAAGCCTGTTCTGGCTAATGCCCGCTGTGAGGTATTAAAAGGCCAGTGTGAAAGGAGCAGTGCCGGTTTGTACTATAAAAATTACAGAGAATTTAAAGAGGCGCTTATGTTTTTTTTGGGTTCGTCTAGGCTTCGTTCCAGCATGGGAAAAAACGGCCGTAAGTATTTTCAGGATAATTATACCTGGGGAACTATTGAAAAAAAATATCTGTCTCTTCTAAAGCGCCTGGAAAAGGAATAATTATGGAAGTCCACCAGTTTGCAACATCCTTGAGCTACGGGGATGCCATATCCAATGAGATGATGGAAATCCGTCAAGCTCTCAAGGAAGAAGGGTATTGCTCGGAGATATTCGTCAAGCTTTTCGATCCCCGTATGGCTAAGCATATAAAGGATTACCGCGAGTATAAAAAATTCAGTTCCTCCCAGAATGTGGTGATTTTTCATTTCTCCATCGGCTCACCGGTGTCCAAGGTTTTTTTCCGGATTCCTGACAAAAAAATTATGATCTATCACAATATAACTCCCTACGAATATTTCCTTGACTATCATCGAATATTAACCCGGGAATGTTATAAAGGCCGGCTGGAAATCAATCTTTTTGTGGATAAGGTCGATCTAGCTCTGGGTGATTCAGAATTTAACCGGAAAGAACTGGAAAGAGTCGGATATCGAAATACCAGTGTCTTGCCGCTGCTGCTGGATTTTGCCAAGTTCGACCGCCCTGGTGATCCGGTGGTAAAAAAGCTATTTTCTGATAATAAATTCACACTTCTTTTTGTAGGCCGGGTCATCCCCAATAAAAAATTCGAGGATGTTATTAAGACTTTTTATTTTTATAAAAAATATTATAGCCCTGATTCACGATTAATACTGGCTGGTGATTACCGGGGAATGGAACAATATTTGGCTGGATTACAGGATTTGGTGCAAAAGCTTGAGCTGGAAGATGTCTATTTTACCGGACACCTTAGCTTTCCAGAACTTGTTGCTTATTTCAATACTGCAGATGTATATTTAAGCATGAGTGCCCATGAAGGATTTGGTGTTCCTCTTCTGGAAGCATTTTATAAAAAAATCCCTGTAATAGCTTTTGCAGCCGGGGCTGTAGAAGAAACTATGAATTCAGGGGGAGTGCTGATCCGGCAAAAGAATTTTGCTGCTGCTGCCGCTTTGCTGAATGAGCTGCATCAGGATCGAGAATTAAGAGAAAAAGTGGTTATGTCACAGAATAAGGCTCTTAAAAAATATGCCCGTAGTAATGTGTATCGGATTTTACTTAGTCATGTAAGAAAGGTAGGTGAAAGATGAGAGTGGACCAACTGATTCCTGCCTATCACCGGGGAGATGCTATTGGCGATACTGCTACCCATATGAAACAATATTTTTTATCCCAGGGATTTGAATCTCAGATTTATTGTCTGATGCGAGACGATGGCCTGGAAAATGAATCCGAGCTGTTTGACAATTTTATAGCACCGGCAGCCGGGGATATGTCTTTCTTTCATTTTGCTTTACCCTCTCCTTTGACACCTGCGTTTATTAATTTAAAAAGCAAGAAAGTGATTCTTTATCACAATATTACCCCGGAAAAATATTTCACAGATTACAGCCAGGAAATGGCACGGTTGTGCCGACGGGGAAGAGATGAACTGAGGTCATTAACTCCATATGTGGATTTAGCCCTGGCCGATTCTGAGTTTAACCGCAGGGAATTGCTTGAGTTTGGTTTTAAAAAAACTGCTGTTTTTCCACTTTTTGTCGATTATAAGAAATATGAAAAACCATTCAGCCGGTTCATGTTTGATCTTTTTGATGATGAGCGGGTAAATATTCTTTTTGTGGGACGCATTGTTCCTAATAAAGCGATAGAGGATTTGATCAAGGTGGTTTTTTACTATAAAAAGTATATTTCTCCCCTTGTAAGACTGATCATTACCGGCAAGACATCTTCTTTACCTAAATATTATGAAGGACTTGTTCGTATGGCGGATGAGTTCTATCTAAAGCCTGAGGAAATATGTTTTACTGGCCATATCTCTGATGAAGAAATGTTTGCTCTTTACCGAGTTTCAGATGCCTTTCTTTCTTTAAGTGAACATGAAGGTTTTGGGTTGCCTTTTATTGAATCTTTAATATTTGAGCTCCCTATTATTGCTTATAATTGCACTGCTATCCCAAATACTTTGGGAGATTCAGGGATTCTTATAAATCATAAACGGGTCGACTATGTCGGGGAATTGGTCAATCAGGTAGCTATGGATAAAAAAATCAGAGCTGCGGTAATTGAAGGACAAAAACAACAGCTTAATAAATACAGGAGGCAGGATCTAAAAACTTTTTTACTTCACAATATAAAAATTTTATCAGAGGAAAATGACTAGACTTTTTATGAATGGGTCAGGCTAGATGAAAGTTGCGTTTGTAGTACAACGGTATGGAGAGGAAGTTCTGGGTGGTTCTGAACTGAGCTGCCGGCTGGTGGCAGAACAGTTGACGGCAACCGGTCAAGATTGTACGGTTTTTACCACCACTGCTAAAGACTATGTGACCTGGAAGAATGAATACCCAGAAGGAGAGACAATACTCAATGGAGTTTCGATTAAACGTTTCAAAGTGGATAAGGAAAGAGATATAGATTCGTTTAATAAATATTCCGATTGGATCTTTGCCAATCAGCACAGCAAAGAAGATGAGATCGAATGGATGGACAGGCAGGGGCCCTGTTGTACCGGTCTAGTGGAAGCGATAGGTAAAGAAGAACAGAATTATGATATCTTCGTTTTTTTTACTTACCTTTATTACAATACTTATTGGGGATTGAAAAAAGTCAAGGGCCAGAAAGCGCTTGTCCCTACAGCCCATGATGAGCCGGCTCTTTATCTTGACATAATGCAGGAAGTCTTTTCTGCGCCTCAAGCCTTTGTCTTTTTGACAGAAGCTGAAAAAACTATGTTGAGCAGGCAGTTCTTGTTTGAGGGGAAGTACAGTGATGTTGTTGGTGTAGGGGTAGATATTCCCAAAGCTGCTGAGGAAATTGCTTTTTGTAAGAATTATGGTATAGAACGGCCCTATATCCTTTATGCTGGACGGATCGAGCCTGGAAAAGGATGTCAGGAGCTTATAGATTATTTTTTGCAGTATAATCAGGATAATCCAGGTTTGGAGCTTGTGCTTCTTGGAAAGCTGCTAATGGACTTGCCCTCACATCCTGATATCAGATATCTTGGATTTGTTCCGCTAGAAGATAAAAATGCCGCTATGGCGTTTGCTTTAGTGACTATTCATTCTTCCTATCTGGAAAGTCTATGCATGGCGGCCCAGGAGTCCCTTGCAGTAAGAACGCCGATTTTGGTTCAAGGAAAGACTGATCCCCTTAAGCAGCATTGTCTCAAAGGAAATTGCGGACTTTGGTATTCTGGCAGTAAGGAGTTTGCCTTGGCTCTTTCTCTGTTTCGGAAGGATAGTAGATTGCGAAAAATCATGGGGGAAAACGGTTATCAATATATACGACAAAACTATTCCTGGGGAAAAATCATTGATAAATACAGGAAGCTTTTTGAATTTTTAAAACAATAAGAAAATATTGGATAAATTTGACTATCCCCCCTTATTGTGTTAAAAAAATATTAGACAAATGGCTTTTGTAAACTACACAACCAAGAATATTGCTATTAAGATAGTTTATTATGGGCCGGGTCTAAGCGGAAAAACTACAAACCTTCGTCATATATACAGCAGGATGGACAATCACTCTAGAGGAGAGCTTTTATGTTTGGAAACTCCTATTGAGCGGACGATTTTCTTTGATCTGCTGCCAATAAAGGCAGGTATGATCCATGATTTCCAAATTCATTTTCAATTAATGACTGTTCCGGGTCAGGTCTTTTATGGAGCTTCGAGAAAAAGTGTTCTTAAGGGCGCAGATGGTCTTGTTTTTGTGGCTGATTCTCAAATTCCTCTTCTGGATGCAAATTTAGAAAATTTTGACGGCCTGAGAAAAAACCTTTTGGAATACAATGTTGACTTAAATTTTATTCCGATAGTTTTCCAGTATAATAAGAGAGACTTGGATAATCTTATTCCAGTTGAAACATTCAACAGTCTCCTAAATCCTTTGAAGCTTCCTTTTTATGAGTCCTCTGCCATTAATGGAGACGGAGTATTTGAAACCCTAAAAGCAATAGCTAAAATCACAGTCCCCTATGTTAGAGAAAAAGTTTTTGGTGAAAAAAGAGAGCCTGCAGAAAAAGAGAAGGAAGAACGGCATTTAATCACAAAAGAAGCAGAGAGAGAGAGAAAAAAACTGAAAGAGGGAGTGACGGAAGAGGTTAAAAAAACCACTAGAGAGGAGGTAGAGTTTGTATCGAAACAAGATGAAGCCCCTATTCGCCTGACAAAAATAAAATTTAAAAGCCATAGGGATATCGAAAATGAAGTCGAGAATCTAGCTAAAGAATTTTCGCATGAGAAATAAACCCTCAATTTATTGGGATCAGGTCTTGTTTTTTGCTTCATTTATATATATTTTTCATTTTTAAGCAAAAAACAAGACCTGACCCCCAAAAAAATATTCCAATGAAAATAATAGGAGTATTCGTACGTCTATACAGATGAGAAGATATGTTATTCAAAATCGCCAGTGCTTCTTTAATTGGGATCGATGCATATATTGTTGAAGTTGAAGTCGATATTTCTTTTGGTATGCCAGCCTATGTGACTGTTGGCCTGCCGGATACAACGGTCAGAGAAAGCAAGGAAAGAGTCAGGGCAGCTCTGAAGAATTGCGGATATAGCTTTTCTTCGCGCAAAATAATCATCAATTTAGCCCCTGCTGATAGGAAAAAAGAAGGATCTGCTTTTGATCTCCCCATAGCCCTTGGTATTCTGGCCCATTTAGAAGTCTTTCCTGAGGAAAAACTTCACGAATATTTATTTCTGGGTGAATTGGCCTTAGACGGAAGGTTAAAGCCGCAGAAAGGAATACTATCAATGGCAGTTCTGGCAAAAAAGAAAGGTTATGCAGGAATTGTTATCCCCATAGAAAATGAAAGAGAGGCGGCTCTGGTCCAGGGGATTGATATATATGCTATGGAAGACCTGGTGCAGGTTGTAGAGTTTCTCAATGGTTCAGAGTCAATAGCCCCAAGTTGTTATTTACCAGAGGAGCTTCTGCCGGCCTCTGAATATGATGTAGATTTTGAGGAGATAAAAGGACAGCAGCATGTTAAGCGTGCCTTGGAAGTGGCTGCAGCGGGCTCCCACAATATCCTTCTTATCGGTCCTCCGGGTGCGGGAAAGACAATGATGGCCAGAAGGCTCTCTACGATCTTACCTCCTATGACCTTTTCAGAGATTTTGGATGTGACCCGTGTTTATAGTGCTTCGGGCCTTTTAAAAAATAGAAATGCTATTTGTGAAAGGCCTTTCTGCTCGCCTCATCACACAATAAGCGGAGCCGGATTGATCGGAGGGGGGAAGATCCCCAAGCCAGGAAATGTTAGTCTGGCGCATCATGGTGTTTTGTTTCTGGATGAGCTGTCAGAATTTCAGAAACATGTGCTTGAGAGTCTCAGACAGCCTCTTGAAGATGGGGAAGTCACCATATCCAGGGCTTCCATGACGGTTACTTATCCATCATCATTTATGCTGGTTGCTGCTATGAACCCCTGTGAGGATGCTATGTTTGGAATGTTAGCTTCTGATTTTGAATGTACTGGAAGCCAGAGGATGCGGTATTATTCTAAAGTCTCCGGGCCGCTTATGGACAGGATAGATATCCAGGTCGAGGTAGCTAAAGTAGAGTTTAAAGATATAATTTCCCGACGTGAGGGTGAAAAGTCTGAGCATGTTCGCGCAAGAGTCATTTGTGCCCGGGATATACAGAACAGACGTTTTAAGGAACGAAATATTTACAATAATGCACAGATGGGAAATAAAGATGTTGCATCATATTGCTCAGTGAATAAGGGCGGAGAGGAACTTATGGAAATGGCTGTTGATAAATTGGGTTTCAGTGCCAGAGCTTATAACAGGGTCCTCAAGGTAGCCCGGACAATAGCGGATTTGAATGGAGAAGAAAACATCAGTGTTGTGCATATTTCAGAAGCTATCCAGTACCGCATTCTGGATAAGTATTTTTGAAAGAGAGGGGATTCGTGATTAACGATTTTGGATTAAGGGGTATGAATTCGGGATTATTATTGCTATTCAGTCTGTTTTTTGGTATTTAAAAGATTAACCTGAATAATTCAGGTTAATCATTAGATTTGGAGGAATACATATGTCAAATAGTCTGCATAGAAATATTTCCCGGAGGAAATTTATCGCCGCATCAACCGGCCTTTTTGCAGGAAGCGCTTTACTTAAGGCCATGCCGCCATATTCCTTTTCCAGTCAAGAGCTTAAGGACGAGCTGTCTGAGGGGGAATTAAAGTTGGTCGAGCAATCTTCTATGGCAAAAGAACTGGAAGATTATTTCCACAAAGGGTACTCATGTGCAGAATCTTTGCTGATGGTTTCGCTTCGCTATCTTAAAAAACCGGAAGAGCTAGTTTGGGCTGCAGCTGGATACGGAGGGGGATTAGGACATAAAGACCTCTGCGGATTTCTGACTGCAGGTGTTATGGGAATCGGTTTTGCTGCAGGTTCCCTCAAGAAAGAAAGAGAAGAAGCTAAAGACTGGTGTAGTAAAAAGGTGAAGGAATACTGGAAATGGTGGAAAGAAAATGCACCCTTACATTGTAAAGATATCCGTATTCCCGGCTCCAGCTACAAACGCTGCGATCGTCTGGGTCAGCTGGGGGCTGCTAAAGTAGAGGAGCTTATTAGTTCGGTTAAAAGCTAAAAAAAAAGGAGTAGTAATATGACGTTAATTATTAAAGGGGCAGGGTTGACTATTGAGGATGTAGTTAAAGTTGCCCGTAATGGGGAGAAAGTTGAACTTCATCAGCAAGCTTTGGAGAGAATAAAAAAATGCCGAGCTATGCTTGAAAAAAAAATAAAGGCCCGGGAGATTGTGTATGGAGTAAACACCGGGATTGGGGAATTTTCCGAGGTGGTCCTAAATGATGATCAGATCGAACAGTTTCAAAAATATTTGGTCTATAACCATGCAGCCGGGATTGGAGAGGCGGTTCCTATTGATCATGTGAGAGGGGCAATGTTGGGCCGGATAAACGTGCATGCCCACGGCAACTCCGGCTGCCGCCCTGAAATAACTCTAACTTTGATCGATATGCTAAACAAGGGAGTGACTCCTTATGTATGCCGTAAAGGTTCGGTAGGTGCTAGTGGAGATTTAGCACCTATGTCCCAAATAGCTTTGCTGCTGATGGGGGAGGGGTCTGCTTTCTATAAAGGCAAGTTGCTGGATGGCAAAGAGGCGATGGATAAAGCTGGTGTCCCGGTTCCGGGCTTAAAGGCGCGTGATGGACTGGCTTCTATAAACGGTTCTAATCTGCTTACAGCTATGAGTGCTTTGATGCTCTATGATTCCAATAACTGGCTGAAACAGGCTGAGATCGCAGCTGGAATGTCACTTGAAGCTCTAAAAGCCAATATGAAGCCGTATACTCCAAAACTGCATGAGGTCAGGGGCTTTCCCGGTGCTGTAAGGAGCGCAAAAGCTATCCAAAAAATTATTAAGGGTGGGGACTTGGTGGAAGGATGCGTTAAGGTTAAGGTCCAGGATGCTTACTCCATGCGTTCAACTCCTCAAGTCATAGGCTCCGCTCATGATGCTTTGTTTTGGGCGAGAAAGCAGGTGGAGATTGAATTGAATGGAGTAGGGGATAATCCCATATTCTTTCCGGATGAGAACTTGCAGCTTTCCGGAGCAAATTTCCAGGGCTCCCCGGTTGCGCTTCCCATGGATATGGTGGGAGTGGCGATTACCTCGATCAGTGTTCTTTCAGAACGGAGGATGAACAGATTGAACAACCCGGCTTTAAGTGTGGGGCTGCCTCCATTTCTTACTAAAGGCGCTGGAATGTTCTCCGGCATGATGCTGAGCCAGTATACAGCCGACATGTTGATTGTTGAGCAGCGCATTCTCTCTGCGCCGGCATCCATTCAATCGATCCCAGCTGCAGCCGACCAGGAGGATTTTGTGTCTATGGGGATGAATACTGCCCTTAAGAATTTTCAGATCCTGGATAATGCTTATGGTATCCTGGGGATAGAATTTATGGCTGCTGCCCAGGCTCTGGACCTGCGGGAGCAGATAGAAGAGAAACCGTATAAATATGGGATCGGAGTAAGCAATGCCCGCAAGGTCATCCGCAAATATGTTGATTTCCTTGATGTTGACCGGCCTCTGTATGATGACCATAATAAGATGAAAGAACTGGTAGAATCGTGTGAGATTTTACGCGAAGTCGAGAAAGCCGTAGGTTGTCTGGAATAATCCAGAATGGAGGGAAAGTTGTGAAGAAAATAGCTTCTATTTTACTAATTTTTTTAATTGTGATAACAACTGTATCCTTTTTAATATCAGAAAATTTCATCTCCCTATTTGATGGAAAAACCTTAAACGGCTGGCGAAAATTGACAGAGTACAGCGGCGATGCCGGCTCCTGGGAGGTTGTTGATAGTGTGATCGTAGGCGGCCAGTATCCGGAAGGGCAGGGAGGGCTTTTAGTAACTGAGAAGAAGTACAGCGATTTTGAACTTTATGCTGAAGTTAAAGCTGATTATCCAATCGACTCCGGATTGTTTCTCCGGGTTCAGCCAAGTGTGCTCTCATACCAGGTAACAATCGATTACCGCCCTGAAGGGGAGGTAGGAGCAATATATTGTCCGGGGGGCGGTGCTTTCCTGAAACACAGACCCGAGGGAAATGAGCTCTGGAAAAAAGATGAATACAATACTGTGAGAGTAAGGATCAAGGGGCAGCCGGCTACAATAAAAATCTGGATCAATGGTACTCCCTTTGCAGATTATACCGATGTAAAAGTAGCAGGGAAATACCGGGTTCCCGCCTATGGCTATATAGGGATACAAGTCCACCCAGGTTCAAGCTGGGGCAAAGGAAATAAAGTTTATTTTCGCAAGCTGATGATCAAGCCGATTGCCGCTTCTTCTCAGCTTTGACCTTCAAACCAGCTTCCCGTCCCTGACCACTACCTTACCATTCTTTATTACATGTTTGATGGGATTGACTCCGAAGTGATACACAAGAGAAGGGTAATTCGGTACATCACATAGAATAAGGTCCATTTTTTTCCCAACTTCAAGGCTCCCGACCTCATTTTGCCTATTTATGCCGTAAGCGGCGTTTATGGTGACTGCATTGATGGCTTCTTCGATAGTCATATTCATTAAAAAAACGCCCAACCTCATTATACACAGCTGGGATTCTGTCATTGAGCTTCCAGGGTTAAAATCTGTGGCAAGTGCCACGGCGGCCCCGGCATCGATTAATTTTCGAGCCGGAGCCGTCGTGTTTTGCATGAGAAAAAATGGGACACCGGGAAGAAGAATGGCGGTTGTGGGACTTTCCGCCATCCGTTCGATTCCTTCTTCGGTGATTGCGATCAAATGCTCGGCGGATACAGCTTCCTGTTCAACAGCGAGCTGGGCTCCGCCTAAAGGGACAAACTCATCAGCATGTATTTTTATTTTCAGCCCTGCTTTTTTTGCCGCCTTTATCAGTTCTCTTGATTCTGCTATGGAATACACTCCTTCCTCGCAGAAGATATCGAAAAATTCGGCCAATTCTCTCTTTACGACTTCAGGGAGGATTTCATGAGTGAGAAGGTCGATATATTCATTTTTTTTGGCCTTATATTCTTTCGGCACTTCGTGAGCGCCCAGGAATGTAGGTACGATGTCGATGGGATGGATTTCATTTGCTTCTTTAATAGCTTCGAGCTGCTTGATCTCATCATCAAGGTTCAGCCCATATCCGCTTTTGGCCTCAGTTGTAGTGGTGCCGCAGCAGAGCATACTGTCAAGGCGTTTTAGACAAAGCGAAACAAGCTCTTTCTTTGTAGCTTTACGGGTTGCATTTACAGTTGTCTGAATGCCCATCCCTTTGGCTGCTAGCTCAAGGTAGGAGGCGCCTTGAATGCGGAGCTTGAATTCCTCTTCCCGGCTGCCGGCAAAGGGAAGGTGGTTATGGGGGTCGACAAAACCGGGGAGGGCGGTCAATCCTGTGGCGTTTAGCATGACTGTGTCAGGTTCCGGGAGTACATTTTGCCTGAGCTCTTTTTCAGTTCCGATAAATACAATTTTTTCCTGCAAAGAAGCAATATACCCATGTTCGATAATTCCCAAATCTAGGAGTGCTTTTTTTCTTTTTGGGGCACTCCCACTGCAGGTTAAAAGCTGGCTGCAGCCTGTGATGATAAGGTCAGCTGAGTTCACGTGGGGTCTTCCTCATTGAAGAGGTCTTGTTTTTTCTGATAAATGAGGGAGTTTCATATGAATCCCACTCTTTTTCCCAGGACGGACGTTCTGTCTTTTCCCACATAGGTTCAGCTCCTTTGGGCTCGAAAATATAAGGCGGGGTTTTTTGAGGGACCCGGAAAGGGGGTGGAGTTTTTTTCTGAGGATGGGAAACCAGATCCTGAGGTGTGATGGTCTCCAGCTGCTGTGCGGACTGGTCAAATCCGGTGGCGATGACTGTGACTTTGACTTTTTCTTTTAAAGACTCATCAATAACTGTACCAAAAATGATATTGGCTTCTGGGTGAGCCTTGCTGTAGATCAGCTCTGAAGCTTTTGAGACCTCATGCAGCCTTATATCCTTGCTGCCTGTGATGTTGATGAGCACTCCATGAGCCCCAGCAATGGATGTGTCGACCAACAGGGGACTGGATATTGCTTTTTGGGCAGCATCAAGCGCTCTGTTTTCTCCTGAAGCCAGGCCAGTTCCCATGAAGGCCATGCCCATGCCTTTCATAATGGACTTAACGTCAGCAAAGTCCAGGTTGATAAGACCGGGTCTGGTGATGAGGTCTGATATTCCCTGAACAGCTTGACGGAGTATGTCGTCTGCCATTTTAAAAGCATTTTGAATGGAGGTGTCTAGGTTGACGGTCTCGAGCAGCCTTTCGTTTGGAATGGAGATAACCGTATCTACAGAAGATTTTAATTCGTCCAGACCTTCCTGAGCCTGGTTCATGCGTATTTTGCCTTCAAAATCGAAAGGAAGTGTGACAATTGCGATAGCCAGGACATCCATTTCTGAGGCTAAATTAGCAATGACCGGAGTAGCCCCGGTTCCGGTACCGCCTCCCAGTCCGGCAGTCAGAAAAACCATATCCGCTCCTTCAAGGAACTCGATAAGCTTTTCAGTGTCTTCCATAGCCGCATCTTTGCCGATATCAGGCCTCCCTCCTGAGCCAAGCCCTTTTGTCAATTGATTGCCTATCTGGAGCTTGGTACCGGCCTTATTGTTATTAAGTGCTTGTAAGTCGGTATTAACAGCAATGAAATCTACTCCTGCAATACGAGCGTCTATCATACGATTGACCGCATTTCCTCCGCCTCCACCGAGGCCGATAACCTTGATTTTTGCTCCATGTCTTTCTTCGACCAAGTGAAATTTGAGATTACTTCGATTTTTCTCACTCATGATTTCCTCCTTAGGCTTCTTTCAGCCAATCTTTTAATTTGGCCATAAAGCCCTTTTTTTTTTCTTTAGATAATCCTCTTTGTTTCCATAGTTTATGCCCGTAGAGAACCAGGCCGACGGCGCTAGCATAATCTGGAGTGCTGACCCGGTCTACCAGTCCGCCGATCCCTCCGGGATCTCCCCGCCTAACAGGAAGATCAAAAACACTTTCTGCTACTTCTTCCAGTCCTTCCAATAACGCAGTTCCCCCGGTCAGTACGACTCCAGAATTCAGGGATTTCTCGTATCCCATCCTTTTTATATCATTATCGACAAGCCTGAAGATCTCTTCTGCACGGGGTTGGATTATATCTGCCAGTAACTGGCGGGAAAGGACGCGGGGCTTTTTCCCTCGTCCTACGGAAGCGACCTCAATGGTTTCCTGGTCATCAACAAGGGGACCGGATACACATCCAAATTTTTTCTTTATCTTTTCTGCATCCGGGATCGGAGTGCGAAGTCCTACAGCAATATCATTGGTAAAGTTGTCCCCTCCTATTGGAATAATTGAGGTGTACCAAAGGCTGCCGCGCTCGAAGATGGCGATTTCTGTAGTTCCAGCCCCGATGTCGATAAGGCCTACTCCCAGTTCCCTTTCATCGTGGGTTAAGACAGAAGCGCTGGTTGCGATCTGGTTAAGCACTATCTGCTCGATCTCTACTCCGGCGCGGGTTGTGCAGGTTTTTAAATTTTGGACTGATGTGATCGCCCCGGTTACGATGTGTACATTGACTTCCAGTTTGATCCCGCTCATTCCTAGCGGATCTTTGATGCCGTCCTGTTCGTCTACCACAAATTCCTGGGGGATAATGTGGATGATCTCTCTGTCAGGAGGGATGGAGACTGCTTTGGATTGATCGATCACCCGGTTTATATCTTCTCTGCTGATTTCCCGGTTTTTACTGGACACTGCTATCACTCCGCGGCTGTTAAAGCTTTTAATGTGAGCACCGGAAATCCCTATAAAACCGGAGTCGATCTCTACCCCTGCCATAAGTTCTGCTTCTTCCTGTGCTTTGTTTATTGCATCAACGGTAGCGTCAAGATTAACCACCACGCCTTTTCTCAGCCCTCTTGATTCGGATGAGCCAATTCCAATAATCTCAATCTTATTATCTTCTGTGATTTCACTAATAATGGCGGTTACCTTTTTAGTGCCAATGTCAAATCCGACTATATAGCCATTTTTAGGCATTATTTTGCCTCCTTTCGGGGACTTGGTTTGATAATTAAACGCCCGGTTATACGCAGGTCGACATATTCCAGGGGTTCATAGGGTTTAAGATAGGAACGTTCGGTCTGGTATGCCTGGATTTTCTCTGAAAATCGATTTTCCCCAAGTTTAAGCCAGGTAAGGGAGCTTTTTAGTTTAACTTTAACGTTATTGTAATCAGAAAGGTCAAGAGTATCGATAGTTTCTTTTTGGGCGGGAGTCAGGCTTTCCATACATTTCCAGGCTAGATCCTGTTTTTCCTGGGCATGTAATTGAAAATTTCCATCATCGATGAATAATGGAATACTGCTATTTGGGGTTAAAACAACAGGGTCGAGTTGAACTCCCTGCCGGTCGACCAGAAATGCTGATTGTTTTTTTATTACGGCAGCTGGGACTCTTTCTTCTATTTTAATTTTTAAGGTTGCCGGGAAGATCCTTCTGATCTGGACTTCCTTGACCCGGCGGTGGCTTTCAAGTGCTTGGCGTAAGCGGTTGATATTGATTAAAAGAATATTTCCCAGGATTTTTCCTTGCAGGAATTGTTGACTGTCCGCCTGGATCTGGGGATTACTGCAGCTGACTACAATCCGGTCGATTGAGAGCTTTTCCCAGGAGATCAGGAAAAGAAAGACCTGTTGAAATGCAACAAACAGTATAGATATAAAAAGGAAACTAAGAATAATATTTTTATACCCCAATTTTATTTTTCCCTTGATCTTTTTTGTTTTCGTTTTTTTATCTTTCCGTCTAAAATGGAGGGATTTGGTATGAAAGTGCTCTGGCTGATATTTAAAAACTGGATTAAGATTAACCACCATAATATATTTCCATTTATCCTTTCAGTTCCTTTATTATTTTTGGTATTGATTTATAAATGCTTCCAGCGCCGAGGACTAATATCATGTCCTGCGGCAGGGTTAGTTTTGCAACAAGTGCCGGTATTTTCTTTATATCGGGTTCAAAATATACGCACTTATGCCCGATTTGCTGGATTTCCTTAAAAAAAGCTTCTCCGGTTATCCCTTTTATGGGATTTTCGCCTGCTGCATATATGTCTGTAATGATCAGCACATCTGCTTGATTAAAGGAAGTAGCAAAATCTTTCATAAGAGAGGCAAGCCGGGTGTAACGGTGGGGCTGAAAAACTGCCAGGATGCGGCGCACCCAGCCCCTTTTAGCGGCATCCAGAGTAGTAATGATCTCAGTAGGATGATGGGCATAATCTTCGATCACCATGATAGTGTCGATTTTTTTCTTCAACTCGAAGCGGCGACCGATTCCGGAGTAGCCTTCCAGGGCTTTTAGAATTGTTGGGACTCCTATATCAAGGTCTATCCCCACTGCCACGGCCGCCATGGCATTATAAATGCTGTGAACTCCCGGGACATTCAATTTCATTTTGCCTAATTTTTTGCCCTGGTAATATAGGGTGGTAATGCTTGAGAATTCGTCGAATTTTTGGTCGCGCGCATAGATGTCTGCTTGAGCGGAAAAGCCGTAGGTGATCACCCGGCGGTCGAGAGAAGGAATCAAACCCTGCAGGTTCGAGTCATCAATACACAATATGATCGGGCAGTAGAAGGGTACTTTATTGGCAAAGTTGATAAATGTTTTTTTAATTTCCTCAACTGTTTTATACTGGTCGAGATGTTCCTCGTCCAGGTTAGTCAGCACAGCTATAAAAGGAGATAAATATAGAAAGGACCGGTCGCTTTCATCCGCTTCTGCGACAATAAAATCACCCCCACCTAGTTTTGCATGGGCGCCTGGTGCATTTAAACGCCCTCCGACTATTATCGTAGGGTCCAGTTCTCCCAGCTCTAAAACCGCAGCTATCATGGAGGTTGTTGATGTTTTACCGTGGGAGCCAGCTACTGCAATACCGTTTTTCATCCGCATCAATTCAGCCAGCATTTCCGCTCTGGGGATAACTGGAATTTTTTGATGACGGGCTTCCTGTACTTCAACATTATCTTCCTTTATGGCAGAAGAGACCACTACTACATCCGATCCCTCTACTGATTCAGCCTTATGTCCAATAGAAATTTTAGCTCCCAGGCCGGATAGCCTTTTTGTGGACTGATTTTTAGTGATGTCCGAGCCGGAGACTTTGTAGCCGAGATTCAGAAGCACTTCGGCAATGCCGTTCATACCTGTTCCGCCGATTCCGACCATGTGGATGTGTTTGAGCTTGTTGTGACTGCGTTTAACCATGTTTTGTCCTCCTATGTCTTGTTTTCCATGAGCTCGAGGCAAAGGTTTGAAATCCTCTCTGCTGAATTTTCTATCTTTAGCTGGGATAGATTTTTTTCCATAAGATTTATTTTTTCTTTATTAAACATAAAACTTCGGATTTTACCTGCAAGTGTGCTGGGTGAAAATTCTTCTTCTAAGATTATTTCAGCTCCTTTGATATTTTCCAGTTCCCGGGCATTAAGGGTTTGGTGATTATCAGCAGCAGCAGCGAACGGCACCAGAAGAGAAGCTTTTTGGGCAGCAATAAGTTCTGATAATGTCGTTGCTCCCGCCCGGCAAATGATTAGGTCTGATTTCTGGAAGTATTCCGCCATATTATGGAAAAATGGAGCGATGGTAACATTTTTGAGTCCGCTGGCAGCATAGCTGTTCTTGACCCATTCATAATCTTTTTCTCCGGTTTGATGAAATATTACTAGGCTGTTTTTATCTTTCATTAGGTATGAAAGCATATTGATTATGCCTTGATTGAGAAAATGCGAACCCTGGCTTCCGCCGAAGATGAGGATAGACAGCTTGCTGTTTCTGGGTTTGGCTTTAATGCTATAAAATTCATCTCGGACCGGATTCCCGGTATAGATTCCTTTTCCCTTAAATTCCACAAGGGAGTTTTCAAAAGCGACTGCTGCTGTTTTTGCCCAGCGGAGAAGAGTTCGGTTGGTGAACCCTGGATGTCGGTTTTGTTCCATGATCAAGGTGGGGATTTTAATCCATGCTGCCAGCATAACAATTGGCCCTGAGCTGTATCCTCCAGCTCCGATGACTAGATGTGGTTTTATGCGTTTTAAGATCGAAAAAGATTTTAAAAAGGAAAAGGGAAGGATAAAAAGAGATTTTATCATTTTCAATCCCATTCCTTTGAGCCCTTCGATCTTAAGGGGAATAAAGTCTGCTTCATAATACTGCATGAGCTTTTTTTCGAGCTTTCGGCTCCCTCCCACAAATGTTATTTTAATATCGGGATTATTTTCCTTGAGTTTGCGGCTTAACGCCAGAGCAGGGAAGAGATGGCCTCCTGTTCCTCCACCGCAAATAATCACTTTCTTTTCTCTCATTTTCTCCTTAGGCTTGTTTTGCGCTGTGAGATATGAAGAAGGATCCCTATACTGAAAAGAGTGCAAACGAGTGATGACCTGCCGAAACTGAATAGAGGAAGTGGTAATCCGGTTGCCGGTCCTAGTCCCAGAACAATGCTGATGTTGAGAAGAGCCTGAGTGCATATAGCCATAGTCAAACCTGCAGCAAGCAATCGAGTAAAAAGGGTGGGAGCATTACGTGCTATGACCAGTCCCCTCCAGAGGAATAATCCAAACAGAAACAGAACCCCAACAGCTCCTATAAGCCCAAATTCTTCTCCCACTATAGAATATATGTAATCTGTGTGGGCATAGGGTAGAAAAAAGAGCTTCTGGGTGCTTTGGCCTGGCCCGACTCCAAAAAGCCCTCCTGAACCGATTGCAAGTTTAGATTGGAATGCTTGGTATCCCGAACCAAGTGGGTCGCTCGTTGGGGAGAGAAATGCAATAAAGCGGTTCAGGCGGTATGAGGCTTGAAACAGGTAGAATATAAACAGGGTAAGAAAAAAGATCCCTGTATAGAAAAAATAGCTGAACTTAACACCTCCGATAAAAAGCATAGTAGCACAGATCACAAAAATCAGAATTGCGGTTCCATAATCTGGCTCCTTGATGATAAGCAGAATGAATATCATTAATATAGCTATAGGTACTGCAAGTGAGGAGAGCTCATTAATATTCTCTTTTTTTCTGGACAGATATTTGGCAATAAATAGGATCAGGCTTATTTTTGCCAGTTCTGATGGTTGAAACCTCAATCCGAAAAAAAACAGCCAGCGATTTGTATGCCCTATAGCCGGCATGAACATGCAGGCAGATAAAAGTATAAATGATAGGAAAAGCAACCCATAGATAAAGATGTTGCTTTGGTAAAAAGGGATTTTTGTGACCATTACAAAGATGGCAAGGGTAAGGCCGATACAAGCTCCAACCAGCTGGTGTATGAAAAAATTAAAAGGCCGCTCATATATTTCATTGGAAAGAATTGCTGAAGAACTGAATACAATTACCAGACCGAAGGAGATCAGGATAAGAGTTGTGAGTGAAAAAGATTTATCGAAACCTGTTCTTCTGAATATTTCCATAGTTTTACGCTTTTTTCCTGTTCAGTTCTTCCTGGAGAGAATTGACCTCCTTTTTAAATGCTTTTCCTCTGTGCTCAAAACTTTCAAACATGTCGAAGCTGGTACAGGCCGGAGCCAGAAGGACAATATCCCCCTTTCCTGCTGAGGTAAAGCTAAGTTTTACTGCTTCCTGCATGCTATCTGCAGTCTCCTCGGCAACAATACCGCCGAGATCTTTGTGGATTTTTTCCCGGGCTTCCCCCATAAGTATTATTTTTTTTACCCGTTTTTTTATGCCTTTTCGCAAAGATACAAAGTCCCCGCCTTTGTCCTTTCCTCCCAGGATAAGAATGATCTCCCGGTCAAAACTCTGAATTGATTTTAAGGCAGCGTCAATATTGGTGGCTTTGGAGTCATTATAGAAATCAATGCCCTGGACGTTACGGACTATCTCCATGCGGTGTTCCAGCCCTGTAAACTTTTGAATGCTTTCCTTTATTTTCTTTAAAGCAATCCCATGTATGTGACCTACCAGTGCAGATGCCATAACATTTTCCTGGTTATGTATTCCGAGAAGAGGTATATCAGATGTTTTCATTAGGTTTTCTTCTTTTTTGGTATAAAGCTTTATGTGTCCGTTTTCAAGATAGCACCCCGGGACTGGGTGGGTTTTACGGCTGAAGCCAAAGATCCGGGAAGGTCCTCTATTTCTAAGTCCCCATACTTTTTTATCATCCCGGTTGAGAATGGCGGCGCCATCCTTTTTTTGATTAAAGATAAGTTTCTTTTTGGCTGAGAAGTAATTCTTAAAGCCTTTATGCCAGTCAATATGGTCTGGGGTTATATTTAGAAAAAGAGAAATGTCGCAGGAGAATTTTTTTATGTGTGTCAGCTGAAAACTTGATAATTCAGTTACATAGATATCATCTTTTGTGCTTTTTTCAACGAAACTGATCAAAGGAGTGCCTATATTTCCGGCTAGAAAGGACTGGAGTCCAGCTTCTTTAAGTATCCTGTAGGTCAGGGTGGTCACTGTTGATTTTCCATTGGAACCCGTTATTCCAACAATTTTTCCATTTAAGAATCGGAAGGCCAACTCTACTTCCGAAAAAATCGGGATTTCCTCTTCTTCGGCTTTTTTTAATTCCGGGATAAAAGGAATTCCCGGGCTTGGTATAATCAGATCGGCTTCCAAAAAGGATTTTGGATTATGCCATCCTGTTTCGAATTCAACTCCTTTTTTACTCCATTCTGTAATTCCGACTATTTTATCCCGGGATTTTTTCTCGCTGACTTTGACTTCTGCACCCTGGAGGAGGAGAAATCTGCAGACTGCTATGCCGGTTTTACCGAAGCCTGCGACTAAAACTTTTTTTCCTTTTAAATCCATTTTATCTCAATTTTAGAGTGGTGAGGCTGAAAAGAGCAAAAATGATAGCAGCAATCCAGAATCGAACCACAACCTTCTGTTCTGACCAACCTGATAGTTCAAAATGATGGTGTAAGGGTGCCATCTTAAAAATCCGTTTGCCTCCTGAATATTTAAAATACGAAACCTGAAGAAGGACGGATAGTGCCTCCATAATAAAAACACCTGCAACCATAAAAAGAAGCAGCTCTTGTTTGATCAAAATAGCAACAACACCGAGAGTAGCTCCCAGAGAGAGGGCACCTGTATCTCCCATAAAGACCTCAGCGGGGTGGCAGTTGTACCAGAGAAAACCGAGGCAAGCTCCAAACATCGAACCCAGGAAGATAGTCAATTCTGCGGCGGAAGAAACATAGGGTATCTGAAGATATCCAGACCATTCTATATGTCCGGTTGTGTAAGAGATCACTGTGAAGGCGGTAACGCTTATAAGGGTAAGCCCGATAGCTAGGCCGTCAAGTCCGTCAGCCAGATTGACAGCATTTGAGGAGCTTGTAATGATTAATATAATCCAGGGGAGGTAAAAAACGCCTAAATAAGGAGCCCATTTTTTAAAAAACGGAACTGACAGCTGTAGGGAGAAATCGCCGTGTATACCCAGGTAGATGAAAATAAAACCGACAAGTGCGGAGAGTATGATCTGAGAGATCAGTTTGTGTTTGGTTATTAGCCCTTTTGATTTTTTCTTTTTTATTTGCAGGAAGTCATCCCAAAAACCGAGAGCACCAAAGGATAACATGGTAAAAACTGCTAGCCATACATTGGTATTTCCCAGGTCAGCCCACAGAATAGTGGGGATGATCGTTGCCCCTATTATCAGGAATCCTCCCATAGTTGGAGTTCCCTTTTTGGCAGCATGAGATTCCGGTCCTACATCCCTGATCTCTTCGCCTATCTGGTGTTTTTTTAACTTTTTTATGATCCAGGGGCCTAAAATCAGGCTGAGAATAAGTGCAGTAATTCCTGCCAGTGCGGTGCGCACGGTAATATAGCGGAAGACATTAAAAAATGTGTAATATTGTGTTAACGGCACTAATAACCAGGGAAGCATACTATTTTCCTTTTCCTTTTAATTCATTTATTATTTTTTCAGTTTTAATTCCTCTTGATCCCTTGACAAAGATGACATCACCTTCTCTTAGGAATGTCTTGATTTCTGCTGCTGCTTTTTCGGAATTCTTGTAAGAGAAAATACAGCTGTGTTTCATGCCTGAAGCCAGGGCTCCTTTTGCTATATTCAGGGAAAGGGGGCCGATAGTGACTAAAAGATCCAGGCCCAGCTGGGCTGCTTTTTTCCCTGCCTGGATATGGAATTCAGTCTCATTTTCCCCTAATTCCAGCATGTCTCCCAGAATTGCTATCTTTCTATTTCCGGGAAGTTTTGCCAGGTCTTTAAGCGCCATTTCTAAAGCGGCAGGATTGGAATTGTAAGAGTCATCTATCAGCTTAATGTTATTTTCCAGGCGGACCAGACCGCCCCGGTTGGAAAAAGAGGTTAGATGTTTTGCCTGGTCTGCGATCTTTTGAGCTGGGGTTGAGAGAGCATAAGCTACACCTGCAGCTGCAAGAAAATTGTATATGGAACTTTTGCAAAAAAACGGGATAAATATTTTTGTCTTTTCTTGGCCATAATTCAGGTCAAAAGTTGTTCCCTTCCAGCCGTTGTTTTTGATATTTTCAGCTGATATGTCATGTCCTTCCGATGTTCCGAAGAAGAGCTGTTTGCCTTTTCTTTTTTCGGCTATTTCTTTTACCAGAGGATCATCTCCGTTCAAAACTGCTATGCCTTTGGATTTCAGGCCGTTCAGGATTTCTTTTTTAGCCATGGCAATCTTTTTTATGTCTTTGAAAAACTCAAGGTGTACCGGTTTTATATTGGTGATTACTGCAATATCAGGGGGAGCAATATGGGTTAGAGCAGTGATTTCTCCGGGAGAACTCATCCCGTATTCAAGAACCGCTAGTTCATCCTTTTTTGTAAGTCGGAGGAGGGATAGGGGAAGACCCAGGTGGTTGTTATAGCTGCCTTCCGATTTTAAGACATTCCCATTATTTGAAAGTAGAGCAGCAGTGAATTCCTTGACGGTTGTTTTGCCGACACTGCCTGTAATACCGATGACCTTGCTGTTTGATTCCTGGAGGATTCTTTTTGCTAACAATTGCAACGCCTGGACAGTATCTTTCACCTGAATCAAGGCTGTTTTTTGATTTGGTGGCTGTATTTTGTGTGAAATGACTGCTCCTGCTGCTCCTTTTTGGACTGAATGGGAAATATAATTATGCCCGTCTCTTTCTGCATTTATGGCAAAAAAAAGTTCGCCTGGTTTAGATTGGCGGGAATCGATATTAAACCGGTCAAAGCTTAGAGAGGGGTGGCCCTGGAGGATTTTCCCTTCCATTTTTTGAGCCAGCTCATCCAGTCGTAATTCAGCCAACTTGCTTAGCCTCCATCTCTTTTAAAATCTTCCGGGCCACTTCTTTGTCATCAAAGTGGATTGTTTTGTTTCCGGTTATCTGATAATCCTCGTGCCCTTTTCCGGCTATCAGTATATAATCGCCTTTTCTCGCTTTTGACAGGGCTGTTTTAACAGCTGTTTTCCGGTCGGGTTGGATCTCGTATTTGCCCGGCCCGGTTGTTTTAATGCCTTCCTCGATTTGGGAAATAATAGATAAAGGGTCTTCTGAGCGGGGGTTGTCTGAAGTGATTATAGTCCAGTCAGATAATTTGCCTGCAATTTCACCCATCCGGAAACGTTTTGTTTTATCTCTATCTCCTCCTGCGCCGAATGTCAGAATTACTTGCCCTTTACATAGCGTCCTGGCAGTTTCCAATAGGTTTTTTAAGGGATTGTCAGTGTGAGCATAGTCAACAAAAATATGGAATCCAAAAGGATTTTCTATTTTTTCAAACCTCCCGGGTACTCCTTTGAGTTCAGCTATTCCAGCTTTTATAGCGGCCAGCGGGACTTTCAAGGTAAGAGCTGCTGCAACAGCAGTCAGAATGTTATATATGTTAGGTTTGCCCAAAAGCGGTGAAGATAAGGAAAGAGTTCCGGCAGAAAATTTAACAGAGAGCTTGATTCCTTTTTCTATGAAAGAATATTGCTTGGCATATACAAGGGCGGTGTCGGATTCAAGGCTGCAGGTAATAATCTCTCCTGGTAATTGGGCCACTAACTTTTGACCCCAGGGATCATCTGTATTTATTACTGCCATACTTTTCCGGTTGAGGGAAAACAGCTTTTTTTTCGCACTAAAATATTTTTCCATGGAGCGGTGATAGTCAAGGTGTTCGCCGCTTAAATTGGTAAATATAGCTACATCAAAATCTATACCTACCGGTCTTTTCATCTCAAGAGAATGGGATGAGATCTCAAGAATGTTGTGAGTGGCTCCTTTATCAAGCATTGTTTTCATCATTCTTTGCAGATCCGGCGCCTCGGGTGTAGTTCTCACTGCTTTACGTGACAGACCGGGTCCCCGGTAAAAAATAGTCCCTATCACACCAGGCTTAAAACTAGCTTGTTTAAGGATTTCCTCGATTAAATATGACACTGTTGTCTTGCCCTTGGTACCGGTTATTCCCAAAATTTTCATATATTGGGAAGGATGTCCGAAAAAATTAGCTGAGCATAATGCCAGTGTTTCTCTGGCATCGAATGCTTGTATCCAGGTCCCAGCGAATTTGTCAGGTTTTTTCTGTTCAGAAAGGATGGCGGCTGCTCCTCTTGAGATAGCTTCATCCACAAAATTAATGCCGTTTGTCTTTTCTCCCTTAAGAGCGGCAAACATGTTGCCGGGATTTACCGTTTTTGATGAATAGGAGATCTCTGTAATGGTTTTTTCTTTATTACCGGAGAAGCTGACTACCGGAATCCCTGAAAAAACCTCTTTTAATTTCATTTTTAGTCCTGCCTCCCTAATCTTGCCGTTATCAGAGGCTGTGAGGCAGTTGTCTCCTGAGGGACTTGAAGGTACTGAAGGGTATAGGCTCCTACTTCCCTGAAGACAGGAGCTGCTATTTCTCCGCCATAATATTTTCCCTGAGGGTCATCAATTACAACTATCATAGATATGACCGGTTTGGCTGCTGGTACAAAACCAACAAATAATGCTGTGTGAGAGTTGGAGGAATACCGTCCTGTTTTTAGGTTGAGTTTCTGTGCGGTCCCGGTCTTGCCGGCTACTGCATAGCCTTTTATACCCGCCGGTTGTCCTGTACCCTCTGTTACTACTTTGGCTAGAATGTCAGTTAATATCGTGGCGGTTTGAGAGGATAAGACTCTTTTATGTTCACTGGAATTACTTTCAAATTTTTTCGGGATGTTTTTGGCGATTCGGAAAGGGATTATGACCCCCCGGTTGGCTAAAACATTGACAGCCTGCAGCATTTGAATGGCGGTAACTGAAATCTCATAACCGATAGAGAGTGAGGCAGGAGAGATTGTTTCCCATTTGTCAAGTGGATGAAAGGTCCCTTTTTCTTCCGCCCACAGGTCAATTCCGGTTTTAGAGCCGAAACCATAGGCTTTTATCATGTTGTAAAATGTTTTTTCACCCACTTTATCACTGATAAGAGTTGCTCCAACATTTGAAGAATGGATGATAACCTCAGGAAATGTGAGAATATCATATCTGTGATGATCCCGGATGATCTTTCCTGAGATCCACCGAAAGCCTTTACTGCAGTCAAATTTATCATTCAGGCTGACTTTTTTTGATTCAATAGCTGCTGATGCTAAGATTATCTTGAAAGTCGAGCCAGGGTCAAAGCCAGGATGGATGGCTTTTATTCTATCTGTCAGGCTTAGTTGAGATGGAGGGTGGTTCAGGTTGAAATCTGGATAATTGGCCATAGCCAGGATTTCGCCTGATTCCGGGTTGGAGACGATGATAGTGCCCCATTTTGCTCTTGCTTTCAGTACAGCATTTTTTAATTCTCTGGAGGCATAATATTGAATAGTTTCATCAATAGTCAGGTATAGATCTTTGCCTGGTTGTGGATTTTTAAGGATCTCATACCTGTACTGCCGCTTTTTGGCATCTATTAGATTTAAACGTTCGCCTTTTTTACCACCCAGGATGGAATCGTATGTTATTTCGATACCGCTCTGGCCTTTGTTGTCAATATTTACTCTGCCAATCACATGAGCAGCCAGGTTTTTTTGAGGATAAAACCTTTTACTTTCCTCCAAAAGGAAAATACCGCTAAGATCGAGATTCTTTACTTTTTCAACAGCTTCGGGAGAGATTTTTCGCTTTATATATATAAAGTTTTGTTTCTTTTTTATCCTGGTTTTTATTTTTTTGATATCTTCAGCAGACAATCCCAGGATTCTTTTCAGCCTGTTAATTTTTTGAAAATGAAGTTCGTTTGTTTCATCCTTAAAGGGGGAAAGGAAAACGGATTGGCAGGGAATACTCCGAGCGAAGATATTGCCATGTCGGTCAAAGATCGTCCCTCTTCTGGGGGAAATATCGACTTTATCCTGATTCTGATCAATAACTCTTGCTTTCAGGCGGGGATGCTGGATTATCTGAAGCTGAACAAGGCGGAATATAATGACTCCGAACCAGAGTGAAAAGAAAAGAACTAATAAGGTTGTTCTTTGCCCGACTTTTTTTTGATACAAATCTTTCATTTTTAAATTGCTATTTTTGAATTTGGCTGCTTTCTACATAAATTATCTGGTCTTTCTTAGAAGCCTTAAGGTGAAGCTCTTCTTTTGCGATTATTTCTACTCTGTAAAGTGACAGTAGGTAAGATTTTTTAGCCTCCAATTCTTCGACTTCTGTTTTTATGGTTTTAATATGGTTTTTCAGATCCGCAGTTTCAATCCCTAATTTAAATGATTGTGCTTGATGCCAGAGATAGAACGTAAATATAAAGATAGCTATCAGGGTAAAAAATACTCCTAAAGCAATGTCTTTCTTTTTAAACTTTCTTCTTACCATTTATATTCTTTCTGCCGCTCGTAATTTGGCTGATCTGGATCTGAAATTAGAGGAAACCTCTATTTCAGTGGGTTGAACCGGTTTTTTGGTAAGTATCTTAATCTGGGGAAAAAAATCTCCTGCTTGGGCTAAATCATTAAAGGTATGTTTTACGATCCTGTCCTCCAGGGAGTGAAAAGAGATAGCAACAATGCGGCTCTGGGGGGGCATTTCTTTAATGGTTCTTTTCAAGCAATGTGACAGCCCTTTTAATTCCTGATTAACTTCAATCCGCAGTGCTTGAAAAACTCTGGCTGCAGGATGGGTTTTTCCTTTTTGAGGCTTCCAGCGGCATACTTTTTCAGTGATTTTAAGTAACTCTGTCGTTGTTGTAATTTCTTTAATTTTTCTCTTTGATACTATTTCTCTAGCTATCCTTCTGGCCTGTCTCAGCTCTCCAAAATCATAGAAGAGTTGCGCCAGGTGATGTTCCGAGTATTTATTTATTATCTTTGATGCCGTGCAGTTATTCCTGAGGTCCATCCGCATATCCAGAGGGCCCTCCTGATTATAACTGAAACCTCTTTCCGGGCAGTCAAGCTGAAAGGAGGAGATCCCGAGGTCAATTAGAATGGCTTTTACTTCCTTAAAATCTATCTTAAGGTCAGGCATATATCTAAAATCTGAATGATAAAGCTTGACTCTGTCAGCATAAGGCTTAAGTCTTTCTTTAGCTTGGATAAGGGATTTTTCATCGAGGTCAAAGGCAATTACTTTGGCATCAGGATTTCTTTTGAGTATTTCAAGTGAATGTCCTCCTGTCCCTAGAGTGCAATCAATATAGGTGCCTGTTTGTTGAATCTTTAGATATTTTACGACTTCCTCAATAAGGACTGGTGTATGGAGGGAATCTCTCATTCCCCCTCTCCCTTGGGAGTGAGATCTGCGATTTGTTCAAGATCTTCATCAGTCAGGGGATTTTGTTCCAGGGTTTCATTTAGAATATCTTTATTCCAGACTTCCAAGTGATTATTGAGCCCGATGACTTCGACTTCACATTGGAGGCGGACTTTTTCCTGTAGGGTTTGACTAAGCAGGACTCTTCCTTTAGAGTCTATTTCATAATAAGTTCCGTTACGGTTGACCCGGCGCATAAAATTTTTAACCCGGGGTTTAAGATGAAAAAGTCCCTTATCAGTAACACCTGTGAGTTTATTCCAGACTGGAAGCGGATAGATCTGTACTGCCTGATCAGTTAGAGAAGTGATGAATAATTCTTTTCCGTATTGCTCCTCAATTGCCGCTCGAAACTTTTGCGGAATTTTTAATCTTCCGCTTTTGTCAAGACGGGCTGAGTAGCTCCCTAATAGATAATTTCCCATTTTATCCCGTTTTGTCCCATTTCTATCTAAATATATATACTAATGGGGGTTGTTGTCAAGGGGAAAATGAGTTTTTTTTGATTTTTTTTCAATCCTAGCAGAAATTTCCCCTAAAACCTAAGAAATAGGAGAAAAACGGGAAAAAACGGGAAGGAAAAACCGGGGATATCCCGCCCCTGGTTTGTTCTAGCCTATTTGCAGGTTGACGAGATCGATTTTTCCAGCTTCTTGTGTGCCGAGGCCGAGTTTTTCTGAAAGCTGTATGTAAGCTGTTTTCGGCTCGATTTGCGGTATGTCTTCTCCTGTTTGTAGTACAATATGTAAGATGGAATGAATATTTGAGAGGATATAAGTCTAAGAGCATGAAAAGTAAAAAACTAAAACTAGAAATTATTGGGGGATTAATAGCAGTTGGCATTCTGTTATTTATAGCTGTTATGTTCAGCTCTTATCCAGCAGGGCCGGTCAAAAAAAAAGTCGGCGAAGTATTGCTTGATTTTTTCTCTATAACTAAAGATAAAAGAAGTAATGCTGAATTAATCCAGTCAATGGATAGTTTTGATGTAGAAGTACAATATGATGCAGTGCTTGCTATGGCTTACCGGGGCTATTCCTCACCAAATATCCGGGCATTAATAAATTACATAAAATCTGAAGAAACTTCAGTAGAAATGAAAGATATTGCCGTCTGGGCTTTAGGGGAGTTGCGTGCCTATGAAGCTAGAAAATTCTTATTGTCTTTAAAAGTCCAGAAGGAAATCGATCAACATGAAGTAGAAAAGGCAATAAAAAAAATCGATGGCAAAATTTCAAAGCCTTTCTGGAGAAAATAGGAAGAATAATTCAGGCTATTTGATCTTCGCAAGAGCTTCGGCAGCCTCAGTATGGTCTGGATCGAGAGAGAGTGCTTTTTTAAATGCTATTGCAGCTTTGTCTTTTTGGCCTTTTTGTAAAACAGCTTGTCCTAAATAATAATATGCATCAGGAAATGGGTCATTTTTACAAGTGAATTCCAAATCTTCAATTGCTCCGTCCAGGTCTCTTCCAAATCCTTCAGGGGCATTAAGACGTCCCATAGCCCGGCCGAAATGAGCTGTGGCATTGTCTGGGCCTAACCTGATGGCTTCCTCAAATTCCTGCATAGCTCCCATTCCATACTTCATCATATTAAGTGGATTGTCGTCTTGGGCAAGGCTGCCCATGACCATTCCCTTCCAAGCGTGCAGATCTGCATTGTGCGGATCTTTGTAGAGCAGGGAATCAATGACCTCAAGAGCCTCCAGGAATTTATTCTCATTAAAAAGTTTTTTAGCTTGATCCAAAGATAACTCGCCGCTCACTGCAGCTGAATTTTTTGGAACCTGAGCTGCCGTAGAAGAAGGCTGTGCAGGAACGGATGTTTTATTCCCCAAAAACTGAGGCAGCATTTTCAGTAAGACCGGGAGCATCTCCTGAAGGAGCGAAGGCTTTTTTTCTTCTAAAGGAAAAAGCTCGATATTTATATCTTCCCCGTCTATGATCAATACTCCCATAGGAATTACCTTGCCTCCCATTCCGCCTCCATATCCGTTTGCTGCACCTCCGGCTCCGAGCCCGAATTTGATTCTGGCAAAAGGGATGACAATGGTTTTGCCGGAACGGATCGGTTTGCCGATAATAGAATCAACTGTAAAGTTTGACATGAGCTGGTCAAATTTTTGAAGAGAATCATCAACCGTGGATTTCGATTGAGCTTGAAGCTGGCAGGTGAAAACTAATATTATTATTGTTGTAAAAATGAATATGTGTTTTTTATTCATGATATTCTCCTTATTTCCTGGGAGCTTTTCCTGCACTCACAAATTTTGTCTCTGATTTGGTGATAATAATAAAGCCCAGAGGTTTTGCTTCTCCGCCTAAATAAAACCCGCCACCCATCTGTTTGCCTCCTGCAGGTCCACCGCCGCCGCCACCATAACCGATATCGAGCATAATAATAGGGATTATGGTAGTGCTGCCTACTTTGACCGGATCCCCTACGATCTTTTTGATATGCAGGTTCTTAATTAAACGTTCGGTCATGGATTGAGTTAGCTTGATTATTGGATTCTGTTGTTGAGGTTGGATATTCGGGGATTTTTTTTCTGGGACCGGACCAGAAGCGACCAAAAGGAATACAAATAAGGAAATAATCAGGATTAAAACCATTTTTTTTAGCATTTTTTCCTCCTTTTTTTTGTTGAGCAGAGTGAGTATGCACCTCTCCCAACTGAGATTTCATAGTATTCTACGAAATATTTATTAAAAAGGTTTACGGTGCGCTTACATGTCATGGCATTAACTTCCTGATTTACCTTAAAGAAGCACACCCAGTCAATTAGAAATTCATAGAAGGGGAAGGAGTGATTCTTTAAATCAGTTTTCTTTAAGATTGTTATTTTGGTATGATTAAAAATGTAAGGATATTGAATATTGCATATAAAAACTGTTCATTCTATTTTACTTATTTTTTCTCTGCTGTTTGCTTTATCCTTTGTGAGCTGTGAGAATCAGACTGACAAGGAAGAATTTTCTCTTATTGAAGCCACTATTTCAGACATCCATACTGCTTACAGGTTAGGAGAATTAAACTGCCGGCAGCTGGTTGAGGTCTATCTGGAACGCATCCAAAAGTATGATCAAAGAACCCTTTTAAATTCCATTGTAGTAATAAATCCCCATGCCTTGGAGCAAGCAGATGAATTAGACCTGGAATTCAGGCAGACCGGTTTACTTCGTCCTCTGCATGGGATTCCGCTCATTGTTAAGGATAATTATGAGACCAAAGACATGCAGACCACCGCCGGGTCTGAGGCTCTAAAGGATTTTTTTCCTCCTGATGATGCTTATCAGGTTCGAAAACTCTGCGAGGCCGGGGCTATTATTCTGGCTAAATCCAATATGGCTGAGTGGGCTTTCAGTCCCTATCAGACTCAGAGCTCTATAGTGGGGATAACTAGAAATCCCTATGACTTGAAGCGGGTCCCTGCCGGATCAAGCGGCGGAACCGCTGCCGCTGTAGCGGCTAATTTCGGAGTATTAGGGCTGGGGACCGATACAGGAAACTCAATACGGGGCCCTTCCTCACATTGTTGTTTAGTTGGCATCCGCTCAACCATGGGGCTTATCAGCCGGGATGGCATAATCCCCCTTTACTCTCGTAATGATGTTGGAGGGCCCATGTCTCGAACCCTAGAGGATGCAGTGAAAATTTTAGAGGTTATTGCCGGATATGACCCAGATGATCCCATAACTGAAATCTGTAAGGGGAAAGTTCCTGAAAACTACACTCAGTTTTTGGATGAGGATGGACTTCAGGGGGCAAAGATCGGAGTATTCCGTTTTTATACTGATCTGCCTCATGTCGACTCACAGGTAGTGGAACTTTTTGAAAAGGCTCTGGAGGTTATGAAAATAAAAGGAGCGAAGATTGTAGATCCCTTTGTGATTAATAACTTTGGAAGTCTGATTAAAAACTTGTGGTGCGATACATTCCGTTATGATGTGAATAAATATTTTAACTCCCTTGGGGATAAAGCTCCGGTCAAAAATTTATTGGAAGTTTACAATTCTAATAAATTTTCTTTATATATTAAAAAAAGGCTGTACCAGGCCCTGGAGGTTCCTTCTTCTGATAAACCGGCTTGTCATGATGTATATCATGAGCCCCGTAATATCAGGTTTCGAAAAGCTGTGTTAGAGGCTATGGAAAAGCAGGAAGTGGACTTTATTGTTTATCCTACCTGGAGCAATCCGCCAAATAGGCTGACCAATCCAACAAGTCATGCTGGAGATAACAGCCAGTTGATCCCGCCCCATACAGGCATGCCTGCATTGAGTATACCCATGGGTTTCACTTATAAAAACCTTCCTGCAGGCTTACAAATAGTAGGGAGGATATTTGCAGAACCTGAATTGATCCGGGTAGCTTATGCATATGAACAAGCCACCCAACACCGGCGACCCCCAAAAAATTTTCGGTAACAAACTGCAGCCTATGTTTAACCTCGCTGGAGACGGCTGTACTCACCGGCTTTCCGCGATTATAGTAGCCAAGCTGAGGATTAATTAACCTAACAACTTGCTGGCGATCAGCTGTTTTGCTTTTTCGGAATCTCCCTCTTTGACTAAGACTGTTATCTTGCCGAGTCCATCTGCGGAGAAAGCGTGAACGGATTGAACGACTAGCCCTTTAAGGAAAACTGAAATACCGTGGCTCTCTAAGAGACTCTTGATTACTTCAGCCTCAACCGGGCCCTGGACTGTTTGCACTTCTATGAACTTCAGATCCGGATTTTTTTGGTTTTTCTTATTTATCATTTTTCCTTTTCCTTCCGCTTAAAATAGTCTTCCAGGATTTGTTCATGGTCAAATGCTAGAGGAAAATTTATTTCTTCCTGGGTAAATATGCCGATATCCTGAGCATCATCCTGAGCCAGGGGTGTCCCGCTGGCTGATGCTACAAAAACTGTAGTTATTGTATGTTTGCGGGCATCGCGTTTAGGATCAGAATATGTGTAGAGCTGGTATTTAAGTTTTATATCGAGAGAGGTTTCTTCTTTTGCCTCCCGGACTGCAGCTTTCTCCAGTGATTCACCATAATCTACAAAACCACCAGGGATAGCCCATCCGTAAGGAGGAAATTTGCGTTTGATCAATATGATCCCCAGCCGGCCGTCGTCGCGTTCTATCTCAATAATTGAGTCGGCTGTAGGAACTGGGTTTTTGTATTTAGTCATTTTATCCCACACTATTCATGAAAAATATTGATACGAATGATACATCTTTTCAAATCAACATTTTACACTGATTCCTAAGACATAACAATTGACCATTTTGTTTTTGGTGGTATTTATATATAAATCGACATTTTTTACCCTACGAGGGAGCCGATCTTACCGAATCTGCTTTGTTGCAGCGGATTCGGGGTGAAATACCACAGCTTCATCCTATGCGCATTGCATCTGTGGCACCCTCGACTTGTGAATAATTCAGGTTATGTAAATAGAAAATAGTTTTGTCTATATTTATGACAACTGACATATAAAGAGGACAAAAAATTCCTATCTTATTAATAAATTCATCTGTTAAGATTTGGTACAAAGTTTGCTATAATAATTATTAGAGGAGCAGGAAAATGAAAAAACTATTAATTATCCTTCCTTTAATCGCATTAATTGCCGGATGTGTGGTTATTGATGAGCGGTATTCTGGGCCGAGAGTCAGAGTTGAACCGGATGACTATTATTATGATTACTCTCCCGGTTATTATAACGATTATTATCCATACTATGCTCATAATCCCTTTTATTCCTTTTATCCATATTCGTGGTTTGGGCTTAGCATGTGGAATCCTTTTTATTACTATGGACTCTATGGTTCTTACTTGGGTTATTATGGTGGCTACTATGGTGGTTATTATGGCGGCTATTATGGTGGTTATTACCCGAGTCGTTATGGACGGAGTGTGGTCACCAGGCGGCAGCTGAAAGATTGGAGAAAATATAAAGGTACTTCCGGGCGTAAGATCAGAGCTTCATCCGGAACCAGAAGCCGTTCAAGTGGTCGCAGCACGTCAGTTTCTCGCGGAACTGTTTCAAGGTCAAGCGGTACTAAGGTCAGAAGCACTTCTTCCAGCCGGGGTTCAAGCGGAACCAAGATCAAGAAGATAAAATAGGTTCACTGGCTTGCCAATTCTGATTGGTTTGGAGAGAGAGCATATCCGCTGAAACATTTAAATACAAGATAGGGGGCATCCAGAGCCAGTTTCAGATAATCGGCTTTTTGTTGGAAATCTAATAAAAAATCCTCTCTTAAAGGAGCTACCGGTTTAAATTTATGGGCTAGGGGATTTACGTATTTTCCGTGGTATTTGATTCTGTAATCCAGGTGGGGACCGGTTGATAAGCCGGAAGAGCCCACATAGCCGACAATCTGTCCGCTGGTTACTTTGGCTCCTTTACGGATCCCTTTTCCATAGCTGCTTAAATGAAGATACATGGTTTCATAGGCGTTCTTGTGCCGTATCCCTATCATGCGGCCCGAACCTCCACTGCGGCCGGCAAAAGTGACAGTCCCGTCTGCAGTGGCCTGTGCTGGAGTGCCAATGGGAGCGCCGTAATCGACTCCATAGTGAGGGCGGTAGACTTTCCAGATAGGATGCAGGCGGCTGTGGCTAAAACGGGAGGTTATTCGGGCTCCGTTTATGGGGGATTTAAGAAATTCTTTTCTTAATGAGTTGCCGTTATAGGTAAAATAATCCCATTTTTTTGTGTCCGGGTAAGTGTAAAAAAAAGCTTTAAAGGTCTTGCCCTGGTTAGTAAATTCGGCGGTAAGGATTTTTCCATAACCTGTGAATTTACCGTCAAGATATTTTTTCTCGACCAAAACTTTGAAGTAATCACCAGAACGTATGTCAGCGTAAAAATCAATATCCCAGGCGAATATATCGGCTATATCAATGGCTAACTGGTCTGTCTCGCCAGCCTGGTCAATGGCGGCAATAAGCATATCTTCGATCACTCCCCAGATAAGAGTGGTCTTTATCTTAAAGGGGTATTTTTTTATTTCAGCATAATAAAAGTTGTCATTTTTTTCGATCCGGAGGTAGGAGTCGGAGTCAATGCCATATTCTAGAGTAACAACTGTTCCCTCCTCAAAGGAAAAGAGTTTTAATTTCTGTCCTGCTTTGATTTTGGCCAGATCATAAACAGGCTTGACTTCTTCTCTAAGCTTATAGATCTCTGGCGGAGAAAAATTATATGTCTCTAGAATATCCGACAGGGTCTTGCCTTTTTTTATTATCTCAATATTTTCTTGAAGGGGAGGAAGGATTATGTCTTGGGGCGGAAAAGATTTCTGGATTGTTGCTTTAGTTGCGGTACTGGATCCGGCTTTGGGAATAAAACCAAGAATAAAATAAATTATTAATGTGAGAGCAAAGAACAGGAGAAAGGAAACCCGGTTTAAATACTTGTTTTTTTTCGTTACCTTAATATTGATTCTCATCACCTTATTAAACGACCCAGAATAAAAAAAGTCAACAAGAATGGGGGCAGGTCTTGTTTTTTGCTTTTTTCAAGCTTTAGCAATATTTTACGGCATGCTGATAAAAACATAATGTCCTTCTTATCAAGAATTATTTAATAGTATTTCCAAATATTGAGAAAATATTTCTTTTTAAAACGTTATTAAATTAGATTAAAAATATTTGATATTATTTTCTGATGGTAAGACCTTTAAGAATTCAATATAAAGGAGCATTTTATCACATTACTGCAAGAGGAAATGAAAAAAAAGACTTATATAGAGATGAGTGTGACAGAAGAAGATTCCTGAAAATATTAGAATCTGTTGTTGATAAATATAAATGGAATATCTATGCATATTGTTTAATGAACAATCATTATCATTTATTAATTGAAACACCTTTGAAAAACTTGTCATTTGGGATGAGGCAGCTGAATGGGATTTATGGACAATATTTTAATCGCAGACATACAAGAGTAGGCCATCTTTTCCAAGGAAGGTTTAAATCATTATTAATTGAAAAAGAATCTTATCTTTTAGAAGTAAGCAGATATATTATTCTTAACCCTGTTAGGGCTGGTTTAATTGATGAACCAGTAGATTGGAAATGGTCGTCTTATAGAGGGACTGGATTTCCCCCATTTTTTTTTAGCTTCTGTGCTTTAAGCAAGAATCAGGTCAGTTGATACGAAAACACGCGGATTTTCCCCAGCGTGGAAAATCCGCTCGGATACAGTCTTCGCTCTCTTCTCCTTATAGGAGAAGAACCATGCCCGCTCATCCTTGCTAAC
>Ga0114922_10000491_pt1 | contig 37864 bp, 33 predicted proteins | sample AartaG_FD_100975 | JGI IMG/M metagenome (GOLD analysis project Ga0114922, IMG submission 100975) | Deep subsurface microbial communities from Aarhus Bay to uncover new lineages of life (NeLLi) - Aarhus_00045 metaG | ecosystem: Environmental > Aquatic > Marine > Oceanic > Sediment | place... | reverse complement strand
ATCAATTGTTTTTGCTGCCGGGGCTCGCATGAATCGATAACATAAGCCGTGATCAGTGGAAAGACGAGACTGTATTCGGCCCATACCTGGACGAGCTGTTTTTCATCGGCGGACCGGTATTTGGCCAAGGTCACCCCTTCCTGGAAAGGACAGCTGGATAGACTGCCTTCCCGTTCCACAGCCGTACCGATTTGGATACCCCTGTCTGCTCCCTCGAAATCGATACCCAAAATTTGGTGTAACGTCGGTCCGGTTTGCTGTATAAAATTTTTCGGTCCTCCTCCACCCAGAAGCACAAAACCCGTCTTTTGTGAAGCATGAACAATGGCTGCTGAATCGAAAATATCCTTTTGTGCCGAAAGCTGAATTGGGAAGCCCTCTCGATCCGTGCGAATGAAATTCATCGCGATGGAGTGGTTTGCCAACGAATCCCAGAATACAGGTACGCCCAGTCGGGCCGCCGTGGCTACAAAACTCCGTTCGGGATACCTCCCTTTTTCCTGTACCCAGAGGCCCAGACGGTGATTCACTTCCCATGTTGAAAGGGAGCCTTGACTCAGAAAGTTATGGTCCTCTCTAACGAACTGGCGGATGATTTCGTCCTGGTCCCCGAGAGTCTCCTTCTCTCGGATGCCGATATCGTATATGCGGACATCACCGTGTTTCCGAAGTTCATCATCATCATAATGACCACCAATCGCCTTGACCGGCAAATCGAATGCAAAATGAAGATCGTGGTAAACCTGTGCTCCGGTCGAACAAATGGCATCGATAAAACCTGCCTCCAATAACGAAATCATCATGCCCCCCATGCCACCCGCAATACCAGCACCTGCAATGCCCAACCAGATGATATCACCATCATCTATCATATGTCGCAGCAGTTCAGCCCCTCTAAAAACATACCTTGCTTCGAATGAGGTGTTGCCCATTGTTTGCATTATCTGGGTAATCGACATCCCCGGCTTAATCAGTTGGGGCAAAATATCCGGAGCGTTTTGAAATAATGAATGCGATTTCATATACCAATCCCACTATGATTGCGGTTCATTCCATCAGCATAACAGCACAGGCAACCACTGATGTCCAGAGACCGTCCTTATGGCCCTCGGCCGATTGGGCAATACTACGACTGATGAATTGCCGGTTCTTATCGGTTATATACATTTGTTTACGCTCATCCCATGCCTTTTCAGGATCCAACTCTATCCCCAATGTTGATGCTAGCATCGTGGCCGCCAGATCCTCGGCGAAATCAGAGGACTTTCGTTTCGTCTCACCGAAGGCATGATGCTCACTGATATAACCGTATTGTTTTTTATCCTTGGGTTGTGCCAAACCAATGGCAGCGGAAACCAGCCGATTAGGCTCATTCGTGCTTTCCCTTGACATAACCACAAACGTGATCTGACCCGGCTTCAGCAATTGAATACCTTTCTCCCTTGTGATGATTTTACTATCCGGTGGATAAATACTGGACACCGTAACCAGGTTGCACTTTTCAATACCTGCATCTCTTAGTGCCAGTTCGAAGCTCTGAAGCTTGTTACGGTGATAGCCGACTCCTTTGGTAAAAAACATGTATTTCGGTGTGAGCTTATTCACCATTCCCTCCTGCTTTTAAGGATATTCAATATTAGTAAACAACGCGATCCTCATATCTGGTATTTAAAGATGACTCTTCTGATGTTCAACATTGTAACACCTTCTACCGATTATTATTTATCTGTATGCTCAACTGAATAAAACAAATATAATACATGAATAATACGCCTCTATTTTTAAAATCCCATCCGGCTCAAAAAATCCACTATTTTGCCCAATTTCGATGTGACCCCGGGATGCGAACCCTCGAAGTCCTCAATGATTTTCTTTAGTTTCTGGACTATATGTTGAAGACGATTCTCGTCTATCGGACCAGGTTCCGCTAAAATTGCTTCGATGTTTTCCTGGACTTGCTCAATCTGGTTCCCTAAATCTATATTTAATTTCCGGATAAGATTAATCTCGCCCAGTAACAACCACAGCTTTTTTCTCATCAGGTGTCCACTCCCTTCTTTTATATTTCATTTTCAACTTAGCTTGCTATTCTCCATCAACCACTCGAAATTTTTTGACAGAAGTCCACTTGTTTCCATCTTCATCCATCATGATATTACCCGTCACCTCCACAGTTTCATTCACCAGTTTTAGGAGGTTACGCCCCTTTTCGTTGTCTACAACAAAAAATTCCTCTGTGACATCCTCGATTTCTAAATCTTCGGCTTCCATGACTTCCTCAATCCCGAACGAAACCGAAATGGCCACAGAAACGGTATTCCCATCTTCATCCTCATCCATCGCCATGACCACACCTGTTATTGTCTTCAAATCTCCTTGAGGCATGTATTCATAGTTCATCATGAAAAACCTCTCTCTTATTTTTATCATTATTCATATCTTTGATCCAACAATACGCAACCCGCGCCAACATTAAAGTGTATGATAGACAAAAACTTTTCGAGCACCTGCTTTTTTTACGGCCACCAGGGAATTTTCACATGCATCGATACCCGAGGGGACATATTGATCTGCATTCCAGTCATTTTCCCAAACAGATCCATCGATTAAATAACGGAATTGATATTCCCGCCCTTTCTCCAGCTCAAGGGTCACAGCGACCGATCCATGTTTTTGCTTCCGCATCCGATGGGTATGGGTGTCCCAATTGTTGAATTCACCAACTATACTAACGGTTTTTGCGGACTTGACTGCTTCCCTGGGCAACGAGAAGTGACCTTACAAACAGGTTTACTCTTTAGATAACGTTTCTGAATGCTCATTGTGTTTCTCCTTTCTAATGGTGTTATAAATACGACTTCTCTCGCGAAGTCCGTATTCTGTAGTGTCCAAAAACTAACAATGTCAAAGACCATACACGTATTTTAATTAATCAAGATCAAATCCGAGTCCCGCTCTACCTGTAGGATACAAAATGCCATTGTGAAGGATGACGGCTCCAGCCGATGGATCCCCCAACAAATCCAGATGTCCGTCCAAGTCGGCATAAACCACGTTGGGTCTGGCCAGGGCAAAATGGAGTCCTGCAGCGATGGCCAGAGCAGCCTCATCCATACAGCCCACCATAACCTCTAAGCCTGCCGCTCTCGCCACGGCGTTGATTTGCAAAGCCTCAGCAATTCCACCGACCTTCATCAGTTTGATATTGACCATGTCCACCAAGTTGCGTCGTGCCAGACGGAATGCATCTCGTAGGTCCATCAGACTCTCGTCTGCCATGACAGGGATGGACACTTCCCTCGTCACACGTCCAAGCATATCCGGCTGACCTCGGGGCGTGGGCTGTTCGATGAGCTTCAGCTTTGCCGATTTAATAGCTTTCACAAACTGCATCGTCTCATCGACAGTGTAGCCTTGATTTGCATCGAAGCGGAGTTCGATCTGCCACCCGACCGCTTCTCGGACTCTTCTCACCCGTTCGATATCGACTGCAACATCTTTACCACCCTTGAGTTTAAGTGATTTAAAGCCTTGCTTGACATGCAGTTTTGCCTTTTTAATCGTGTCGTTCACTGGAAGAATACCAATCGTTATGCTTGTCTTCATGTGGTCTCGATAGCCCCCCAAGATTTTATATACAGGAAGTCCCGCAACCTTCCCTAGAAGATCTTGTAGGGCCATATCCACCATGGCGAGGGCAGACGGTCTATCAGGAATGACGGACTTGAGCCGCTCCATAAGGAAAGCAGGGCGCAGCGGATCGGATCCCTTGAGAACCGAGGTAATTGCCCTCTTGACAGCTTGGATTACATCCCCGGACATTTCTCCTGTGACCTGAAGGTCAGGTGCGGCACAGCCATATCCGTTGATACCCGTATTTGTTTCTAAGCATAGAAAAATGTTAGAAGCTTGATCAACAGTCTCATAAGCGATCGTGTATGGCTCGGTGAGATGCATATCGACCTGCCAGGCTTCAATCTGAGTAATCTTCATCTCAGTACCGACGCTGGTAAATTTCGTCCAAAGTCATTGATTTCAAATCCTCAACCAGTGCTACCAGATGGGCGATCATGATCTGCCAGATCCGCTCACCCTTCTCGGCACTGGCTTTGGTGGGATCCCCTAAAACTCCGCTCTTGGAAATGCGATCGGTGTAGGCATACCATGACACCCACCGCTTGTCTGTAAAATTTAAATACCGGCTGGAAAAACGGGGGATTTTCTTGCTGGCCTTTCCGATACGGACCAGGTGAGGTCGAACAGCCAGACTTGTGCTCGTCTCGACTTCACCTGCATGAACATCATTCGGCGTCTCCGAAATTTTATTGATGTCCACATCACTGGTCTCACCGGTATCCACACACACAAAGATTCGAGCATCACGATTAATCATTTGTGCCGCAAAGTTCAAGGATGGATTGTTACCACCATGTCCGTTGATAATCACCAACTTTTGAATACCGTTCCGGGCTGTGCTCATTCCAATTTCGTAAACGAGTCTCGACAGGGTTTCATTGCTGATGCTCAGTGTGCCCGAGAACATATCGTGCTCATAAGAAACACCGTAAGCAATGGGGGGGAGTACCAATGGTTTCGGCTCACTGCACGCTTCGGCGATGCGTTTGGCCAGGTAGTCCGCATCAAAAGCATCCGTATCCAAAGGAAGGTGAGGACCGTGTTGCTCGATGGATCCCACTGGCAAGAGAGCGATATCCACTTTCTGAAAGCGGGCCTCGGCCTCGGGCCATGTCAACTCTCCCCAAATATGGGTCATACCCATTCGATCGGGCATTTTCGAATCCCCATTGGACTCCAAAGGAGAGGCTGAATCGAACGCATAGGGTTCCTCCATTCGAGGATCATTTCGTGGATCGAATCGATGCCATAAGCGTTTTTCTCGGATAACACCGCCTGAAGCATGTTCCATCATGATTTTGTAGATGGATTTTCGAAGTTCCGTGGGTATCGCATCGACAGGCGATCTTTCGGAATCGAACCGGAGATTCATGACCTCATCGTGTTTTTTCACCCATTTCCGGCGCGTTTTCGGTATTTCGATGATCCCCTTCTCCGAAAGCATGGCGTACAGGTGCTGGGCATCCATGGCGAATTGATGCACATCGTGATGTTCCAAATCGTCCCGACATTTCCGGATCTGATCATGCGAGTACCCGCACCGTGTCGGATCGGCTCCCAGGGCCAACAGCATGCCCACAATGCGGCGACACTTCTCGCAGTTTCCACATGGATGTACCCGTTCACCTTCTTTATGGGTGGCATGACATGAGACCTGATGGACTTGAAGATGGGGATACCGTTCGACCAAAATTTTTTCAATGAGAAGTTCTGACAAGGGACGAATGATTGAAAATTGACTCATTCCCCAGCCCTTGCGGAGATAGTATCTTGATAGAGCATGATCAAAATACCGGCTCTGGTCGTAAAGACCATCGTAATGGGGAATAGACCGATAGGACACGCGTCGTGTCGTATCGTATTCATCACCAATGAGAATCCGACCTATGCCATACTTGCGGGCAATGGGTAGGGCTCCGAAGAGAAATACTGCAACAGTCCATAATCGAATTGGATACTCGTCGGAACGGACATTCGCAAAATCCTGCCTAATAAAAGGCATGCGGCGAAGCATCCAGGCAAAGATCCGATCAGAATTAACCCAGACACGTGCTGTCTTCGGTATAATGCCATTGAAGTGTCTGTACGCGTTCAGGGCCGTAAACCAGTGTCGTCCCGATTCATTGATAAATACGGGATGCGCATCACCTCCGATCTCGTTCATGAGACCGTATGTCAGGAGACTGTCCTTACCCCCGCTGGAGAGCACGACGTACCGATGTTTATCCGTCGCATGAAGCTTCCAATGGGACTGGTTCTCGCCGACCTCGGGGAATTCAAAGTTTGCGTTCAGGTATCGTGACTTCTTGACTGCTGGTAAGTGCGCCAATTCACCGACTAAAAAGGAATTGGACTCCAGAAATTTCTTTACATAAATTTCCCGGGCCGTATTCTCTGCCATATCTCTCAAAAACTTTCTATCGGTCTCGTCATACAATCCTCGGAAGACAAGATTTCGACAAAACATACCATAATTTAATGCCACCTGGGCTGCCATCATACTGGCGAGATTCAGGGAGGCAGCGTCCGATGGTTCGAAAACATCTTCCTCAAAACGGTAAATGAAATCGATCTCCTCCTCCCGACTATCCCAAAACAATCGGTACGGAGCCACCACACGTCGTTTTTCCAGCTTTATGGGGCCGACTTCCAATCGGTCAAAAACTTGGAATATACCCAGGGAACGGTCTTCAGATTTTATGGCATCAGCAGCCTTTGACGCTACACGCGTTTTTGTTTCATCCATCCTATGGCCCTTATAAATTGCGCTCATGACTGAAACGTCATTAGAATATGAATTGTGCTTTCTTTATTTTGGAGTGGAATATGCGATTAAATTTATGCAGCGGTTCTTGATGTTTTTTCTTCCCAATTAGCGGAATCAATATCTCTGCGAGTCCTTTCGCTCCATCCCAAAGCACATCGAAAGCCTTCAATCCCTGATCCCTTAAAACCTTAAAACGATAGTCATACACCTGACCTTTAGACATATCTTCATGGTTGATGGTCACGGCGATAACCTTCCTTCCCGATATTATTTCAATGGCCTGTATCTGATGGACCAAAGGCTGAATCGGGTATCCTGGGAATCCGTCGTAGTCTTTCCGGGCCGGAGCGTGTTGCAGAATGACAAAGTCGGGTCTCCCGGCAGCGAGAATCTCGAATCCACCTGGGTAGGCCGGATTCATCAGACTCCCCTGACCCTCTATAACAATCACATCCGGCCTCCGCTCCTTCCAGGCAGACCAAACCGCATGTTCGATCTCCCCGGATACGAAGTCATTGATCAGGGAATCCAGCATGAGGCAGTACCGCGCTCCCTGCATCCAGGCCGTTTGACCCGTACCGATCATCTCTGCCCTGTATCCGCATGCTTCGAGGGCTTGAACGAGAAGCCAGGCCGTGGTCCGCTTGCCTACAGCAGAGTCGGTTCCCAGCACTGCAATTTTCAGGCTTTTCACCTCCTCGATTTTACCAGAGAAAAAATGGAGTCTATCCCGTGAAGGCGGCCTTCGTACATCCCGTAGCCTGACACATCTATCTCCAGCCATATGTACGATTTCCGGATCTTCCGTTAAGAAATCATGCAAGCCTGAATCGATGTGAAGACCCCGTATTATGGCATGTTTCACATCCTCACGCGCCTGTTCACCCAATCGGCCACCGTCCGGTGCCAAACCGATGACCAGATGCGAAGCCTGAATCCCTTTTTCTCTTGCAGAATGAAGTGCTCCATCGATATCGGCATAGACAAGAATATGATTCTCCTTTCTATCCAATACTTTACCCGAATCCTGTCCGGTAAATGTTGAATCGACAACCGCGAGCACATGGTAGCGTTTTGTAAATCGAACCAGGCCGTGGGCCGTCTTCCCATTGGGGGTATTGAAGGCACCTTCACAATATACAATCGCATTTCCTTCCGGCCATTTATTCATGACTTCCTCCCTGTTAGAACGATAACGTAACGATCACTTGGCAACGGATCCTTCTGGTGCCGTTCGACCAGGGCTATGAGACCCGCCGTCGAAGCGGGCAGTACATGCAAACCTTCTTTTTCTCGGATAAGCCGGCTGAAGTTGAGCATATTTTTATCCGACGTATTTGTGGCCCATCCATGAGTCTGTCGTATGGCATCGAGCGCAATATCACCGTCGATGGAACGCCAATTAATCAGAGGTTCATTGACCGAGGTCTCCCGAATCTGTTCAGGTTTGAGATCCTCACAAATCGGGGTGTTTTTAATAAACGCCTGTACAATCGGATTTTTCATGAACGAAGAGCCTACCACGAGGTGGGGCATACGCGAAGTCTTACCCCTGCGAGACAGACTTAAAAACCCTTTATAGATACCAGCCAGTGTCGTCCCGTTGGAAACGGGTACAGCCACTGCATACGGCGAATCACGTAGTTCATCGTAAACCTCATACGCAATCTGTCCATAGGCCCGGAGTTGTAATACGGTATTGTCACCACCCGGATTGGCATCATATATCTCGTGGACATTGGCATATTCCTGCGAGACTTCCACGGCTCGCTCATAATCTCCGGGTACACGAATGATTTCTGCTCCCAGTTCAGTCATCTCCTGAATACGCCTTGTATGGTAGACTTCCGGGATATGGACAATACATCGCAGCCCGGCCATAGACGCAGCAAGAGCAACGGCCACACCGTAATTACCACAAGTTGCAACGGTGATTCCGTCGTAACTCCTCCGAAGTGCGTCCATGGCCTGGGCAAAAGCGATGCGATCTTTCTGTGTCCCCGTAGGATTTCCCCCCTCAAATTTTAAGTAGATCTGACGCAGACCAACTTCCCGCTCAATATTTCTTGCCCTTACCAGGGAAGTATCCCCTACTTCTGAATCCATAATATCTTCAAATGCCTCAAGACGCGCTTCAATAGGTAGGGTTTGATCAACGGCAATACGACGACGATCCTCAACTTCCATCGTGATTTCAGCAATATCACCTCTCGCCTCATCTAAAAGTGTCGGTGAGGGAGAACGCTCCTGAGATGTCCTACTATTAACATGCAATTTCAGTGGCTCCTCTTTATATTGTTACATTCTCTTTCAATCACCTGTTGAGATTTCTCTCCCTGCATTTAAATAAATCCTCTGCACCGGATACGGAATGATAATTCCTGACTCCCGATAACGTTGATGCAGTCTTTTTATAAATTCATGCCGCAAATGGTATTTTTGGATATACTCCTTCACTCTCATGGTGACGATGAACTTGATGCTGTATTCCCCGAATTCACGAAAGCGAACGACAGGGTCATACTCAGGGATGCCACCTTTTACTTCACTCATGATTTCTTTCGCGACATCGATTGTGACCTTCTCTACCATGACAAGATCACTGTCGTATCCGACACCCAGAGAAACGACCATGGTGAATTCCTTCACCGGCAGGTGGTAATTGGCCACAATCGCAGAAACGAGCTTGGAATTAGGTATGACTATGATGTTGTCCTGAATGGTCTTGATCGTCGTATTCCGCCATGTCACATCGGTCACATAACCTTCCCGTTCCTGATCGATTTGGATAAAATCACCCGGATTAATATGTCTCGACGCTAAAATATGAATACCGGCAAATAAATTGGACAGAGTTTCCCGAAGCGCTAAAGCCACGGCCAAGCCACCTATACCAAACGCCGTTAACATTGGAGCAATAGAAATTCCCACAGTATGAAGAATCATCAAAAATCCGGCGATGAAAATGAAAAGGGTTGTTATGTTGGCAATTATGGACGTAGCGGGTACAATATCACGCTTCTTAGGTGAAGAAAGCCTTAATAAATTAGCCGTAACTCTTGATACAAGAAGTGATATCGCCAATATGGCAGCAATGATTATACTCTTATCAAAAATAACCATCCATACAGAATTCTCATCAGCAACGTGATTAATGCCTAAATAAAAACCAAGGCAGGTAAAGAAGATAAAACCTACTCCCCCGAAGGAAGAGATAAGAATATCATCCCATTTCCATGGCGTTCTTTCTACAATTTTTTTTAGTCCTGGTAGTATGAATTTCTCAAAAAGTATCCCTGCTCCGATTCCCCCAATTGAGAAAAACACAGGTACCATCAACTGCGAAATTTTTCCAAATTCTGAAAACATCGTACTATTCCATTTCCTTCTGTTTATGAATTACCTAATTGCGTTCCAAAAACATATAACGATGACTTTCAAATCTTACTTAATATAATAGTAACTCAAATAGCATATCCTGGATGAAAGGGCCTAATATATTCCCTTAAGTACTTTATGATTGTAAAAACTTTTCACCTTGGCAATAATTTGACGTTCGCTCATTTGATCGGCCTTCTCAACACCCACAATCTTTGCCAAACGTTCTTTCGATTTACTCATCGCTTTCTTCAGCTCCAGGCGCGTCTCGTCAGGTCCAAATATGAATACTTGATCCGCATACTCTACATCATTAATGATCCTTTTATAATATTTATGCATTCGTTTCCTGATTTGCTCATCGATTCGACTTTCAGGTATTAAACTTTGATTATCATACAATGAAAGTAATTGCTGTGCCTTGTACGATCTAAAATACTGAGAAATATTGAATTCTATGCAAGATACGGATGCTTCCTCACCGACAAACATCACAATCAAAGCTTTTGTGCGATCTACCCAAATACCGGCATGAATATCCATTTCCAAAATCTCCTTAACTCGACTTTATATTTACCTTGTCACCGTGGTTGCTCTATCTCTTTGGAAAATCTCTTACTCTGGTATTCTTCTACGAGCTTTCCAAATCGAAAACGATCCTCCCTATCCGTCATGATCTCATTATTCTTCATTATTTTTTCAACTGAACGATTCTGATCAAACGTGATTTGCCGATGATCTTTAACACCTGGCAAGATATACCTTACAAGTATATCAAATGGCTGTAATTGGGCCCTCTGGATTGTTTGGCTGTAGTTACTTCCGGTAAAAACAACCACCAAATTGAGGGAAGGAAATACCATAATATATTGGCCACCATTCCCCCAGGCAAATACACCTCTATATTTTCGTTTTCCGATATAAAAATCCTGCTGAAACCATAAGTAACCATAACCGGATGTGTTGGAATTTTTTTTACTGGACGCCCATTCTGTAGTCCATGACCATGGAATGATGGTATGCATCCTGGTCGATTCTCTTATCCATTTGCTTGAGACAATTTTTGTATCCTTCCAATTCCCATCATTCAAGATGAGTTGTCCAATCTTTGCCAGATCCCGTGGCTTCATACTCAAACAACCATCCTCAATACTATATGTACTTATTTCCAGCGGTACGAAAAGCCTCTGCTCAGCAAACTCTAAAATGGACATACCAGTAGCATTGGCCAGTATGACACTTAATAAAAAAACATTGTTTGAGCAATAAGACCATTGTTCTCCTGGATTATGAATAAGCGGTAGATCAATACAATACTTCAGCCAATCATGACTCATTACCATTTTAAGTTCATGCACAGGACCTAATCCAAATATCTCTTCACAGTCATATCCTGCTCTCATATTCAATAAATGTTCAATAGTGATATCTTTTTTTCGTTCATCCCAATTTTCACAATCATCATATTCCGGTAGATAATCCACAATTTTATCCTTCAGTCTGATTATTCCATCTTCTATGGCAATTCCCACTAAAATGGATACAACACTCTTAAAACTCGAACGAGTTAAATGCATAGAATCTCGGTTAAATCCATCGAAATATTGTTCTGCAACAAGTTTTCCATTTTTAACTATTACAAAACCATCGATTCCTTTATACGTACCCGCTCTTATCCTCTTCAATATCATAGCCAAATTTTTAGGTTCTATACCTTCGTTTTGACATGAAGCGGTCATCCAGCCATCACCGATGATCTCAGGTTGGTGCATAACCGATCTGATATCATTTTTCCGGACAACCGGATCCAAACGCACTGCATTTAATTCATTTCCATTTTGAATCCAATTCATCTCAATAATATCGCCCTCGGAATCTCGACAGAATAAAACAGAATCACAATAAACTGGCTTCTCTGAAATTGGATACCAGATCTCACCAAAACCAGAAAATTCTAAGTAACACTTACGACTTTTTGGTAAATGAATCCTCAAGTGACCACCTTTTTGGTCTACTTTTATATTGGTATTATTCAAATCACCACCAGTTATAAAATACAGGCCTTCGTATTCTTTAAAGTCTGATCCATTTTTTCTTATCTCAATTTGTTGATTACCTGAATAGCCGCTATCCAAGCTGTCCAATTGAATAAAATATGGGATATATAGTAAAATTCCCACCATACAACATTTGACTGAAAAATGTTTAATATATGTGATCATCCCAATATTCCTCCACATCCTCATTTTTATCATCGAAATAGCCCAAATACCTATGATAGTGCAATCGTCTGTTGAACTCTCTGTCCTGTCTTTTTCTCTCTTCTCGCTCCCTTTCCTTTCTCCTTCTTTCTCTCTGGTATTCCCGCTCATATTCACCAAATTCAACATGATACGTTTCTTTTCTACACTTTTTTTGTGACTTCATGGCAGGTTCTCCGATTTAGATCGGGCGCGATCGGATATCCGTTTGATGGCAATAAATCATTATCGGTTATGTTATCCCAAAACGGTCACCATGACCGCGCCCAATATCTTTCTATTCCTTTCTAATCACCTGATAACTTATGACATGGATGGTTTTGTTGCCTTCATCATCTTCTTCCACTGATCCCGTCGCTTCCACTGTCTCTCCAATCATTTTTATAAGTTCACGACCTTTGATATTATCAGATACACAATATTCCTCATCTATAACTTCATATTCTTCTTCAGTCGTATCTTCCAGTGCAGTTTCTACTGATATCATCACGGCTGTAATGTTATCGTTCTCATCCCAGTCTAAAGCTTTAACGGTTCCAACAATAGTCACAGTATCTTCTCTTGCCTGGTAGCAAATACAGCCATTTGTTATTGTCACTATGCCAAACAAGAAAAGGAGACTATAAATCCAAATTTTGAGTTTTCCTCTCATTTCATCCTCCATATCCCGGTTTTAAAGAAGGCGTAGCCTGGCATCCATTTCATGAAATATAAATCATCATTTTCTTATAAAACGATGTCCCTGGCTACGCCTTTTTTATCTACCGAATAAAAGTCAGTTTTTTATTTCCTTGCCCGACCGCCCTTTACAAAAACAGTATTGTTGCCTATAGTGATGAATTCTTTGTTTTGAGATCGAAACATCAAGCGGCAAAATCACAAGCAGCCATACTCACGAATACCAGCACAATCAAGAATACTCGCGTTCTCCTGAATATAATCAACTCCCTTAATATGTATCTTCATACGTTTCTTCAAGTACACTTGAATCCCTGCCTCTCAAATCGTTTGTTTTTTCATCCGGACCCTCCTCTTTACATTTACATTGGATACATAGACGGGCATGAGGCACTGCCTCCAAACGATACCTGCCGATGGATTGTCCGCAAGTCTCACACCAACCGTATTTACCACTTTCTATCTTTCCCAACGCCTCATCAATATGATATAAGAGCCGACTATCACGATGAGCATGATAGAAATTTAGTTCCTGGGCACTATTATCAGAACCCTGATCTGCCAGATGATACGGATAGGCTGAATGGTCGCCGTCTTCTTCTTTCAGGGACAATTCCTCTTCCTCAATCTTGATTAAATTTATTTCTCCTACCAGTTCTTTCCTCTTGTCAAGAAGCAGTTGTTTAAAATACTGTAGTTTTTCTGCATTCATGATTCTTCTCCCGGTTTTCAATACATGTCTTCATAACCTCGATTCGGCATGGGTAGTCCTTTTTCCTTCTTGGGCTTCTCTGCCACCAAGGCCTCGGTCGTCAGGAGAAGAGATGAGACACTCGTAGCATTCTCAAGGGCTATCCGAACAACTTTCGTGGGATCAATCACACCGGATTCAATCAGATCTTCGTATTGTTCAGTCTGTGCATTAAAACCGTAGGCACCCCTCTTTGACTTCAATTCCTGTACTACGACAGAACCTTCCCACCCGGCATTATTAACGATCTGTCGTACGGGTTCTTCCAATGCACGCCTTAACATGTTGATACCCACTTTCTGATCATGATCTTCAACTCTTAATTGATCCAATGCAGGAATGCATCGGAGTAGGGCAACACCTCCTCCAGGAACGATCCCTTCTTCTACGGCAGCACGTGTGGCATGGAGGGCATCTTCCACTCGCGCTTTCTTCTCCTTAAGTTCGATTTCCGTAGCCGCACCAATATTCAATACAGCCACACCTCCTGATAATTTGGCTAATCTCTCCTGCAATTTCTCCTTATCGTAGTCTGATGTAGTCCCATCAATCTGTTTTTTTATCTGAGCGATCCTCCCCTGAATGTCTTTTTTTGTACCTGCTCCTTCGACGATAGTCGTGTCATCTTTATCAATCCGCACTCGTTTGGCTTTACCAAGATCATTGATCGTTGTATTTTCTAATTTAAATCCGGCTTCTTCCGCAATGACTCTCCCACCGGTAAGAATAGCGACATCTTCCAACATGGCCTTCCTGCGATCTCCAAACCCTGGAGCTTTTACAGACGCAATTCTCAACGTTCCCTTCAATTTATTAACAACAAGGGTCGCAAGGGCCTCTCCCTCCACATCCTCGGCGATAACCAGCATGGGCTTACCTACCTGAGCAACCTTCTCTAAAATGGGCAGGAGGTCCTTCATGGAACTGATTTTTTTATCATGAAAGAGTAGGAATGGCTCTTCCAATACTACCTCCATATTGTCTGGATCGGTGATAAAGTAGGGCGAAATAAAACCCCGGTCGAACTGCATGCCTTCGACTATATCCATGGTCGTTTCGGTGGTTTTTGCCTCCTCAACAGTGATTACGCCATCTTTCCCGACTTTTTCCATAGCATCGGCAATGAGGTCTCCAATGATTTGATCATTATTGGCAGAAATCGCTGCCACTTGAGCAATCTCTTTTCGGTCTGTTACCTTCTTACTCATCTTTTTGAGTTCGTCAACTATGACTTTAACCGCTTCCTCGATGCCCCTTTTCAGATCCATGGGATTGGCTCCGGCAGTTACGTTTCGCATACCTTCATCGAATATTTTTTGGGCAAGCACCGTTGCTGTCGTCGTACCATCTCCGGCCACATCACTTGTTTTGGAGGCCACTTCTTTCACCATCTGCGCACCCATGTTTTCGTAATGGTCTTCAAGTTCGATCTCCTTGGCAACGGTAACACCATCCTTGGTGACTGTCTGACTTCCGAACTTTTTCTCAATCACCACGTTTCTCCCCTTTGGACCTAAAGTGACCTTCACTGCCTCTGCCAACTGATCCACACCACGTTTCAGGGACTGGCGGGCATCTGCACCATATACAATTATTTTTGACATAATTAATCCACTCTCCTTTCGGTCTCTATTATGGAGTATCTATCTAATACTTTTTAGATGACAGCAAGAATGTCGCTTTCTCGTAGAATGAGTAACTCTTCTTCTTCGACTGTAATCTCAGTTCCTGAATACTTGCCGTATAAAACGGTATCACCTACCTTTACATTCATTGGGATCTTCGTCCCTGTCTCAGATATCTTTCCAGGTCCAATAGCCGTTACTTTTCCCTTTTGTGGCTTTTCCTTGGCTGTATCCGGTATAATGATACCCCCTTGAACCTTTTCATCAGGCATTTCAGGTTTAATTACAACACGATCTTCCAGGGGTTTAATTTTCATGGTCTATTCTCCTCTAATCGTTGATGAGCCGAACACGATCATTAATTTTATACTCATTAATTTTAATAATCTTATTGCCGTGAACATCTTCCCCTGAAATGACTCCATGTACGGTCACTTTGGAGTAGAGTAGATCAAACAAATCCCTACCTTTTTGATTTGGAGTGATTATATATTGTTGAAAATCTTCCGTCTCTAAACTAACTTCCGAAACCCTTCCTCGACGAGTGAAATCAGTAGCTAAGATATAGCCTGTGATGGTGACCCATTTTTCCTGTAACGATTTATTCATCACTCCCTTTTTTAATAGAATACTTGGAATAATTGATCTCATAAATAATAATCTTTCATGAATACAAATGTATCTTTACGCAATATACGGGCCAAAACTATAGAATAAATATTTTCAATTACTTAGAATACAATTTCTAAAACTATAAATCGGAAATCCTATTTCCGAATCTAAATGATATATTGTTTTCATGTCAGATTTAATAATCAAGAGAGGCAATAAAATTGAAATGGAATGGATAAAATAGTTGAATATTATGTATTGTTATTTATCAACTTATTGTTTGAGGAGTAAGCGGTAATAAAAAAATAGGAGATTAGAACTCCGATGAAGAAAAAATCGGTGTTTATAATTCCGAGTCTTGTTGAAATGAAAGAGATTGTTTGAAATCTTCCTTCTTGATTCCATACTTGTTCATCAAATGATGAAGTTGACGTACACCAATACCTGCCGCTTCCGCAGTGCGATTGATTCGCCCCCGATTTCTGGCTAAAAGCTCAACCAAATAATGTTGTTCGAATCGTTCGACTAGTTTTTTCCTGGCTTCCTCCAGAGAAAGGGATGTGTCTTTAAAATAGTTATCAAGCTGACGTTTTCCCTTGAATAATTCTTCCGGAAAACTTGCTGGCATCAATGTCAATGATCTCTCAATTACATAGGCCCTCTCGATAAGGTTTTCCAGTTCACGGATATTGCCTGGCCAGTCGTAGGCTTGTAGAGCTCGCATGACTTTTGGATCTACACCTGTGATGTTCTTCAAAGAAAATTTGTTCAGTCTGTTAAGAAAAGTTACCGCGAGAAAAGGGATGTCTTCTCTTCGCTCTCGAAGGGGAGGAATCTCGATGGGAAATACGTGTAAACGGTAAAAAAGATCTCGACGGAAAGTACCCTCGTCACACATTCTTTTTAAATCGGCGTTCGTAGCAATAAGGATTCGGACATCGGAAGTCAAAGTTGTCTCTCCACCAACACGCTGAAAAGTCCTATCTTGTAATATTTGAAGAAGTTTAATTTGCATGGGTTGGGTAATCGTACCTATCTCGTCCAAAAATATAGTTCCCCCATGGGCGATTTCAAATTTACCTAGTTTGCGACGATCGGCTCCAGTAAACGCACCTTTTTCATGTCCGAAAAGTTCACTCTCCAAGAGAGTATCAGGAATGGCTCCACAATGGATAGGGATAAACTGCTTTTTACTCCGTTTGCTATGTAGATGTATTTGATTGGTTAAAACACTTTTTCCTGTTCCAGTCTCTCCTGTCAATAAAACTGTACTTTCTGTGGGTGCTACCAAGCAGATTTTTTCGAAAACAGTCTTCATAGCTGGATTCTCAGTGTGAAGAACGGTGTTGGTCTCTCGGCGCCGAAATTGGCTACGTAGGTATTTAAGTTCAGAATAGAGCCGCTGATCATGATGAATATTTTCAGTTATTAATCTAACTTCCGTCTGATCGATGGGATAGGTCAAATAATCACTTGCACCTGCCTTTACCACATTTACGGCTTGTCTAATTTTTTCTTGAGTTGATATAACAATAATTTCGGCTTCAGGAAAGGCTGACCAGAAGGGTTGAAGCTGATTTTCATAATCTTCCTGATTCGTTACATCTCGCAAAAAATCTACATCAATGAAGAGAAACTCATAACGTTTTTTAACAAACATATCTAGACATATGTTTCCCGTGAGTGCCAGCTCCACCTGAAAATTCTTGTCGAAACAATTTCGAATCACATCATGAGCCTTTTCATCTCTAGATGCTACTAAAATATATTTCATAAGATATCTATTCCAAGATCGACCATAAAATGAAAACTAGAGAAGAATTTAATGAATTGGTTACATTTTTGCAAGGAAATTAAACCAAGTGCTTTATATTCTGGAAAAGAATTATATTAATTGAAATAGAATGAGGAAGGTCAACCCAAAATCCCATATATCTTCTCCAACACCTCCTCCAAGGGAAATCCCCTCCCATTCTCCCACCCATAAATCTTATTTTTGGTCACACCCAAAAGATACGCAAGTTCTTTTAGTTTTAATCCCTTCTCCATCATCTTTTGCCTTAAAAATCATGGAAAGTCAATCGCATCCATAAGTGCATATCGAGAAACTCTGAACCTGATTTCTTTGAGTTTATACTTTTCTCCACTAAGAGACCCATAGGCACGCCTATGCAAAGGAGGAATGAGATGTTGGCCCTTTTGTTAACCTGGTTTTATGAAAAGAACATTTTCAATCGCTGAAGACCTTAAAAAATAGCGTCATAATATTCATTATTGCAGTGTCCTTACTTAATTTTAGGATCATCATGAAATACCATAAAATTCTATTGACAAATCCATAAAAAGTCAGTACACTATAGGAATATTTAAAATGCAATAGACCTAACGCGCTAAAGCGCAAGTGCCTAAAGTGAACTAAAATTTAAAGTGCCTAAAGTTCACATCCCAAACACCCCATAACATCAATCAATAATTTTGTTAAAAAAACAAAGTTTTTCAGAGTAATAGAATAATATCCTTTAAATATTTTGTTTAACAGGTTAAAACATGAAATCGCCCTTAAAAAATATCAGAATTAGTATCAAATTCAAAATTGCGTTTTCCATCGTACTTTTAGTCATCGTAATGATGGGCATTGTCACCTATATTTTCACCATCCGGGAATTAAACTTACGCGTAGAACATATGAAACAGAGGATGGAACGACTTGCCAACAACATTGCAACAATACGGTCAGTGGAAACAGAAGACTGGGATGTATACCAAACTTATATCGACAATCAATTAAAAGTAAATCCCGATATCATCTATATCGCCGTCTTTGATGAGGATAACGAATTAAAAATTCACACCTTGAATACCGAATGGATTGATATGGACGAAGATCGTGAATTAAATAAAAGGGAGGAGGCCAGTATTGTATGGAGACTTCACCGGCGACAGCTTGCCGAAGAAAGCCAAAAAGACATGGAAGCAAAATCGGTCAATATCATCATAGGGAGACAAAACCTGGGCATGGTTAAGGTTGGCTTCTCATTGGTCGATCTGAACGAGGAAATGAGAAGCAATCTCTTCCGTAATTTAAACTTGGCCGTCATTTTTATCATTCTTGCCATTATCGTCTCATTCCTTGTAAGCATAAAAATTGTAACACCCCTCGGAAAGTTAACAAAAGCGATACACAACATATCAATGGGGGACCTTCGCCAGGAGCTAAATCTCAATTCCCGTGATGAGATCGGTGAAATGGCAGCCACAATCAATTTTATGACAAAGGGTTTGAAGGAAAAAGCATTGATTGAAGACTTTTCTCGCATCCTGAGTTCAACATTCGAACTGAGAAAGATCACACTCTTAATCACCGAACGTATTACCCTTGCCCTCAATGCAAAACGTGGATTCTTATTCATCCGTGATAAATATGAAAACAATAAATATCATCTATTGGGCTCACATCCCGGTCCATCGCCTGATGGTTTAACCCTGACGTACGAACCATCGTATCATGACCATTTTTTATCTCATCGCAGCCCAAACTCATTGGACCATTTTAAAGAGAATATCAAATTCTATGACCAGTTACAGAAAATCGATGGTTTGAGTCAACATGCACTTCTCGCTCCAATTATCATCCAGACCGGTGTGAAGGGTTTCTATTTACTCGATGGGAACCCCAAAGATATCCCCTATCACGAAGACGAAAAAAAATTCTTTGGAACCTTAATCAGTCAATGCAACTTTGCCATTGAGAATGCCTTATTGCTTGAAGAATTGACTGAACAAGAACGCATGCAACAGGAACTCGAAATCGCTCGAATGGTACAGCAGAGCCTTCTACCGCAACAAAACCCTCAAATGTCCGGTCTGGATATAGATGGAATCTGTATCCCGGCTAAAGAAGTCGGTGGTGATTACTATGATTACTTCAAAATCAATGATCACACCCTTGGGATAGCCATAGCCGATGTGAGTGGCAAAGGCACCTCTGCTTCCTTTTATATGGCCGTGGTGAAGGGTATGATGCTCTCCCTTACTTCCGTCCTCACTTCTCCAAAACAACTTTTAATAGAATTGAATAAACAATTGTATAACGTTATGGATCGAAATATGTTCGTAACAATGAGCTATGCAACCATCGATACGCATAATAAAATCTTGACCTTTGCTCGGGCAGGTCATAATGCATTACTCATGAGAAAGAGAAAAAAATCTGACACTGAGAGTCTCACCCCAGCGGGTATCGGTTTGGGGTTGGAAAAGGGATATCAATTTAAGAAAAATATTTCAGAACAACGCATACATATTGACATGGGAGATGTATTTTTATTCTATACTGACGGTATTTCAGAAGCAATGAATATTCAAAAAGAAGAGTTCGGTGAGCACCGATTGGTCGATTTGATGAATCAGGCAGACCATCAAAACGCTCAACAAATACGTGAAGACATTATCCACAAGGTACATCAATTTGTAAACGACGAACCCCAACATGATGACATCACTATGGTTATACTCAGAGCCACTTAGTTGAATATGTTATTTTAGACAATATTACTATCGTAGATAAAAATAACCTATATGAGGATCTAGCGGAGAAAAACGAATGAAGATAAAATATCTCCTTTTTCTATGTTGTGTTTTATTGTTCAGCCAGGGATGCCAAAAATCACCCGGCAGTAAACGAAAAATTAAATTGTCCGATCAGAGTACAGTAACAAGAACCGACGAACAACTCACAACCACGATTCATTTAGAACCGAGACTGCGTCGTGCCGTTGCCGTAATGTTTTTCGAAAACCGAACCGGAGATCAGAGTCTCGAGTGGCTCCGGAAAGGTCTGACAGAGATGTTTATACGTGCCCTCTCTCAGTCACAGCATCTCTCGGTATTAAGCACGGATCGATTATATGAAATCCTCGACCGCTTGAGTGATATTCCTTCACGTGATGAAATCGACATGGACATGGCAGCAATCGTGGCGAGAGAAGCCAATGCGGAATTGCTTTTAACGGGCAATATTTCCAGGAGCGGTGACTCCTTGAGAATTAACATAAAAATCCTTGAAGCGGATCAAGGGCAGCTTTTAAGAGAAGAGAGTGTGGAAAGCTCCGGGTTAGAAAACATTTTCAGCATGGTGGATCATCTAACCCAAAAAATCAAAAACGACCTGCAACTGACTCTGGAAAAAGATGAGTCCGATAGAGGAATCGCCGATCTCACAACCAACTCTCTTGTAGCATGGGAATCGTATACAATTGGTGATGATTTTATAAAAAAGTACATGGTGGATGAAGCCATACCCCATTTTGAGAAAGCCATTGCACTGGATTCGACGTTTGTGACTGCCTATCTCGATTTATATCCGATATACATCGGTAGAAGGGAAGACAATCGGGCCTATCAGTTATTTCAAAAATGTCAAACATTACGAGACAAAGCCACTCCTCAGGAACGGTATCAGATCGATCTCCTGGACGCGACGATAAAAAATGACGCAACCCTATTTATAACAACTATTCAAGAATGGCTCGATAAATACCCGGACGATCGGGATGCGAATGATAGATTAGCCGACCTGTATGCAGGCTGGAATAATTACGATCAGGCGATTGGCTATTGGAAAAATGTCATCGATATCGATCCCAAATATAAAGTAGCCTATAACAGACTCGGTTATGCCCATGCCAATATTGGGAACTTTTCGAAATCCTTATCATTCTTAAATAAATACAAAGAATTGGCTGGCGGCGAGCCCAATCCCTATGACAGTATGGGTGAAATATATTTTTTGTATGGGGATTATAAAAAAGCCGAAAAAAACTTCAAAAAAGCTCTAAAAATCAGTAACAGCTTCAACAGCTCAAGGAATCAACTTGCCAATTTGTATCTCGAGAGAGGAAATTATAAGAAAGCCCTTAATACATATCGAGAGTTCCTTGAGAGGACATCCAATGACATCACAAGAGCCGGTGCCTATTCGATGATCGCCCGGACCTACTGGAGGCTGGGGGAAAGAGACAGTGCAATCGCCTGCTATGAGAAAGCTCTTGAGAAAAATCCTTTTGATTTTCTGGCCATCGAGCGATTAAACGATATTCATCTACAAAACAACGAAAATGGCAGAGCCCAGGAACGACTCGAAGAAACCTATCATCAATACGAAGAACTATTAAAATCAGATATCATGCAATTCAAAGCTCTCTATTCTCTTCTCGCCCTTTCCACCTTTTGGAACGTAAATCAGGAGGAAACCATTCGCACGATAGAGGATATAATCCAAGGCTTCCAAAATGCACAGTTAAAAGTGGAAGATGAAATAAATTTGACCGAATTGAAGTTTGGTCTGACTCTTCTTTATATCCAAATCCATCGTGAAGATAAAATTGAAAAGCTCTGGCCAGATGCAGAAATCATTCCTGAAGAACTCTGGTCAATCCTCAGGGGAGTACGTAATCAGGGTTATTCCAACAACTGGAGGGCTTTTTCACTTCTCAATAGTTTATACTATCAGGATGTAGATACGGGCATTAAATTTTATGAACCATTAATTGAACGCGCACTAGAATACGACATTCAAACGATGGAAATGATGTTTCGATTACTCCTGGCAGATCTCTATTTCCATGCGGGTGATGAGGAAGATGGTTACCGGCAAATTGCCTTTGTCGGTATGCCTAAGGAAGAAAAATGGATGGTGATCGGTCCATTCGATAATAAGGATGGATTTCGAAGGAAATATCCTCCGGAAAAAAATATCGATCTTGAAAAAACCCACAAAGAAGAATCATGGAAAGTAAATTGGCAACATGCAAATGATGAGATATATGACGGTTTCATTAACTTGAGCGGTATTTACGAAAGAGTTAACTGGTCCGTGGGTTACGGCCTGATCTATGTTCTATCACCCGAGAAGAAAAAAGTTCAATTCCGCTTCGGCACGGATGATGGAGGCAGAATCTGGCTCAACGACAAAGAAATCTGGAAATTCAATCAGGGGGGACCGGCCCTATTCGATGATAATAAAACAACCGTGGTTCTGAGGAAGGGACTCAATAAAATCCTGGTTAAAGTATGTAACCAATTGAGCGATTGGGGCTTCTTTTTCCGGATTACAGATAAAGAGGGCAACGGTGTAGAAAATATTCAATTCATCTCCCCCGATGCACTGGAGGAACAGGCATGAAGAATGGGCCGTTGAGTAGTCTACTCTTCTCCATATCACTGATGCTTTTTATAACCTGCAATCGCAGTACTGAAAAACGAAAGATAAAATTAGCCGATGAAGGTACAGCGACACGCACGGATGAACAATTAACAACCACGATTCATCTTGAGCCGACACTGCGCCGGGCCGTCGCCGTCATGTTTTTCGACAACCGGACAGGCGATCAGAATCTGGAATGGCTTCAGAAAGGCCTGACTGAGATGTTCATCCGCGCCCTATCGCAGTCAAAGAACTTATCCGTATTGAGTACAGACCGATTACAAGAAATACTCGAGAGATTGGGGAAAACCACGGCATCTGACGAAATTGACGTTGACATGGCTGCCGTGGTGGCTCAGGAAGCCAATGTGGAAGCCATATTAACCGGCAATATCTCCAAAATCGGTGACTCGTTGAAAATAGAAGTAAAAGTGCGTGAACCCAACGAGGGTCAGGTCTTAAAAGAAGAAAGCATCGAAGGATCCGGATTAGAAAATCTATTCAGTATGGTAGATCATCTGACCCAGAAAATAAAAGATGGCCTTCAAATCTCCCTCGACAAGGATGAGGCCGACAGAGGAATTACCGAGCTGTCCACGAATTCCCTGGAGGCCTGGCGTCATTACACGGCAGGCGTCGATCTGACGAATAATATGTTGCTTTCCGATGCCATAGAACAATTTAAAAATGCGATCGAATTAGACTCCACTTTTGTCTCCTCCTATCTCATTTTATGTGGACTTTTATACACCCAGGGAGAAATCCAACAGGGCCAGGAAATATTGCAGGAATTACTCACATTGAGGGATAAAGCCACTCCCCAGGAAAAATATCAGATCGATCGTTTACAAGCGGGAGTCAACAATGACACCCGCAGGATAATAGAAGTGTCCCGACAATGGCTGCAACAGTATCCTGATGACAGGGATGCAAATCTTAATCTGGCAGGATTATATTATCGTATTCAGGATGATGATCGAGCCCTTCATTATTTCAAAAAAGCATTAGATATCGATCCAAAATATAAGTCTGCTTATAATTTCCTCGGTTATATCTATGCTCGTACGGGAGATTACACCAATGCACTGACATCGTTGAACAAGTACAAACAACTGGCACCCGATGAGGCCAATCCCTACGACAGTATCGGTGAAATCTATTTATTTCAGGGTGAGTATAAAAAGGCGGAAAAAAACTTCAAACAGGCGACAAAACTTAATGATAGAGCTATCTTTTCATGGCGGAATCTCGGGCGGACTTATATCGATAAGGGGGAGTACAAAAAAGCCTTGAAAATTTTAAATACATCCCTGGAAAAGGCCACAGATCCCACTGACAAGGCAGAGGCCCATACCTGGCTTGGCTTTACTCAATGGAGATTGGGACGGAAAGATGAAGCAATTATAAACTTAAAAAAATCTTTGCAATATCGGAGTACCAATTATCTGGTCATGACCTGGTTAAATGAGGTTTATAAAGATCAAAACGATCATATGAGTGGGATACAATCGCTGAAAAAGAATTATGATTTTCTTAAAAATACGATCGAAACATATCCGACACTGTTGTTATTACTGACAAACTTGAGTTTATGGTATGATATGAATACCGATGAAACGATCAGAATTATAGACAGAATTCTGAAAACTACCGATAATCTTACAGCTCAGATGTGGGGTCGTTTTCTCCTCACGTTTTTATATTTGAAAACGAATCAACTTGACGAATATAAAAAGTTGTCGGATGATTTTCCAGGAGAATTCATGGAAATCATCAAAACGGTTAGCGATATTCCCCGACCTTACTCTACATGGAGAAATTTCTCATTTTTCAATCAATATGCTTATGAATTTATTGAGGAAGGAATCGAAAAATACAACCGGTTAATCGATTTCTGCTTTGATAACGGATTTAAGATTTCTGAAATGGTCTTTCGATCGTTATTAGCCGACATTTATTTCCATGCAGGGGAACGTGAAAAAGCGACAGAACAATTAATAATGTCAGGTATTCCCGAAGAAAGCAAGTGGTGGGTGATTGGCCCCTTCGATCACAAGAATGGATTTAATAAAAAATTTCCTCCGGAGAAAGATATAAGACTGAGTAAATTCTACAAAGGCAAATCCCAATCGATGACCTGGCTGCGGGCAAATGATAAACTCCACGATGGTTATATTGATCTCCAGGAGTTATTGAAACAATACAATTGGTCGGTCGGTTATGGATTGATCTATGTCAACAGTCCCGAAAAGAAAGAAGTCCAATTACGAGTAGGGACAAATGATGCCGCAAAAATTTGGTTAAACGATGAGTTGGTTTGGAAATTCAATATCGGTCGTGATGCAAGTTTTGATGATGATATTATCCGTGTATCTCTGAATCAGGGACTCAATAAAATTTTAATCAAGGTCTGCAATCAAATCAGCCTGTGGGGTTTTTATTTTCGGGTAACCGATGAGCAGGGAAACGGATTACCGGACATTGAATTTATCTCAGCCGACACAATAAACCTTTTATCAATATAAAATCTTGAATCATGCCAAAGGCAGATGCGCCTAGGCGCATTTTGAGTCAAGTTTCCCCCTTACTGGCTACTGGTTGCTGGCTTCTGGTTACTGGTTGATAATTCATACAGTTTATTTTTATTTATAAAATGCACGATTGGTCTTCAAGACCCAAAATAATGCCCCTTCATCCGTTCGTGATTGGGAAGGTTGGCAATGCAGCGATCTCCGCCGAGGTATTCCATGATTTCTTCGAAACAGATACGAAGTGCTTCGTAATCCTTATGGGAACACCGGATTGAAAAACTGTATCGGCGTTCATTTCCAACATTCGCAATAATCCGGTACATGCCTGTGATATCCCGATCCAACCGCAATTCAAATTGCCGATAATCGAAGTGATAAATGCGCTTCCCCAGACCGGCCCCCCCCTCGGCCTCGATGGTTCTCACTTTCTCGATCTGCTCATCGAGATTAACAGGCGGCCACTCGATCTCTTTGCGTGCCGATCGGGCTGATACTTTTTTTAAATGCTTGAATATTTTTTTCATTGGTTATTTCGCTTGTGTTTGTGTGGGATATAATGTTGTATAAAAAGGTTATCTTAACCTCAAAGAACGCAAGGATCAACTTGAATTATTCACCACAGAGATCACGGAGCACACAGAGAGAAAAAAAATATATAATTATGTGCTTTAATATAGAATGTATACTGTGAGTAACCATCACAATTTATGCCTTTTACAAATACATAATAAATAACTCTGTGATTTCTGTGTGCTCTGTGGTTCCTGTATTAATTAAATAACCTACACATCCAATGATCCGAAACGTCGGGATGACCGGGGGGTATTGCTTTTTCTGACAGATCATTCAATTGTCATCTACTCTTATCCCCACTCATCTCCTGCTCACGGTTCAATTCGGGAATATCGACACTATCGGCATAATCCCCGATCAAATGTTTACAGAAATAATCCGCCCTCAGCCAGAAAAAATACTCGTTCATGTTCCCAAAACCATGGCGCTGGCCAGGGAAAATGAAGAAATCAAATCGTTTATTGGCTTTGATGAGGGCATTTGCCAGTCTTATCGTATTTCCGGGATGCACATTATTATCGATGTCACCGGTACAGATGAGTAGCCGCCCTTTCAGGTTTTCGGCGATCTCGGAATTCTTCTCGATATCGTATTCGAATTTGATATTCCCTTCCTTATCAACGACCTCCCTGACACCGTGGTGCTTTTCACTCCACCACCGGTTATAGATATTGTTTTCGTGGTTGCCTGCAGAAGACACCGCTACTTTAAAGAAATCGGGATAGACCAGCATCGCAGCCGTAGACATAAATCCACCACCGGAGTGACCGAAGATACCCACCTTTTCGATATCGATAAATGGATTCCTGTCAGCTAATTGTTCGATAGTGGCTTTTTTATCTACCAATCCGTAATCGCGGAGATTGCCGTAACCGTAGTTATGATACCATTTGGAACGGCTGGGATGTCCTCCCCGGTTACCCACAGTAATGACGATGAAACCGAACTGGGCCAGTCTGTCGGTTCGGTCCATTCTCGTGGAAAAGGACTTGCTCACAGACTCGGTCTGAGGTCCCGGATAGACATAAGCGATAATCGGGTACTTCCTGGTTGCGTCAAAATCGTAGGGTTTGTACATCACGCCGTAAAGGTCGGTCAGACCGTCATCGGCCTTGACCTTGAAGGGTTCCGGAAATCGATACCCTGCCTCCATGAGCAGGGATAAATCGGCCGTTTCCAGGTCGAGGATCTTATTCCCGCGATTATCCCGTAATTCCGACTTCGGAACCGTGTCGACCCGGGAATAATTGTCCACAAAAAACCGGTTGGAATCGCACATACGTACCGAGTGATTAAAATTGATCGATTCGAGTCGTTGGAGACCGGACCCGTTGAAATTTACGCGGTAGAGATGTAGATAGTAGGGATCCTCATCTTTCTCGTGGGCATTGGCGGTAAAATAGAGCACGCGTCTTTCCTCATCGATCCCCTCGATATTATTACAATGAAAGGGACCCGATGTGATCTGACTCTTCAAATTGCCGTCAGCATCGTAGAGATAGAAATGGGCCCATCCGTCCCTCTCCGACCAGTGAATGAGTTCCCTGCCGTTGTTAACCAGACCCAGACGTCTGGTTTCGACATACGTGTTGAGTCTCTCTTCTATCAACACTTTCACCTCACCGGTGGACACATCGGCCACACAGACATCGATACGATGGAGATCACGACTGGTACGTGTGAAATAGAGTTTATCAGATGTTTCTGCCAGCCAGAGACTCGGCCTGTTTTCATCGTCACGGTTTTTGGCCAGAGGTCGGGCAGAGATGATGGAAACCGATTGGTCTTGAAACTGGTCTGCCTTGACCCAAACGGTATCCTGTGTGGTGAGATCAAAGATCAAGATATCGTACTGGGGGGCTTCGGATTCACCGGGCATGTGGTATTTATAGGTCTCCAGGCTCGGCCTGGGTTCGGCTATGGCGTTGATGACCCAGAGATTCTTGACTTCGCGGTTATCGTCCCGAATCGTGGCAAACTTCTTGGAATCCCTGGACCAGACGACGCGGATCGATTTTCGTTTGTCCTTGTTTTTTTCTTTGTCGACATTGGTTTCGCCCCGGGTTCGGCCGCCATAACCGTAATGTTCGATACCGTCTGTGGTCAACTGGTGTTCGACGATGGTAGAATCCTCCTCATCTTCCAGGGCCTTTTCATAATTTTCTTTATCCATCCAGTAAATGTTAAAATGTTTGGAGAACAGGATGGTCTCACCATCGGGTGAGATTGAGGCCCATCGCGGTTTTTCCTTTGGCTTCTTGAAATCTTCCAGGAGAGTCAACTTACCGGTGGCCAGGTCGTATTCGAAAGTGAAGATTTTTTTCTTGGGTTTCTTCTTCTCTTTATCGTTTTTCTCTTTCTTTTCGTCTTCCTTCTTCTCTTCCTCCTTTTCCTTTTTCTCCTCCTCTTTCTTTTCCTTCTCTTCTTCCTCCTTTTCCTCCTGAGAACTCTCCACTTCAAACTGGATGGCCGTCTCGTCCTTTACGAATTTGATTTTCTCGATGGGAAGATGCTTGGCATCATAGGGGTCCTTCGTCAGAAGCGTGAGTTCAGCGGCCATTTTTACGTTGTCGAAAATGGGTTTCTTGGTTCTCCGGGCCGGATTGACGATATAAAACGTCTTGCCATCCGGAGTCTCGTAGGTGTACCAGAAACGTTCACTGAGCTTCAGCCAGTGGGGATCCACCGACGCGGTGAAGGCCATCTTCTTCAGCTTGTTGGGCGAAAACCGTTCTGCCAATTTGTAATTGGCCTTTTCAATGGGGATGTTCTGGGCCAGGGCGATACTGGCGGTAAACAAAAGTACAAGTAAAATGGTGGTGCATAATGTCGTTCTCTTCATCTCTACTCCCTCCTTTTGGCAGATAGTCTTAATGATAAAAAGTTCTGTTCTATTTGGTGTGATAATGTCCGCCTATTGCAAAAATAGTGATGGCTTCATCATCATATCTGTAAATAATCCTATCCTTATGTGAAATACGGCGAGACCAGAAACCGGAAAGTGTATGTTTCAAAGGTTCAGGCTTACCCAATCCTTTTGAAGGATCTTCGCGCTGCATCTCTTTTAATATTTTACACAGATTCCTATGAAGACTCTTATCCTTCGATCTCAATTCTTCGAATGCAGTCCATGTATTGCCTTCAAATACTATCGATCTCATCTAATTCCTTCTTTGACGGTCGATATCCTTTTCCGGCATTATAAGTCTGTATAGATTCTGCAATCTGCTTCATTAACGAAGAATTCTGGAGAACATAGAGTGTCTCCTGCTCCCTTTCCCAGTCTTCAGCCCCAATGACTACAAAATCCTTGCCTGCTCGACGCGTTACTTTTAAGGGTTCATGATCGTCAATTGCTTTATCCACATAATTTTTGAGATTGCCTCTGAATCTATTTACCGATAACTCTATCATTATTGTCCCCTCAGTGAATGACTATTTAATGTACTGCTTTTCGGTACATTTGTCAATCTATTTTTTCTAGTCCTTTGGGTTCTCTTTATCTAATTCCCAGCTCAGAGGATTGTTTATGATGTAATCCCGAATGTTATTTAATTCCCTTTCGTTTCTGATGAACATATCCATGTATTGTTTGCATTTTTCAATCAATTTATCACCCATGTTCATCGTGTGCCTTTTTCATAACAGGTTTGTACTGCTAACAATTCTCTTTATTTAACCAGTAACCAGTAACCAGCAACACAAATTTATCGGTTTTCCGCTTTAGGCAGATCCGCCACTGGAGGAGAATCGAAGCTTCGCTTGTAATTATTGGACACCCTTCACCTGCATCCGTACTGAGTAGAGGGAAGTCCTGGCCGTAATGAACAATGTTTGTCGGTCCCTGCCCCCAAAGCAGACATTGGCCGGCCTTTCGGGGATCTCTATCTTTACAATTAGGGAACCGTCGGGAGCATAGATTTCCACTACATCGGTTGTCAGGTACACATTCCCTCTCTCATCCATGGTCATACCGTCGGAACCACGGGCAACGAACAGGGATTTATCCGCCAGTCGCCCATCTTCACCGATCCGGTATACCCATGTGGAATCGGCTCCATGATCCGTCACATAGAGGGTTTTACCGTTCGGCGTGCCGATTAATCCATTGGGTCTTCGCATGTCTCGATCCACAAGAATCGCTTCAGATCCACCCTTGGGAAGATAATAGACACCTTCCCAATCTAATTCCAGTTCCTCGGGTTGCTTTCCATAGGCAGGATCCGTAAAATAAATTCCCCCATTTGGATGGATCCAGAGATCATTGGGGCGGTTGAAATGTTTGGATTGAAAGTGGTTTACCAGGACCGAGATTCGTCCTTCTGGAGTCATGGATGTCAATTGCCGATTCTCCCCCTCGCACGCCAGAAGATTCCCCTCCCTGTCGAAGAATAACCCATTGGCACCGCCCGAATTCTCACGCACCAGGATGAGTTTCTCGCTTGTGGTCCATTTGTGAATGCGGTTTTTGGGGATATCGGTGAAAAAAACATTGCCGTTCTTGTCGGCAGCCGGGCCCTCGGTAAATTGGAATCCATCGGCGAGCTTTTTCACCTCGGAATCATGGAGGATCACTGCGTCGCGGCCGCAACGAAAGAGAAATGATCCTGCGAAAGATAGAAAAAGTGCCCATATTGTCTTGTTAACGGCGAAGTACTTATTCATATTGTCTCCTTTTTTAAATGCCTTCTATGGCTCCCCGAATCGAAGTATTGGCCGCCGTGGGTAAAATGCGATCTTGTTCCCACCCAACAGGATAGAAGCGATTCTCATCCCATTTCACATGTTCAATGTTCAGCCTTGATGGGCCTTTGCCATCCGATTCAATTAATTTTCAGTCCTGTCCTCGTGACTTCGAACTTGGTGTTTCGGGAAGAAATCTCTCAAACTTACTGTCAAATAATACCGCCGTTAAACCATCCCCGGTACAATTGGAAACGGTGACAAACATATCCGGTATGCCTCCGTAAAGCGCAACGAACATGGTGATAAAACTGGCTTTCAACGTCTCGTCAAAACCGAGTATGGAGGCGACTAGTGTGGCCGTCCACAAAGAAGATCCCATACCTGCGGGTAACCCCGGTGCAGCTATAGTAAACAGTACAACGGCAGGCCAGATAATCAACATGGCCATCCAGCTGATCTCCAGCCCGAAAACAGTTTTGAGTAAAATGGGTGTAAATGCGATGTTCATGAGGGCACTGCCATCCATATTGGTTACGGCCCCGAATGGGATGACAAAATCGGCCACTTGGTTACGAACTCCGTATTTCTTGATGTTTGCTAAATTGATCGGTAGTGTAACCAGTGATGAAATGGTACCTGCAGCGAAAACGGCTGTGGGAAGAAAATATTCTGTGACCAATTTTCTCATATTTCGTTTGGTTATCAGTTTGGTAATTAGCAAAATATAGAACATGGACCAAAGAGAACATAGAACAAAAGTATAGAAAACCATTGTGAGGAAGTGTTCCATGCCCAGCTTCGGTCCGAATTTCACGCCAATTGTGACACCCAAGCAGAATAAAATCGGTATAAGAAAATAGCCGAGGACTTGTCCCATCTTTCCGATGGCTTTCTCGATCTTTGACAGAAGAAAAAACAGAGGCCTTATCCAAACAGCGATTACACCTATTATAATGGCAAATACAATGGCAAGCAGAGGGAAAGAAGCACCACTACCGCTCCCCTCTCCAAAGACCTGAAACATCCGAATCACTTCAGACAATAATCCGGACTCTTTCCCTGAGAATGGAATTCGAGAGAGGGCTGAAGAAACAACAACACCAATCAAGCCGGCAATTGCAGAGCTTAAGACAAACCATGCGACAACAGATGCAGCGAACTTACCGGCCAAACCTCTTTTAACAAGTGTGGCGCAGGCGGGACTCAATGCAGCAAAAATCAAGATCGGTACGAATAACACAATAAATTGTATGCCGGCAGTTGTACCTGAAGCAATGACCGCAAATGTTTCCGGAAACAAACCGCCTAAAAGGATGCCCAGAACTAGCGCAATGAGAGTCCAGAAGTAAGCGGGAAGTGAACGGAGAATATGAAAGTTTTTGTCTGTCATCGGTTAATCGTCATTTCATATTTGCCACAACGTACTGATGGGCAATGCAAAAAAATGATTCCCGAAGGGTACAGATGCCTTACCCATGTAAAGCACGACTCCCCGAATAAAACGTTCGCCCAATTGTTTTTCGAACCATTTCAACCCTTTGAAGTTTGCGGACCGAACCGTAGCCGCTGCCTTCACCTCAATACCCACACATCGACCGCGTCGGTCCTCCATGATGATGTCGACTTCCTGACCGGTCTGACTTCTGAAATGAGTAAATCCCGGTTTGGTACGACTCCAGCTTGCCTGCTTAATTAATTCAGACAGAACAAAATTTTCCAGAAGAGGCCCCGTCTGAATTGTTTGTCCTTCCAAATGCTGTGTTTCGATACCCATCAGATAGGCAGCCAAACCCGAATCAACAAAAAACACCTTCGGGGTTTTAACCAATCGTTTACCAAGGTTTCCGCTCCATGGTGGTAGGCGATGGATAAGATATGTTGCTTCAAACAACGCCAGATATCTTTTCATACTTGTCTGAGGGATCTGCATGGTACGGGACAATTCGGCTGAGTTTAACAAACACGACAATCGAGTCGCAAGAAGCTCCAGTAATTTCGGCATAAGCATCAGGCCGTTGATATTGGCAAGTTCCCGGATGTCCCGTTGCAGAATCGTGGTCACATAATCCTTATACCACGCTTCTTTTCGGGATTCAGCAGCGCGTTTTTGAATTTCTGGAAACCCACCATTTGTCACCCTCTTCCATAACCCAATTCGATCTTCTCCATCCATTTTGGGGAGGGAAAAGGCTCGATCAAATATAGTATCAATAAATTTCTCTGGTTTCCTCCCTATTTCGCCCTGTGACAAGGGATAGAGATTGAAAATAGCCATCCGACCGGCAAGAGATTCCGAAACACGGGGAAGCGTCAAGACATTTGCAGAACCCGTTATGATGAATCGACCAGGCACCCGATCTTCATCGACCTCCAATTTCAGTGCATGAAGCAGCTCTGGCACCAATTGTATCTCATCCAGAACGATAGGACCCTCAAAGTTTTTAAGGAATCCATGCGGATCAGATAGAGCTGCCCCTCGAGTGGTTAAATCATCAAAACTTCGATAAGTTGCAGGATGTTTGTCTCGGGCGATTTGTTGGACCATTGTTGTCTTTCCTACCTGTCTTGCCCCAGTGATATACACAACGGGGCTATCTTTTAATGCTTCAATCACTTGGTTTACAATAAAACGTGGATATAACATAAACACCTACTCATGGTCGAATATCAACCATTATGTGGACGATTTGTTAGATTTTATTTACAAATATAATAAGGAAAAACGGAGAATCCAACACTTTTTTTCAGATGATATGAAGCCCCTTCTTCAAAACCTGCAGAAGGGGCCTAACCTGAATTCATGATGATCAAAGGATGGATGGTTTACAGAAAACTCCCCAACAGGATCAACAGAATGAGAATGGGAGCCACAAATCTAATGGCCACCGCCCATACCGGTGCGAGGCGCAATCCGCCTCCACCCACTTTCCTTTCGTGCCGCGCATCGGATGTTTTCCAGGCGAAACCCACAAAAAGTGCGATGAAAAGCGCACCGATGCTCAAAGCAAACCCCCCCCAAATTTGCACCCATAAACTCATGAATCCAGGGAATAATGCACATGGGATACCGATTATAAAGGCCATTGAGCCAATAACAATGGCCGCCAATTTCCGGTTCCACTTCTTCTCATCAATGGCAAAGGCAACCGGGACTTCCAGGATAGAAATCGTCGATGTTAAAGCTGCAATGGAAAGAAGTAAAAAGAAGAGGGGACCAAAAATAACACCTCCAGGCATCTTGGCAAAAAGAACGGGAAGCACATTAAACATGGCACCGGAGCCCTGGGCCGGATCCATCCCTTGAGAAAAAATGGCCGGAAAGATAATGAACCCGGCTAAGAGGGCGATGCCGGTATCGAATAGGGCAATCCATCCGGCGGCTGTCGCCAGATTTTCTTTTTTACTGACATATGAACCGTAGGTAATCATCGTTCCCATTCCCAGACTTAAACTGAAAAAGGCCTGTGTCATGGCCTCGATAATGAGTTTGGGTTTCAAGGCTTTTAAATCGGGTTTCAAATAGAATTCAATTCCTTTCGATGCATCTTTTAAAGTCAAGGAGCGAAAGAGTAATAAGATCAGTATGCAAAACAGCGCAGGCATGAGAATTTTAGAAAATTTCTCAATACCTCCCGAAACGCCCCTGGAAACCACATAAACGGTGAGGAAAATGAAAACGGCCAAGAGAAAAATCTGCAGCCATGAATTGGATGTAAAATTCGTGTACATGCTCCCGGCAGCATCACCTGTCATCCCCTTGAATTGTCCGGTTATCGCCTTGAAAAAGTATCCCACAGTCGCACCGGCCACCACTGCATAGAAGGAAAGAATCATAAATCCACTGGCAACGCCCAAATATCCGACCAATTTCCAGGGACTCCCTGGTTTTATGGCATTGAAGGCACCTACCGGATTCTTTCCTGTATAACGGCCGATGGTAATTTCAGCGATGAGAACAGGGAGAGCAATAATGATGACGGACGCCAAATAAACCATCACAAACAATCCGCCCCCGTTCTCACCGACCGTGTAGGGAAATTTCCACAGGTTACCCAGACCCACGGCCGAGCCCGCCGCAGCCAGGATAAACCCTACCCGACTAAAACTGCCTCGCTCATTATCCATATTCATATGTCCTTTTATTAAACCTTTTATTGATAAGAACTTGAATTTTGAGTCAAGTTCCCCGAGTATAAATAGTGTGAAAGTTATGATGTTTCTGGTTTCTGGCTACTGGCTACTTCAATTTCATCTTCTTTGCATCTTCCGGATATTCCTTCTTGAATTTCACCCAATATTCGGCGATGGATTGCTTCATATCTTTATGCAATAGAATGATGCCGAAAAGATTTGGAATGGCCATGATCACGATGGCAATATTGGCAAACGTCCAGATAACGGTCGTATCGGCTAGAGCCGCTGCGAAGAATCCAATAATATAGATAATGCGGTAAGGCAGAACAAATCGAAGTCCAAGGAGATAGGTTATGGCCCTGTCACCGTAGTAAGACCAGGAGATCACCGTAGAAAAGGCAAAGAGCAGGAGACCGATAGAGACGATATATTTGCCAAAATCTCCAAAAAAGCCTTTCCGAAAGGCTTCGGTAGTCAACCGGGCGCTGTGAATCAGAGAATTCCCCTCGATTTCTATAGAAGTATCCTCGGGCTTCCCTTCATCAATCAGCAGATCTCCCGAATAGAGTTCACCATCTTTCAGAAATCGAACGTTTTCAGCAACAGACCGTGCGTGAATCACCGTCACGGATTGATCTCCTACAATTTCACCATAGACCACCTGTAGAGATCCGGAAAAAGACTGGATAGGGTCATCGGAACCCTGATTCAAATGTTCATTCAATGGATCGATATGCTCCGGATTGTTCTGATCCCAGACGCCCTGCACGATATCGAGATCAGCTCGTTGGAACGTATTGGGCAACTTTTCAATCCAGACGCCCGAGGCCATGATGGCCAGCCCTGTTAAGGTACAGATCACCAGGGTATCGATGAAGGGCTCGAGAATAGAGACCATGCCCTCGGAAACAGGCTCATCCGCCTTTGCCGCCGAATGGGCAATGGCGGCCGATCCCTGTCCGGCTTCATTGGAATAAATACCGCGGCTCACGCCATTGGTCAGAGCAAAAGCAAAGGAAGCGCCGATAAACCCGCCCATGGCAGCAGTTCCGGTAAATACATTTCGGAAAATAAATCCAAAGGATTCAATAATGTTTCCCGGATTGGCCAGGATGACCGACAAGGCGCCAATAATATATATAATCGCCATGAAAGGGACCACCTTCTCTGTCACTTTCGCGATTCTCTTGATACCGCCAATGATGATCAAGGCCAGAATCACGGACAGGACACCCCCGGTAATCCAGGGTGCGATATGAAAAGTGGTCTCAATGGAAACCGCGATGTTGTTAATCTGAGGCAGGTTCCCGGTGCCGAAGGTGCAAATCACCGTGGCAATGGCAAAAATCATTGCCAGCCATTTCATATTCAATTTGTTCCGCATGTAGTACATGGGGCCACCTGCAATGGAACCGTCAGACTCGATGTCCCGGTACTTGTGAGAAAGCGTACATTCAACGAATTTGAGTGTCATACCGAAGAAGGCCGTTGCCCACATCCAGAAGAGTGCTGCCGGACCTCCCATATAAAGGGCCAGTCCCACACCGGCGATATTGCCGGTGCCAACGGTTCCCGATAACGCCGTAGCAAGGGATTGAAAGTGGGTCGTATCACCCTCAAAACTGTCCTTCTCATATTTTCCTGTCACAATCCGCATGGCATGGCGGAAAAATCGGAGCTGAGGAAATTTCAGATAAAGCGTAAAAAAGATCCCGGTCCCCAACAATACAAATGGGAACCAGTCAGAGTTGCTACCGATGTAATTGTTCACTTGGACTAAAAAATCATTAATCGCGTCCATGGCGTTCCTTTCCGCATTTAGAATACAAGTTAATCCTTCCCGATCTTCAATTTGATTCGATTAGCCCTGCGTTGAAAGAATATAAAAAAGGGGAAAGCACAGGATCTTTCCCCCTTCAGACTTGGTGGAGACGGTGGGAATCGAACCCACGTCCGAAAACACGATTCAGAAGACCACTACGTGTGTAGTCTGTCATTAAATTTCACCTCAAGTGTCCGACAGACAGGGCTCCAATCGGCTGAGCCTGAAATTCATTCATCAGCCTCCATCAGGCAAAAAGACCGACTAACCCGCCTTTATCGACGCCCCTCGAAAGTCTCGGCAGGTAAAGACTTTCGGGAACGAGCCGCCTATTCCTAAGCGGCTAAAGCATACGAATAATCGTTGCCATTTTAAATGGTTCCCAGAGGTTTAACCAGGACCCGGGACCTGGACACGCGCTCTCCAGCTTCGCTGCTCCCGTCGAATCCAATTCGTCCCCAAAATCAAAGAACTTAAAATGTAACAAAAACAAAATACTAAAAATATTTTTTAATGTCAATTGGAAAATCCACACCATCATTTCATGTCTGTTTCGAAAAATGCTTGCAAATGACGCCTGTCACCCACATCGGCGTATCCGTCGCGGTATGTGTGGCATAAACAGAAGTCGCCGGCAGCCACCAGGGCAGCCCTCGTCCAGCTAAGAAAAAGTCCGATTCTGACCGTTTACCCAACCGGTAGAAGAGGACTCCGCACCCGATCATCAGCGTAAGAAAAAGAATCATCCACACCCAATCAAGAACCGCGAATTGGACCATAAATTCTCCTCAAATATTGAGTGAAGCGATAACATATATAAAAACCTTACGGTTATGTTGTCACAATCAAGTAGTAAAAAACCTTTTTATTGTGTTCATAACATCATCAAAATCAGGAATAGAAAACAGCACTTCCCTTAAATCCTGTTTCCTGACATTACTGATTAACTTCCACTTAACGTAACCTGAACATCACCAACACTGCCGGCGGAGACAGTTACATTCTTTTCTTCTGTTTTTTGTTTTCCGCCAATAAGACCCTCCACCCGAACAGTATGTATTCCGGGAATCAAATCACGAACCGCAGCCGTCTTACCGGAATGTTTCCGAATGCTTCCTCCGTCAATGGAAAGGCCCCATCCTTTACTGCATGCATCGCCATTGGTCACAGTCACATTCAATCCCCCAAGCTTGGTTCCTTCGGCCT
>Ga0114922_10000490_pt1 | contig 37903 bp, 31 predicted proteins | sample AartaG_FD_100975 | JGI IMG/M metagenome (GOLD analysis project Ga0114922, IMG submission 100975) | Deep subsurface microbial communities from Aarhus Bay to uncover new lineages of life (NeLLi) - Aarhus_00045 metaG | ecosystem: Environmental > Aquatic > Marine > Oceanic > Sediment | place... | reverse complement strand
CTTCCAACAGTTCCTCAGCTTTCTTTTGAATGTCAAAATCTAAAGTAAGAGTAAGATCCCTCCCCTTCCTGGACTCCAGTCTTGCTATCTCTCCTTTGATTCTTCCCAGACTATCAACAACTTCAACAAGTTGCCCGTCAATTCCGGCAAGTCCTGCTTCATACTCTTTTTCTATTCCAGTTTTTCCAACAAGATCTCCAAGGCGTCTTTCCGGATAGATTCCATCTTCTAGTTCTTCTGGTGATATTTCCTGTAAATACCCTATAACATGAGCGGCTATACTTCCGAATGTATAAAACCTTTTTGGCTCTGTTTGAAGAATTAACTCGGGTAACTCAAGTTTTCTAGCCTTAATCATCGCAACTTCTTCATTGGTCAAATTTTCCTTGACCACTATCGGCTTGAATAGAGGTAAGGATTCGTACTTCTTAATTCTTTCCTTTAAAACCTCTTCCTCAATCCCTAAAAGCCTTGCTATCTTCCGGCAGGACTTTTCATAATCTTCACAGTTTTCTCTGATGAGGGAAACTCTGAATGAGGATTTATTATTTGCCAGAATAGTGCCGTTTCTATCAGTAATTAGCCCTCGCTGAAAAGGCAATAAGATTTCTCTCATGCGATTAGCTTCGGATTTCTCCCAGTATTTTTCATGGTCAAGAATCTGGATCTTCCAAAAATTAAGAATTAAAAAAATGAATAATAATCCAACAAGGATAAATATTCTCTTTGCCCTTTTTTGAACAAGGAAAAGATCCTCATAAATTTTGTCGTTTTTCATGGATAAGATTAAGGCTCACTCCTCTTGAATTTCCTAAATAGAAAAAATAAAACGCTTCCCAGGAGAGCGGTAATAAAAGGCTGAAAAAAGATCAGGCTTCTTCCTGTGTATACACTATCTGGGAATATAAAAGAATAAAGCAAAGCCCATAACACAAATTCTATGCTAACCAAGATTAGAATAAAAATAAAATTGCGGAAGAATGGATGGACATCGATTTTTTTGGAGATATATCCCGCCAAGTATCCAGTTATGGTCTTAGCAAGACCGGCCACTCCATAAACTCCAAAAGAAAAATGGTCCTGGAGAAGCCCGCAAACCGCTCCCAAACAGGAACCGTAAATCTCACCTTTTTCTATGGCAAAGTATATTGTAACCAAACTGAAGAGATTAAAAAGCAGAATCAGAGAGGGAGAAACCTTACTGAGAATTGTATTGAGTAAAAAAACAATAAATATTCCAAGAAAAACCTTAACAAAATTTCTCATAAGAGTTAATTCTCAAAAAATTCCTTTGGATCCTTCATAATAACAGCCACCTGATCCAGATAGCGAAAATCGAAATAAGGCTCAACCTTTATCTGCCAATGAAGAGATTTGGTTTTGTTTATAGAAATAATTTTACCTACTTTAATTCCAGAGGGATACATCCGGTCAAAACCGGAAGTGATAACTTCTTCCCCTTCAAAGATACCTTTTGTTGTGGCAAGGATATATTCTAGAGAACACTGCCCTTGTCCATCGCCAACAAGAACTCCCATAGCCCTTTCCTGCTGAGAAAAAACACCGATCCCGCTTTCGTTGTCTGTAATAAGCTGAACCCTGGCTTCCTTAAGCGAAATAGGGCCTATGACCCGGCCCACTAAATTGCCGTTCTTATCCAGAACTATCATATTTTTCTTAAGTCCATCCATAGTGCCTTTATTGATAATTACGGATTTATGATAATTCGTAGCATCAAGCCCAATGACTTGAGCAGGTAAAATGTTCTCATGCATCTTTAAAAGATTTTCCTGTATTTCTTTTTCACTTCTAAACTTTTGCAGAACATTCTTGAGAAGGTTATTCTCCTGGCGAAGCATAAATATCTCTTTTTCCATTATTTGATTTTGACTCTGAACCTCCCGGAGATAAAAATAATTTTTCCAGATTTTTCCAATAGACCTGAAAAAAGAAATAATTCCATGCTGGATAGGAGAAAAAATTGAAAACACTGCTCTTTCAAAATAATTATCCTTCTGACTCAGAGGGACTTGAATAGAAATCAGTATGAACTGAACTAAGATTAAAGATATGAGGATTATGAGATTTTTTTTCTCTTTAAGGAAAAGGGGCATAAAATTAAAATTGAATTAAATTAAAGATATCTTTTTTAAAAGGTCTAAATCTTCAAGCATTTTACCTGCACCCATAACAACTGTGGTTAGAGGATCGTCTGTGATAAATACAGGCAGCTTGGTCTCTTCCCGTATACGTTTGTCCAGATTTTTTAGAAGAGCACCTCCGCCTGTTAAGATTATGCCACGATCAATAATATCTGCCGATAGTTCGGGAGGGGTCTTTTCAAGAGAGACTCTTATGGCATTGATAATTGCTGAGACAACATCCTCAAGAGCTTCTCGAATCTCCTGGTCATCTATAATAATAGTCTTTGGGATTCCTTCTCCTAAATCCCTTCCTTTTATTTCTTTAGTCATAGGTTCATCCAGGGGGTAAGCTGAACCTATCTCTATTTTCAATTTCTCAGCACTTCTTTCTCCGATGAGCAAATTGTATTTCTTCTTAAGATATTGGATGATAGCTTCGTCCATTTCATTACCAGCAATCCGTATTGAATGATTAAAGACGATCCCATTCATAGAAATTACTGCAATATCAGTTGTTCCTCCACCTACGTCCACAATCAAATTACCGGTCGGTTCAGAAATAGGAAGACCTGCTCCAACAGAGGCAGAAACTGGCTGCAGCACCAGATAGACCTCAGAAGCCTTTGCTCTCATAGCAACGTCTTTAACTGCTCGTCTTTCAACCTGAGTGATTCCAGTGGGAATTCCGATTACTATTCTTGGCCTTATCAAAAACATTCGATTGTTTGTGGACTTTTTAATAAAATAATCAAGCATTTTTTCTGCAATCTCAAAATCTGCAATAACGCCATCCCTCATGGGTTTAATGGTAAGGACATCCGCAGGGGTTTTCCCTAACATCTCCTTTGCACGGGTACCCACTGCCTCTACTTTACCAGTCTGCTTATTGACAACTACAATAGAAGGCTCCTGAACAATAATTCCTTTCCCTTTTAAATAGACCAGTGTGTTGGCAGTCCCAAGGTCAATTGCTAAATCACAAAACAACCTTTCTCTCAGAGAACTCATCAAACTCATCTTTATTCCTCTCTTTCTACAGGTCTTATTTAACATAATTTCTCTTTCCACGCAAATATTATTTCATCTCTTCTCCTATTTGTGTGGCTAAAATACACGGGAATGGATGAAGCGCCCTTGAAGATTTAGCCTTCTCGAACCGGCAATCGAGGGAAGCTGATCCAATTGGCCGCCGAGTATGTTTGAGAAAACTCAGGCCAGTGGATTTAGAAAACACGCAACTTTTGCCCCAGCGAGTCAAAAGCTGCTCGGTTTCAGGCTTCGCTCTCACAAAATAGGGACTGTCCCTACTTCGTGAACCATGCCCGCTTTGCCTTCAAACGGTTTTTTCATCCACTGCCCTTCGTATATCCTTTGAATAAATTGGTGAGGGGATGGCGTTAAAAATCTGAAGGGAGCAGAGCCATTTCCGTGTATTTTTTTCATATACCAAACTACTCAAATGTGATAGGAGCCATTATTTCTTCTTGACTTTTTAGCCATTAAAAAATATATAATCAAAAACAATGATTTATAACATGAGGAGGTTCTCATGAGCAATCAATCCTTCAAGCCTTATATTTCTCCTGATCAATCTATGAAAGAAATATCTTTCAAAGCAATCTTCCTGGGGATTATTATGGCTGTTATCCTAGGAGCTGCAAATGCATATTTAGGCCTTTTAGTCGGAATGACAGTTGCAGCCACCTTCCCTGCTGCAGTTATTGCCATGGCTGTGCTTCGTCCATTTAAGGGCACGATATTAGAGGAAAACCTGGCAAGAACAACAGGAGCAGTCGGAGAAGCACTGGCAGCAGGAGCTATCTTTACTATCCCTGCATTTCTTCTAGTGAGAATAGATGGCAGACCTCTTTGGGAAAAATTCGATTTATTCAAATCTTCCCTGCTCATGCTCGTGGGAGGAATCCTCGGGGTTCTGCTCATTATACTTGTCCGCCGCACCTTAGTTGAAGATGCCGAACTCCCCTTTCCGGAAAGTGTCGCTTGTGCAGAGATGGTTAAAACCGGACAGAAAGCGGGCTCAGGCGCCGCTTATATGTTCTGGGCTATGGGGCTAGGAGGTCTTATTGAGTTCTTCACCAGCGACAGCGGTCTTCAATTTATTAAACCTTACAAACAACTAGTTTTTAAAATTCCTGGCCTGTCACGCATCACCTATCTCAATAGAGATAATCTTGAAGTTACAAAAACGGGCCCTATAGAAGGAAGAATGTTTTTAGAGACACCTGCGGCAAACGCAGCTATGACAGGAGTTGGCTACATCATTGGGCCTAAGCTGGCAGCGCTCACTTTCTCTGGCGGAGTACTAGGATGGCTTTTCCTGATGCCAATTCTACTTTTTATCAGTGGAGACTTTAGTGAGATTGTCACTAAGTTTGATGGAAACTGGACTGACATGGCTGTTTCCGCCTACAACTCCCAGGTTAAGCCCATGGCAGTTGGAGCCATGCTTATTGGTGCCTTCTATACGCTGTTTAAGATGCGAAAAAGCCTCATTACAGGCATCGGCCGCTCCTTTGCTGATGTTAAGGCGACAAAGGCAGGAGGCCCTTCAGAAACGATTCGAACTGATAAAGACCTGCCATTTCCTTCTATCGTAATCGCTATTGTAGCTTTGATCATCCCCATGGTCTTTCTCTACAATGTTTTCACCCGCAATATTGGTTCATCTCTTGTGTCTGCACTGGTCATGATAGTCATGGGCCTTCTTTTTGCGGCTGTGGCCGGTTACCTTGTGGGCATTATCGGGTCTTCTTCCAATCCAATTTCCGGTTTAACTCTAACTTCTCTACTTATCGCAGCCTTGATGATGGTTCTTATGGGACAAAAGGGAGCATCTGGAATCGCTGCTGTCATCGGAGTGGCTGCGGTTGTCTGCTGCGTAGCCGGGGTAGCAGGAGATATGATCCAGGACTGGAAAGTCGGGCATATACTAGGCGGTACTCCCTGGCGCATGCAGATAGGTGGAATGATAGGTGTGGTTGCTGCGGCCTTAACACTGACTTTTGCCCTCCAGCTCTTCCACTCTACTAAAGGCATTGGGACTGACGCTCTTCCTGCGCCTCAGGCAAATTTGATGGCTATGATGGCCCAGGGAATAGTTGGAGGAGAGATGGCCTGGCCTCTTGTAATCGCAGGAATGCTTATGGGTGTTGGTTTTATCCTTATCGGGTCTCCCTCCCCAATGATCATTGCTGTGGGAATGTACCTTCCCTTTCGTGCAACAGCCTGTATATTTTTTGGGGGAGTTTTAAAATACTTCCTTGATAGAACAGTTGCTAAGAAAAATCCAACATTAAAAGGAAAAGAGATTGTACAAAACATGGGACTTCTTTTAGCCTCTGGAATAATCGCAGGGCAAGCTCTGGGGGGACTCTTTACTTCAGGCTTAGAAGCCTTAAAGGAGACGATAAAACTTCCAGAGGTCTGGGGCAGTGAATGGCTTGGCCTTCTGATTTTCTTTATCCTCGGATTTGTCCTGATCTACTTCCCTTATAAGAAGATGGTCGCCTCTGGAGAGCACGGAGCTCCCCCGCCAGAAAACGAAAGCTAAATATCCGGTTATATTAACTTAATACTCAGCATCCGTGAAAAAGAAACAAGTCCAAGAATCCCAGGTTAATCTTCTTGAACTAATCCCAGTCCAAAATATTAAATGGAAAGAAGAAGAAGGGCTGATTGTTCTTCTCAAGCCTAAATTCAAATATCCCTTTTTCAAGAAACACGTCCTTCCGCGTCTGAAAAAACCTTACTACAAGATAAAACTTGATGCTGTGGGAAGTTTTATCTGGGAGATGTGTTGTGGAAGTTTTACTGTTAAAGATATAGGTAAAAGCTTAAAAGATAAATTCGGAGACGAAACCGAACCTCTCTATGACCGTTTAGCTCTCTTTCTCCAGAGTTTGGAAAAAAATCGTTTTATAACATACAAAGGGATAAATTAGGAACCTCTTCTATTAAGTACAGCGTTGAATAAAAGGAGAATTTGCTTTAAAATAAAAGTCTGAAATCTGGAGAAACATGTCTATAATCCAAATTACTAAGTACGGAAATCCGATCCTCACTAAAAGAGCTGAGGAAATAATAAATATCGATAAATATATCGAAAAGCTTGCTCAAAACATGGTTCAAACCATGTACGCAGCTCCTGGCATAGGCCTTGCAGCTCCTCAAGTTAATCAAGGCAAGAGGCTTATTACTATTGACCTTTCTGTTGGGGAAAAAAGTCAAAACCTAATTGTTCTCATAAATCCTGAGCTAATTAGCCAAGAAGGAGAAATTGTCTCTGAAGAAGGTTGTTTATCAATCCCTGATATTAATGAAAAAGTAGCCAGACCATCTCGTGTTGTTGTAAAAGGTGTTGACTTGAAAGAGCATGAAAATATTTATGAAGCTGAAGGCCCTCTTGCCAGAGTTTTATGTCACGAAATTGACCATTTAAACGGAAAATTATTCATCGACAGGCTCTCTTCCCTTAAAAGAAGTATTGTCAAAAAGAAACTGAAAAAATGGATCCAAGAGGGCAAGATTTAATGAACATTGTCTTCTTTGGAAGCCCTAATTCAGCTATCCCCTACTTAAATAAAATCCTTGAAGCGGGTCACAACATCAAACTCATCATCACTCAGCCCGACAAGCCCTCAGGAAGAGGAAAAAAACTTATGCCATGCCCTGTAAAAAAGATTGCTCAGGAGATAAACATTCCCACTTATCAGCCAATAAAAATCAGGAAAGACCTCCTTACACTCGATAAAATAAAGAAAATCCAGCCAGACCTTAATGTTGTGGTGGCTTACGGCCAGATCATCCCTTCTGAAATCATCTATCTACCAAAACATAACTCTTTAAATGTACACTTCTCCCTCTTGCCTAAATACAGAGGAGCATCCCCTGTCCAGTGGGCTCTTTTAAATGGAGAAGAAAAGACAGGAATTACTATTTTTGAACTCAACAAAAAGATGGATGAAGGAGATATTCTTATTCAAGATGAAGTCAAAATTTCCCCATATGAGAATGCCGCTGAGCTTGAAACTCGTTTAGCACAGAAAGGTGCAGAGCTTCTTATAAAGACGATTGCCCAAATCGATAAAATAAAGCCATACAAACAAGACCATTCCCAGGCTTCATACGCTGCTAAATTAAGAAAAGAAAATGGAAAAATCGACTGGGCAAAAAACGCCAATTATATAGAAAGACAAGTAAAAGCTTTTACTCCCTGGCCTTCAGCCTATACCTTCTTTAAGAACAAAAGGATAAAAATTCATAAAGGCAGAAAAAAAGAAAGCCAAACCAAACCTTATTCTTTACCTGGCGTAATATTGGAAATAAATAAAGAAGGTATTAAAGCATGCTGCGGGGATGGCAGCATCTATCTCATTGAGATACTTCAGCCAGAGAACAAGAAACAGATGTTTGCATACGCCTATTCTCTTGGAGCAAAACTAAAACCAGGGGAAACGTTTACCTAGGCTTAAAGGATTTTTATTCTTCTTCTAGAATATAATTGAAGGGATTAACAGCTTTTCCGTTAATGCGGACCTCATAGTGAACATGAGGGCCAATAGCTTTTCCTGTCTGCCCTACATTACCGATGACATCACTTCTTTCAACTTTTTGACCGGGCTTAACATTAAATCTGCTCAAATGGCAGTAAACAGTTGTTATTCCTCCTCCATGGCTAATGATAATTGTATTTCCTCCGATTTTTTCATTTTTTGTTTTAGCTACTATCCCATCGGCTGTTGTTACTATAGAATTTCCGTAACTCGCAGCAATATCCCAACCGTAGTGGAAAGTTCTTTTCCCTGTAAAAGGGTCGTCTCTCATACCAAAATCAGAAGTTAACCATCCTGTTGTCGGCCAGATTGATGGTGTATGAGCACGCTTTGTAGACTGTTGGTCCAAAATTCTCATATTTGAATTCAAATTTTTATCAATTGTCTCAGCCTTCTGGTTGACGTTATTCATATGAGCAAGGCCTCTATCTTGAAGATAACTCTGAGAGCTTATTCCCTGGTCAGGTTCTCTCCCGCCTCCACCTACACCAAGCTCTCTAAGAACTTCAGGAGATTCTACCCCTAACATAACATTAATCTTTCTGGCGTAACTTTCAAAATCTTTGAGAGTTGCCTTAAGTTTGTTAAAAGATACTTTATACTTAGTGATGGTTTGTTTTTGAACGGTATTCTCTTCAGTAAGTTCTTTGAATTTTTTTCTCGTAACATTCATCGTAAAATAATCAATGATGAATGCAGTAAGAACAAGGAAAATAAATGTGAAGATCCCAACCAGGATTTTAACTCTTTTATCAGTCAGAGTAATGGTTTTATGTTTTCCTTTATTATGCGGAACAACAATCAAAGAGAAGAGTTTTTTGGCCATCAGTCCTTCTTACTTATCATATTTAAATTTTTAAAGTCAAGAATTTATTTGATTTATTTAGGCGTTTCCTCCCTTACATTTTCCTTTACCCACTTAATAATATCCTGTGTTGATGAACCCGGTAAAAAGATCTTGGATATACCGTTTTTCTCTAAATGAGGAATATCCTTGTCAGCAATAACCCCACCGGCAATAACAGTGATATCACCGGCTCCTTTCTTTTTAAGGAGATCCATGATTTTTGGGAAAAGCACATTGTGGGCTCCAGAAAGAATGCTTAATCCAATTACATCAACGTCTTCCTGAATGGCTGAGCTGACAATCTCCTCCGGCGTCCGTCTTAAGCCTGTATAGATCACTTCAAATCCAGCATCTCTTAAAGACCGGCAGATTACTTTTGCTCCCCGATCATGTCCATCCAGACCAGGCTTTGCAATCAAAACTCTAAGTTTTTTCTCTGCCATAAATTCCTCCAAATCAGCAAAGTGAAAAATCCATGATGTTTTTCCCTCTTATTGTCTCCTGTTTTGGGTATTTTCCATCTAATATGTTATAGGCTCCTTGTATTCCCCAAAAACTTCCTTCAAGGAATCCATGATCTCTCCCAAGGTTGCATAGGCTTTAACACATTTTAAGATAAAAGGCATCAGATTTATGTCTCCTTCGGCAGCTTTTTTAAGATCGCGCAATCTTTCCCTGACCTGTGAATTATTCCGTGTTTTCTTGATCTCTTTTAATCGAGCTAGCTGCTGCTTAGCCACAGTTTCATTTATATCAAATAAGGGAATAGGTTCATGTTCCATTTCAAAGGCATTAACGCCAACAATGAGCTTATCTTTTTTCTCTACAGCCTGTTGATACCAATAAGCACTATCAGCAATTTCTTTCTGAGGGAATCCGAGCTCTATCGCCTTGACCATCCCTCCCATATCATCAATTTTTTTAATATAATCTTTGGCTTCTTTCTCCATCTCAGACGTCAGTTTTTCTATAAAATAGGATCCTCCTAAGGGATCGATACAGTTAATGACGCCACTCTCATGAGCAATGATTTGCTGGGTTCTCAAGGCAATTGTGACAGCTTCTTCAGAAGGCAAGGCATAAGTTTCATCAAGAGAGTTGGTATGAAGGGATTGGGTTCCACCCAAAACTCCAGCCAGGGCCTGGATAGCAACTCTAATAACGTTATTATAAGGCTGCTGTGCCATCAAGGAAACTCCTGAAGTCTGGGTATGAAACCTCAGCCACATACTCCGCGGATTTTTTGCTCCAAATCTCTCTCTCATCACTTCAGCCCAGATCTTACGGGCAGCTCTGTATTTAGCAATTTCCTCAAAAAAATCATTGTGTGCATTAAAGAAAAAAGAAAGCCGCGGCACAAACTCATCGATATCAAGCCCTCTCTCCTGCGACCACTCCACATACTCAATTCCATCCCTCAGAGTAAAAGCCAGCTCTTGGGCGGCTGTTGAACCCGCTTCTCTTATATGATATCCGGAAATAGAAATGGTATTCCACCTGGGAACTTCCTTGGTTCCGTATTCAAATGTGTCAACAATCAACTTCATGGACGGTTTGGGAGGAAAAACAAAGGTTTTTTGAGCGATGTATTCCTTTAATATGTCATTTTGAATCGTTCCTGATATAACTTTTGGAGAAACGCCCTGTTTTTCAGCAACAGCAATATACATAGCCCAAAGAACAGCAGCAGGTGGATTTATTGTCATTGATGTTGAGATTTTATCCAAAGGAATCCCATTAAAGAGAGTCTCCATATCAGCCAGAGAATCCACTGTGACACCGCATTTTCCAATTTCACCCTCAGCAAGAGGATGATCTGAGTCTATGCCCATTAAGGTAGGAAGATGAAAAGCAACACTTAATCCTGTTTGTCCATGAGAGAGCAGGTATTTATACCTCTTATTTGTATCTTCTGCGGTCCCGAATCCAGAAAACTGCCGCATTGTCCACAAACGGCCGCGATACATTGTCGGATGGACCCCCCTTGTGTAAGGAAATTCACCGGGAAAACCAGATTGCTTCAAATAATCAAAATTTTCAAGATCAAGAGGTGTATAAACAGATTTAATTTTTCTCCCAGATACTGTTGAATATTCTTTTTGAATATAAAAATCGTTTTCCATGGCCTTCTTATACTTTTCTTTTTTCCAGAGATTAAAAGAGCGTTCTAAATCTTTCTTAGGGGGATTGTTCTTTTTCAAGCGAGTTTTACCTCTCTTTGTTCAGATCTCTCGCTGGTATAATTCTTTCCTTATCCTGACAGAGTATCCTGTCCGTGTCAATCACCTTGCTGGGTGATTCAAGGGGTGATTTTTTATCTCCAAATTCTACTTCAAGAGTGTCTGCTGCTCTATCGCAACTATTCATTATATTTAAGTAAAATGTGATAATTATTGGGTAGTGTTTTGAAATAAATTCTAACCTTTAAACAAGTATTATATTCTTAATCTTCTGTGACTTTAAAAACAATATCGTTTTCTCTAACAGGGCCTTCAACTTTTATCCCTACGGGCTCACCTGGTTTGGCTGAATCAACAGAAACATGTTCAACCTGAATGGATTCTATTTTCTGGTAAAAATCAGTATTGTGTCCTTTAATATGAATTGAATCTCCAACCTGGAGCGTTCCTTTAGACAATTCTAAAATTCCGACATTTATCTTTGAGAAATAATGCGTGATTCTTCCAATCTCTTCCTCCATTGAAGCCTCCTATCTGAATGCTTATTTAAAAACTACCAAAATCAGGAAAATTACGCAAGCTATTTCAAGCACAAAGGACAGAGCCTCCATTCACATTTAAAACTTCACCTGTTATATGTTGAGCCAAGTCTGAGGCTAAAAACAAGATCGGCCCGGCGATATCATCCGGAGTGGGAATTCTTTTTAAAGGAATAGATTCCTGAACTTCACGCCGAAAATCTGGATTTTTAAAAACTTCTGAACACATATCTGTTTCTACCCAGCCTGGCGCGACACAATTAACACGGATGTTATAAGGAGCCAATTCTGATGCAAGGGATTTTGTTAAGGATACAACGGCACCTTTACTGGCCGCATAATGAGAGTGAAAAGACTCACCCCTTATAGCAGCTGTGGAAGAAACATTAATAATCCAGCCTCTTTTTTCCTTCTTCATGAAAGGAACCACAACGTTACAGGTGAAGAAAACACCGTCCAAATTAATCTTCATGGTTTCCGCCCAGACTTCTTCCGACATACTACCCATCTCTCCATAGGTCCATATCCCTGCATTGTTAACTAATATATCTATCCGAGCCCACTTCTTGATCAATTCTTCTATCATGAAGTTGACATCCTTCTTCTGAGAGATATCTACTTGGAATACCAAGCATTCACTTCCAATTTTTTCAATTTTTTCTCTAACCTTTTCAGCAGCTTCTTTCTGTTTTTGAAAACTTATGGCTACATCGCAACCTGCCCTAGCAAACAAAAGTGCTGTAGCTCGTCCAATCCCTCTTGAGCCTCCTGTGATTAAAGCCTTCTTCTCCCCTAAATGAATCATCGTTTATCCTCCATAAAGATTTATAAAATATCTACTGTTGATTTATATCTTATTCTTCCCGCTATATGGTTTAACCTAACTCTCGGTCTTTTAGACTTAAGCCTATTGAGTTATCCTTATAATAATCTACTTTCCATGATAGGCTATTGCCCATTATAATTAGCTTATCTGATCTCTGATGTCAGTAGTCCAGAGACAGGTTTTCTATTTCATCAAACTGGAGACATTGGTAGATCTTATCCTCATTTGGAACAATCTTATCTTTTAAAACAGCAAAGTATTCCTCAGGTTTTGGGAGCACAGCCGAAAGAGCTGCGATAGCAGCAAGCTCTGCTGAACCAAGGTAAACACGAGCTTTATCTCCCATCCGGTTATCAAAGTTGCGGGTTGAAGTCGAGATAATCGTGGCTCCGGGGCGTACCCTGGCCTGATTTCCCATACACAGAGAACAACCAGGAATTTCTGTTCGGGCTCCGACACTGGTAAAGATGGAATAATAACCTTCCCTTATTAATTGAGCTCTATCCATCTTTGTTGGAGGAGTTATCCAAACTCGGGTCCCCAGGTATCCTGCTCCTTCGAAGATTTTTCCGACTGCTCGAAAGTGCCCAATGTTTGTCATGCAGGATCCGATAAATATCTCATCAATCCTGTCACCAGCAACATTAGAGAGGAGTTTTACATCATCTGGATCATTTGGACATGCAATAATAGGCTCTTTGATATCTTCGAGGTTAATCTCAAGAACTGCTGCGTATTCAGCATTTTCATCTCTCTCGAGAAGTGATGGATTTTTTAGCCATTTCTGACACGCTTCTACTCTTCTCTTTAGAGTATCGGCATCCTGGTATCCATCTTCTATCAGCTTCTCCATCAAAGCAATATTGCTTCGGAGATAACTGCCTACGCTCTCCTTACTCAGAGCAATAGTCCCTCCTGCAGCAGAACGTTCTGCCGTTGCGTCTGTAAGCTCGAATGCCTGCTCCACAGTAAGTTGAGGCAGTCCTTCCATCTCAAGAATTCGACCATTAAAAATATTCTTTTTTCCCTCTTTTGCTACTGTAAGTAATCCTTCCTGGATTGCAAAATAAGGAATAGCATTTACTACATCTCTAAGGGTGATTCCCGAGTTCAGTTTTCCCTCGAATTTCACAAGCACTGATTCCGGCATATCCAGCGGCATGAATCCCAATGTCCCTGCAAAAGCAACAAGGCCTGAGCCTGCCGGAAAGCTGAGTCCGGTTGGGAAGCGTGTATGAGAATCTCCACCAGTACCCATAGTATCAGGGATCAGGAGGCGGTTCAGCCAGGAATGGATAACACCATCACCAGGCTTAAGGACCACACCTTTCCTCTCAACAATAAACCGGGCAAGGGATTTGTGCATTTTTACATCTGTTAGCTTCGGGTAAGCAGCAGTATGACAGAAAGACTGCATAAACAAGTCTGATTGAAACTCCAAACATGCAAGCTCTTTTAGTTCATCTGCAGTCATAGGGCCAGTGGTGTCCTGAGATCCTACAGTTGTCATCTTTGGCTCACATGCTGAACCAGGAAGAACTCCATCCACATTACATGCTTTTCCAACAATCTTCTGCGCCAGGGAATATCCCTGCCCCTCTTTAGGAGAAGGATTTTCAAGAGTGGCAAAAAAATCTGCCTCGGCCATACCAAGCTCTTTGCGGGCTTTATCTGTTAACGCCCGCCCGATGATCAAGCTGAGACGTCCTCCGGCTCGATACTCATCTTTAATCGTTGCCGGCTGGAATTTAAACGAGGCTATTGTCTCTCCTGTCTCACTTGTTACTGTTTCTGTTCTTGTGTTAATGGTGATGATATCACCTGTTTTCATCTTCGTTACATCACACATAATCGGCAACCCCCCTGAATCCTCCACTGTATTGAAGAAAATAGGGGCAATCAAACTCCCAATAACGATCCCTCCTTTCCGCTTATTCGGCACAAAAGGAATATCTTCTCCAATATGCCACAGCAAAGAATTTGTGGCAGACTTCCTCGAAGAACCAGTCCCTACAACATCTGCAACAAAGGCAACACCATTTCCTTCATCACGGAATTCCTTGATTTTATTTATACCGCCGGGGAATCTTGTCTCTCCCATGGAAAGTGCATGAAGGGGAATATCAGGCCTGCTCCAGGCGTACTTTGCAGGAGATAGGTCATCAGTGTTTACTTCTCCCTCAACCTTGAATACCTTGACGGACATCTTTTCTGGCATTTGAGGTTTTGAAAGGAACCAATCTCCATTTGCCCAGGAGACCAAAACCTCTTTTGTTTTGGGATTTTTTTCTGACAGTCCAACGGCCTTGTCAAAAGTGTTATAAACAAGAATTATCTGTTTTAACGCGTTAACAGCTTCAGTCGCTAGTTTTTTATTCTCCAAAAATCCCAGCAAAGGATCGACATTATATCCTCCAAGCATTGTTCCAAGAAGAAATACAGCCTGCATTTTAGATAACAGTGGCGAAAAAACCTCTCCTTGTGCAACTTTAGTCAACCAGGCTGCTTTGACCTTTGCTGCCGTATCCACCCCTGGTGCTATTCGATTTTTCAACATGTTCAGGAGGAGTTCCCATTTTTTGCCTTCAGGCGGATTTTCCAGAAGTTTACACACTTCCTCTGTCTCCTCAGGATTTAAAGGCAAGGGGGGAATCCCCTGTTTCAGTCGTTCAGCTTTTTGTTTAAAATATGATTCCAGCATTCTAGGTTCTCCCTATTTATTTTATCTTGTTCAGTATAACATATAGAATATCTAAAATTATTTATCAAAAATATTTTTTTATCAAATTTCTTGGATATTATGTTGATTTTCATCTCAAAAAATTATAAGATTTTTCTTTCCTTTTTTTTCATCTTTTTCACATAATTATATAACTGGAGGAATAAATTATGGATAATACCGCAACTGAGAAAGCCAAAGAACATTTTGCCCAAATAGTTGAAGAGCAGCTAAAACGTATTGAGGAACTAAAAAAAGCTCAGGATTGGATTGATTATTCACAGGTCAAACCGATTATCATCGGAATCATTGGTGGAGACGGAATCGGGCCCTTTATCGCTAAAGAATCCCGGCGTGTTTTAGAGTTCATGCTCAAAGAAGAATTAAAAGAAGGCAAAATTGAGTTCCGCAATATTGAAGGGCTGACCATAGAAAACAGGTCAAAGCTCAATAAATCTATCCCCGATGATGTTTTGGAAGAAATCAAAAAATGCCACGTCACACTTAAAGGCCCAACTACAACCCCCAGAAAAGGAGACCCCTGGCCCAATCTCGAAAGCTGCAACGTTGCCATGCGGCGCTACTTAGACCTTTTTGCCAATGTCAGACCCGTAAAAGTCCCCAAAGAGGGATTAGACTGGATGTTTTTTCGAGAAAACACTGAAGGTGCCTACATCATGGGAAGCAAGGGAATAAACGTTACTGATGACTTGGCTGTTGATTTTAAAGTCATTACATCCCAGGGCGCCGAAAGAATCATCCGGTTGGCTTTTGAATATGCCAAAAAAAATAACATTAACCGGGTCACAATAGTAACCAAGGCCAATGTGATTAAAACCTCAGACGGAAAATTCCTTGATATAGGTTACAAAATAGCAAAAGAATATCCTGAGATCGAATGTGATGACTGGTACATCGATATCATGACTGCTAAACTTGTAGACCCCAAACGCAGAACACAGTTTAAGGTTATAGTCCTCCCCAATCTTTATGGAGATATCCTTACTGATGAAGCTGCAGAATTCCAGGGAGGAGTTGGGACAGCCGGAAGTGCAAATATAGGAAAACGTTATGCCATGTTTGAAGCCATTCACGGTTCTGCTCCCCGCATGGTAAAAGAAGGGCGAGCAAAGTATGCAGACCCATGCAGTATGATCCGGGCTGCAGCAATGTTAATTAACCACATTGGTTATGCTGAAAAAGCCAAAAACCTTGAGATGGCTTTAGATATCTGCGGCCAATACGAGAAAAAACTGGTTATTACAGGCCGAGATACAGGAACAACAGGCGCAGAATATTCTAATTACCTCATGGAGACCCTTCAGGACCCACAATTACAAGAAAAGGGAGAAAACTATACTAAACAAGTCTAAATCACAAAAAAGGATCTGAATATAAATAACAGATTAGGATGAAATAATTTCATTCTTAATAAATATTACAGGAGGTTTAATAATGAGAAAAAAAATTACAGTGATTGGAGCTGGCCATGTTGGAGAAGTAACTGCATTTAAACTGGCCGAAAAAGAATTGGGAGATGTTGTTCTGCTGGACGTCATTGAAGATATGCCTATTGGAAAAGGTCTGGATATGCGGGAAGGCGGACCTGTCGGTAAATATGACTCCGCAATAGTCGGGACAAACGCCTACGGAGATACAGCCAACTCTGATATTATCGTCATCACTGCAGGAAAGCCCAGAACACCTGGAATGAGCAGGGACGAGCTGGTTGATTCAAACTTCAATATTGTCAAGCCAGTAACCGAAGAAATTATCAAGCACTCCCCTAATGCAATGATTCTTGTTGTCGCAAATCCTCTAGATGCCATGGCTTACACTGCTTTTAAAGTCAGTGGATTCCCAAAGAATAAAGTCTTCGGGATGGCAGGAATCCTCGACACCACACGCTTCAGGGCTTTCATTTCTATGGAGCTCAATGTTTCTGTTGAGAATATCCAGGCTCTAGTTCTGGGAGGACATGGAGACACCATGGTTCCTATAGCCAGATACACCACTGTTTCCGGAATTCCGCTCAGCCACTTCCTGCCACAAGACAGGATTGATGCTATTATTGAAAGAACAAGAAAAGGCGGCGGTGAAATCGTTAAATATTTGAAAACCGGAAGTGCTTATTACGCACCTTCTCTTGCAGTAGCAGAAATGGTTGAATCTATTGTTAAAGACAAGAAAAAAGTTCTCCCCTGTGCAGCCTATCTCGAAGGAGAATACGGAATTAATGACCTCTATTTTGGAGTACCGATCAAATTAGGAGCAAATGGAGTTGAGGAGATCATTGAGATAGATTTAACAGACGAAGAGAAGGAAGCAATAAAGAGCTCGGAAGCTGCTGTTCGCAGTGTTATAGATCTGCTTAAATTCTGATAAAAATGGCTGAACACAGAATTGAAACCCCGGTTTCAGACGAACTTATAGCCACTCTTAGAGCTGGAGATAGAGTTTTTATCACTGGCTACCTTTACACAGGAAGAGACTCAGCCCACAAAAAACTGATTGATCTTGTCAATGAAGGCAAAGAGCTGCCAATAGATGTTAAAGGTCAATTTATCTACTATGTCGGTCCAACTCCAGCCCGTCCCGGAAAGCCGATCGGCTCTGCCGGCCCAACTACAAGCTACAGGATGGACTCCTTTGCTCCAAGACTTCATGCCCTCGGTCTCAAAGGAACAATCGGAAAGGGATCCAGAAATGAAGAAGTCAAAGAATCCCTGAAAAAATATAAAGCTGTCTATCTTGCTGCTGTTGGCGGAGCCGGAGCCCTCATTTCTAAGAGTATTGAAGGAGCAGAGGTTATTGCATATCCAGAATTGGGCCCTGAAGCTATAAGAAAGGTTGAGGTCAAGGACTTCCCTTGTATCGTAATCAATGACATGTATGGCGGCGACCTGTACGAAGAAGGCAAAAAACAGTACAAGAGAGATTAACCTCAAGGCAAAAAACAAGCTGTAAGTTTCACCCTACCTGGGAATTGTTTTTGCGAGGAACGAAGAGACGCGGCAAACTCACAATGTATTCTTTCGTTTAAGAAAGATTTTAGGATTAGAAAAATATTTCCAGTTCATTTGCAACATAATTTATAAAATCAGAGAAACGAACGATTATAGAAAAGGATAAATACAATGAAAATTCATGAGTATCAAGCCAAACAAATTCTAAACAAGTTTGATGTCCAAATCCCCCAGGGAGAGGTAACTGACTCAGCTTCTATAGCTCGCGATATTGCAGAAAAGATCGGGCCTAAGGTAGTGCTAAAAGCCCAAATACATGCAGGAGGAAGAGGCAAAGGAGGCGGCATCAAGCTTGTCGGAACTCCAGAAGAGGCAGAAAAAATTGCCCAGGAAATGATCGGAATGACTCTGGTCACTCATCAAACTGGACCAGAAGGAAAACTTGTAAAAAGAATTCTCGTGGAAGAAGCTCTTGATATTGCCCGGGAGCTTTACATAGGAATTGTCATTGACAGAGCAAAAGAGGCTCCTGTTGTCATGGCTTCTTCAGAAGGAGGAGTTGAAATTGAAAAAGTCGCTGCTGAAATCCCGGAACTGATCTTTAAAGAATATGTCAATCCAGCCTTTGGATTTCTTCCATTTCAAGCACGAAGCTTAGCTTTTAAACTGGGACTCGAAGGAGATTCCTTTAAACAAGGTGTCAAGTTCATCATGAGGCTTTACGAAGCTTTCAAATCCACTGATGCATCTCTGGCAGAAATAAATCCTTTGCTCGTCACAGAACAGGGAAATGTTTTCGCTCTGGATGCTAAAATGAATTTTGATGACAACGCTCTCCTTCGCCACCCTGATATTAAAGAAATGAGAGACCTGGATGAGGAAGATCCTTTAGAAGCCGAAGCTTCAAAATTCAACCTGAATTATATCAAGCTGGATGGAAATGTTGGCTGCATGGTTAACGGGGCGGGCTTAGCCATGGCTACTATGGATATCATTATGCACTCTGGAGGAATGCCGGCAAACTTCCTCGATGTAGGCGGTGGAGTCTCAGAAGAGGCTGTAAAGAATGCTTTTAGAATTCTTGTCTCGGATAAAGACGTAAAGGCAGCCTTGATCAATATCTTCGGAGGCATTGTACGCTGCGATTTAGTAGCTAATGGCATAGTTAAAGCAGCCAAAGAATTGAGCCTCGATATCCCGATGGTTGTCCGACTTGAAGGAACAAATGCAGAACAAGGAAAAAAGATCCTTGAAGGGTCAGGGCTGTCTTTTTTCCCTGCAGAGACAATGAAAGAAGCTGCTGAAAAAGTTGTTCCTCTTGCGAAACAATAAGATATAAAAGGAGTGGAACATGAGTATAATCATTGATGAAAAAACGCGAGTTGTGGTTCAGGGAATCACAGGAGGAGAAGGAACTTTCCATACCCAAAAGATGCAGGAGTATGGAACAGCAGTGGTCGCTGGAGTTACACCTGGAAAAGGAGGTACAACCCACCTCAACGTTCCTGTCTATAACTCGGTTGCCGATGCTGTAAAAAAAGAAGGAGCCAATGCATCTGTAATTTTTGTTCCGGCTTACTTTGCCGCGGACGCTATCATGGAGGCAGCAGATGCAGGTGTCAAATGTGTCGTCTGCATAACCGAAGGGATCCCGACTTTTGATATGATAAAAGCAAAATTTTTCCTCAAAGAAAAAGATTGTTACCTTATTGGCCCCAATACTCCAGGCATCATATCTCCCGGAAAATGTAAAATTGGCATCATGCCCGGCCATATCCATACTCCTGGAACAATTGGCATTATCTCACGTTCTGGCACATTGACGTACGAAGCTGTAGACCAAGTCTCTAAGTTAGAGTATGGGCAATCAACAGCGGTCGGCATAGGCGGCGATCCTATTGTTGGTCTAAAATTTATAGAACTTTTAAAACTCTTTAAGGAAGATAAAGATACAGAAGCCGTTATACTTATCGGAGAGATCGGAGGAACTGCCGAGGAAGAAGCTGCTGTTTACATCAAGGAAGAATTCCCAAAGCCAGTTGTAAGTTTTATTGCAGGCCAGACCGCTCCTCCTGGAAGGCGAATGGGCCATGCAGGTGCTATCATTGCTGGCGGAAAAGGAACAGCCAAAGAAAAAATGAAAGCCCTGGAGGATGCTGGTGTCTATGTAGCCAAGAGCCCTGCTGAAATCGGCCAAAAAGTTAAAGAAGCACTGAGCTAATAGCGATTAAATCAAAATACAGAAAAAAGGCAAAAAAGGGGAAATTTTTTTAAAAAAAACACACAATATTATGAATTTCTAGTGTGGACACTAATGAAAAATTATAAAATAGTTTTTTTCGGCTTTTTCACTCTGATCCTATTCTTAATCCCTGTACTAGAATTCAATTCCAAAAGTGGATATCCTGAATTTTTTATTTTAAATTCAGCAGAAAAAAAAGAAAATCTCCATAAACAAGAAGCTCCGGATACAATAATTAATACTACGGTTGATAAAAAATATCTTTTAGGAAAATTCAATCCTGCCGAAGAGCGTGCTTTTGTAGAGGTTGACTTAAAATGTGCAAATAGAAAAGGTCTGTATTTGAGAAAAGAAACCTACGATGCTTTTATAATAATGTTTGAAGCAGCCCTTAAAGATGGGATAGAACTGAGTATCATCTCAGCAACACGAAACTTTAAAACTCAAAAATACTTATGGGAAAGGAAATGGAGCGGTAAAAAACTCGTCAGCGGAAAAAACCTTTCAAAAAACATATACAATCCCATTAAAAGAGCTAGAATTATTCTAAAATACAGCTCTATGCCGGGAACCTCCCGGCATCACTGGGGAACAGACATCGATTTAAATAAGGATAAAAATGATTATTTTTTGACAGATAAAGGGAAAAAAATCTACAAATGGCTCAAAGAAAATGCTCATCTTTATGGTTTTTGCCAAACATATACACAAAAAGACTCATTAAGGGCAACAGGTTATGAAGAAGAAAAATGGCACTGGTCCTATATCCCCCTTGCTAAATTTTTCTTGGCTCAATACATCAATAAAGTAAGCTATGATGATTTAAAAGGTTTTATGGGTTGGGAAACAGCTAAAGAAATAAAAGTCATACAAAATTATGTCCTGGCAATTAATAAAGATTGCAAGTAATTGAGTTAAGGTGTTACTCGTTTATGCCTGGAAATTTTACCTTTTATATTTGACATAAGAAGCATCAGAGAGGATAATTTTTCCGATGAAACAAAAGTTAAAAGTTGATCTTCACGCCCATACGGCTGAGGATCCTTACGAATATATAAATTATACAGCTTACCAGCTTATCGATAGGGCAAGCCAGAAAGGATTTGATGCCCTCGCCATCACAAATCACAACACAGTTACATATAATAAAAAATTAGTCAGGTACGCGGAAAACAAGGGAATCGTTCTCATTCCTGGAATGGAAGCGACCTTTTCCAGGAAACATGTCCTTCTTATTAATCCCGGTTTTAACAAAAATCCTTTGAACAGGCCATTAGAGGACCTGGTAAAAATTAAGAACGACAAGAATCTGATTATTGCTCCTCACCCTTTTTTCCCAACATCAAAATCACTCCAACAAGAACTTTTCTCTTATATTGAATATTTTGACGCTATTGAATTTTCCTTCTTTTACAACCATTTGATAAACTGCAACAAAAAGGCTGTCCATGTCTCCAATCAGTATAAAATCCCCCTTGTTGGAACATCAGACTGCCATAATATCTGGCAACTCGGAAGTTCCTATACTCTTGTTGAAACAAAAAAAGAACTTCCCTCAATAATCGAAGCCATAAAAGAAGGTAAAATTGAGACCTGCACAACTCCCCTTTCACTTCTCACTATGGGTAAGGTTGTTATGAACTTTTTTGTCTTTCATAAATTTAAGCCCTACTATAAGATGTAACTACTTTCCTGGGAAGGCTTTATTCTCAGGAATTAATTATATCATTCAAGGAGGACTATAATGAAAAATACTTTCAGGTTTTATCTCTTAATATTGTTTGTCTTATTCCTTTCTTTTTCATTATCTTCAGCTGCTCAACAGACTAAAGCCCAACAATCCAGGCCACAACCTCCTCCACTTAAAGCTCACCAGGTCAAAGGTAATATCTATGAAGTCAAAGGCGGAAGCGGCGCCAATACCGGATTTATTATCACAGAAAAGGAAGTCCTTGTTATAGATGCAAAAATGAGCGAGGAGTCAGCCAAACAGATGATCGCTGGAATTAAAAAATTAACGTCCAATCCAATAAAATACGTAATTATTACTCACAGTGACGGCGACCATGTTAACGGTCTTGTCGGTTTTCCTCCAGATTTAACCGTAGTCTCTCATCATCAGACAAGAAAGGATATGGATGAAGCCTTTAAAGAGCCAAAGCAAAGGCTTTATCTTCCAATTCTGACATTCTCTAAAAAATTTAAACTCTACTCTGGAAACAAAACAATCAAGTTATTTCATTTCGGCCCAGCCCATACAAGTGGTGATATTGTTGTCTATATTCCAGACGAAAAAGTCGCTTTTCTCGGAGACCTCCTCTTTCTTGGCAGGGATCCCTTGGTCCATAAGCACAAAAACGGGAATTCCTTTGGACTTGTAAAAACTTTAAAAAACATCCTGAAACTTGATGCAGACACTTTTGTGCATGGACACGGCGACATTGCAAGCAAAAGCGATATTGAAGGAGTAATTAAATCTCTTGAAGATAAGCAACTAAAAATAAAGACTCTTATTAAAGAGGGAAAATCTTTAGACGAGATCAAGAAAGCCTTCAATGTAGAGGATCGTCCTCCTAGTCCTGGCAGACAACGCAGGATCGGGCTTGTTGAGGCTATATATCTCGAAATTACAGAAAAAAAATAGCTATCCTGTCTATCTTTCCTCCTCTTGAAACTGGAATTTTAGTAAAACATCCAGCTGGCTTGTTTTTCGTAGGAGGCAAAATTTCACTTCATCATTCCACTTAAATTTGGCTAAATAAATTCTCAGGTCATTTATATCGTTAAAACTCATCTCATCGACTGAAAGAATAACATCCCCTTTTAAAAAATTTGAATTTTTTGCCACTCCATTTATAGGCTTGCTCTCAACTACTAAATTGTCAAGTCCATCAAATTTTTTAAAACGTAGCCCCACAGAGGGAAAAGAAGGTATTTTCTCTTCAGCAATTCCCCAAACATAGTCCGCCAAACTTCTTGCTACACTGAGACTTTTTTTTCCTTCAGGGACAACAAGACAAATAACCGTCTTGAAAGGCAAAGGGCTTCTTTTGTAGGCTCTGCGGTTTATACCCAAATTATAAAGAAGATGACCTGAGCCAGCCAGAATTACCACCTTTCTGCCTTCTCTTTCTTTAGCCCGGAGAGCATGGAAGGCCATGACTTCATCCCATGCCGATTGAGCCCGATAAAGCCCCTCAAATGCCATTTCTAAACCTCTACCTTTCATTTGATGTGGAAGTTCTGTGCTTTCAAATATAGTCCGGATAAGTGTTCTGTGTTCTTCATGTGAGAGCCCTGGCTTAGGAGTGATTTTTTTCTCCTCTTCTGACAGCGCATTCCAGCCTTTTTTCCTGATTGTTGTGATGATTGTTTTTGGAACATTGATAGCGTACAAAGGTATCTTTTTATCTTTAGCAAGCTTAAATATTCCTTTATAAAAGCCATAATTATAATTCCAGTTGATATACCACTTAGATTCCTGAATAAATTCGCGCTGGGAAAGAATCCCCATACCCCATTTATTTAAAACTTCCTGGAAGCCAACAGGAAACATCTCCAAGCCAATGGCTAAGCTTTTATCCTGCTCGTATAAAGCATTAATTATATCCAACTGAATATCATGCATGGGCAGGCTGTTATGGCTCTCTCCTATATATATGAAACGGCTTTTTCTCATTTCCTTTATCATATTAACAAAAGGAATAGATTTTCCTTCATGCGCTGAATAGATCCTGCCTGCTGTAACTTCCATGGTTTTATCTTTGAGCGTTTTGTTCCCGATTTTAAGAAGAAGAGTTTTATCCTCTTTTTCTTCCCCCTGAAGTAAAGAAAAAACAAAAATAAAAAGAGAAACTGTTGCAATTCTTTTTAAGTTCATATTTTATCTCACTTTTAATTTTTAGGTATCATATCTCTGATATTCCGTATATGTCAATTCCCTGGATTATTCATAAAAACTGCCGACACTTCTATTTATTTGCATCGATATGAGCCTGTCACATTGATTCTTTCTCAAAATTAACACTCAAAACTTCTCCATTAGCCTCATTTTAACTCTATGTCGGCATTTTTCACTCTTCGAGCAAGCCGATATCACCGTATCTGCATTGTTGCAGCGCATTCGCAGTGAAAGACCACAGCTTCATGTACCACGCCTCGCATCTACGGTAATCTCGACTCATGAATAACCCACGTTTACCTGGATTATTTATAATAACTGCAGACATCTATACATATATATGCATGAATAACCCACGTTCTCCTGGATTATTTATAATAACTGCCGACAATTATAAAATGTGAATGATTCTATTTCCCATTTATAAGATAACAAAATTGGTTTATTTACATTTCAGTAGAGTGAAACTATACTTTTAAAATAAAAATATTGGCCATGAGTAAGCAAAACACAGAAAGAAAAAAAACAGTCCGTATATTCGCCGCAGCTTCATTTCTAAATGATATGGGCTCTGACATCATTCATCCTATCTGGCCCATTTTTGTAAAGGAGTTCTTAAGAGCAAACATGGCCGTCCTGGGTTTTCTGGATGGACTAGGTGATGCCCTTGTATCCATATCTCAGGCAGCCTCAGGGTACATATCGGACAGGATAAAAAAAAGGAAAGTATTTATCTGGACAGGATATCTCTTTGGAGCTTTTTCCAGACTGGGATATGCAATCTCTTCAATCTGGCCTCATCTAATTCCTTTTAGAGTATTGGATCGAGCAGGGAAAATAAGGAGTGCTCCACGAGATGCTATTGTTGCTGATGTCTCAACTAATAAAAACAGAGGGAAAAATTTTGGTCTTTTAAGAGCCATGGATCACCTTGGAGCAGTTTTTGGCATTCTTATCTGTATCGCCTTTTTCAAGTTGCTTGGTTACAGAATTTTATTTGCCCTGGCAGCCATTCCCTCTCTTTTCAGTGCGTTTCTTATTTTTACTCTAATCAAGGAAAAAAGAATTGGAAAAATAAAAATCTACAAAGGGATTTCCCTGAGGGATCTGGACAGAAACTTTAGGCTTTTCCTCACCCTTAGCTCTTTTTATGCCTTAGGAGCTTTCAGCTATTCCTTTCTCCTCATATACGCTCGGGAATTCGGATTTAATATTACTTTTGTTCCTGTTCTCTATTTATTCTTTGCAGCATCAGCCTCTCTCTTCTCTTATCCATTTGGAAAACTCTCAGACAAAATCGGAAGGAAATCTGTACTTTTGCTCTCTTACCTTTTCTGGATAGCAGTATGTCTGATTTTAATTATAAAACCCAACCGTGTTATGGTAATACTTGTTTTTATATTTTATGGTGCTCATAAAGGAGCATTAGAACCAGTACAAAAAACCTTTGTCAGCGAGCTTGCACCACAGGAATTTAGAGCGAGCTGCCTGGGTGGGTTCCAGATGGTCATCGGCCTCTGTTCCCTCCCAGCTTCTTTTATTGCCGGGCTGCTCTGGGAAGTTTTTGGTATGCTTGCTCCTTTCTATCTTTCACTCTTCCTCACTATTATCTCAGGAATTATGCTACTTTTTATTAAAAAACGTTAGTGTAGTTCTCTTTAAGGACAATTTTATCTCAATAAAAATATCCAGATTTTCTACCCCCCTAACATAAACAAAAAAATAGGTTTATAAAACAAAACTGAAGATTTGATAAATAGGTGCTCTTCCATTTTGAGTGGGTAAAACATGTCTTGATAGATTAATAGAAAGTATTCTGGGATGGATGAAGCGACCTTTGAAGATTTAGCCTCCCTGAATCGCTCTTTAAGGAAACCCGACAGAGTCGGGCGGCGAGTATGTATAAGCTCAGGACAATGGATTCAGAAAACACGCAACTTTTGCCCCAGCGAGTCAAAAGCTGCTCGGTTTCAGGCTTCGCTCCCCTCTCCATCATGGAGAGGAACCATGCCCGCTCTGCCTTCAAACGGTTTTTTCCACCCACTGTCCTTCGTTTATGCGTTGAATAGATGAAGAAGGGATGGCGTAAAAAATCTGAACGGGAGCGAGACCATTCCCGAATACTTACTGATTATTACTTACATAAATCGGAAGAGAACTGATAAATCAATTCCCTTCTTTTTTTATCTAACCTATTTATTTTTCTTCCTCTTCTGATTTTACACGTCCTTCTTTAATCGCATCACTGATTATTTTTTGCTGGAGCTGGCCAGGAACTTCTTCATAATGAGAGAATTCCATAATAAATGAACCTCTGCCTCCAGTTATTGAGGTGAGAGTTGGCTCAAAATCCAGCATTTCAGCCATTGGAACTTGTGCCTTTATAATGCGTAAACTTCCCTTTTGCTCCATTCCCTGGACTTTTCCTCTTCGTCCATTCAGGTTTCCCATGATATCTCCCATGTAGGCTTCGGGTGAATAGACTTCAATGTTCATGATAGGTTCGAGCAGGGTTGATCTTGCCTCTTTCATCCCTTTTTTAAAAGCCATAGAGGCTGCGATCTTGAAGGCTATATCAGAGGAATCAACATCATGAAATGAGCCATCATATAGAGTGACTTTAAAATCAATGACAGGATAACCAGCAATTACGCCTTTTTTCCTTGCTTCCTGAATTCCTTTCTCAATAGATGGAATGTAGTTTTTTGGAATGGATCCTCCAAATATTTTATCTTCAAATTTAAAGTCCTTCCCTTTTGGCAGAGGTTCCATTTTAATCTTAACGTCTCCATACTGTCCGCGCCCCCCTGTCTGTTTTTTGTATTTACCCTGGACATCAGATCTCCCTTTGATTGTCTCTTTATACGGGATTTTAGGGAGCTTGAGGTCAACATTGACGTTATATCTTTTTCTTAAGCGATCAGTGATAATCTCGACATGAAGCTGACCATTTCCGGATATAATCAATTCATTAGTTTCCGGCTCTCTTCCAATTCTTACGGTTGGATCTTCTTCTGTTATCCGATGGACGGCCTGGGATATTCGATCCTCATCTGCCCGAGTCTTGGGCTCAATAGCAAAGGAAATAGATGGTTCAGGAAAATTGATAGGAGGGAATTTTAAAGATGCCCCTTTGCTACACAGAGTATCACCTGTTGAAGTCTCTTTTAACTTGGCAGTCGCTACTAGATCACCAGCCTTGGACTGCCCAGCAGGAATCTGCTCCTTCCCTTGAAGAAAGAACAAACCCCCCAGCTTTTCACTCACACTCTTATTGGAATTAGTAACTGTGGCATCCGGGTTTATCTTCCCTGAGAATACTCTCATCAGGGAGATTCTTCCCGTATATGGGTCTGAAATAGTTTTAAAAACAAGAGCTGAAAAAGGCTCATCAAGAGAAGGTTTAACATTGCCTTCCTCTCCTTTGATTTCTCCTCTTTCAAGAGGGGAAGGAAAAAAATTTACAATTCCATCAAGGATAGGTTGAACCCCAATATTTAAAAGAGCTGATGTAACAAAGATAGGAAACAACTGCTTGTTTATTATGCTTTTTTTGAGGCCCTCTATAAGCTCCTCAGAGGAAAGCTCGCCTTTATCAAAATATTTTTCCATTAATTTTTCATCATTTTCAGCAACCATCTCGGTCAGCTCTTCAATTTTTTTATTGGCTTCCTCTTTGAATTCCGCAGGGATTTCTTCCTCTTTGAATTTCCCACTTTCATTTTTTTCAAAAATGTAAGCCTTCCTGGCGACTAAGTCCACAACTCCAGTAAAATTCTGTTCTTCCCCGATGGGGAGCTGAATCGGGATAGCTTGACGGCCAAAAAATTGGTGGATAGATTCCACAGTACGTTTGTAATTGGAGTTCTCCCTGTCCGATTTATTAATGATAATAAGTCGAGGCAGATCTGCCTCTTTCAGCATTTCCCACACCTTCTCTGTTCCAACTTCAATACCAGCAACTCCACATACCAAAACAACTCCTGCATCCACAGACCTCAGGCTTGCTCTAGTATCCCAGAGAAAATTCGTATACCCAGGGCAATCTACAATGTTAATTTTACTGTCTTTCCACTCTAAAAAACACATTGATGAATTGATAGAAATATTTCTTTCAATTTCATCCGGATCATAATCAGTTACTGTATTACCTTTACCAACTTTTGTTAGCCTGGAAGTCGCTCCTCCATTGAATAAAAAAGTAGACGTCAGAGAAGTTTTTCCTGAGGATCCGTGGCCAACTATAGCGACATTTTTAATTTTATCAATACTGTAATCTTTCATCTTGAAGCCTCCCAAGAACTATTAAGTTCAATATGTGTTAACTAAAATATTCAGTTATTCTTAAAAAATGGCAACGGATATAATACAACAAAATTTCCCTCCTTCTCAAGATATAATTTCCTATGGCTAACCTGGATCATTCACGAGCCAATGTTGCTGTAGATGCGAGGCGTAAAGGATGAAGCTGGTGTTCTCCACCGCAAATCCTTTGCAACGAAGCAGATACAGTGATATCGGCTCGCCCGAAGGGAAAAAATGCCGACATAAGATTAAAATGAATACATATAAAATAAAAAATAGTGTCGGCAGTTTTTATGAATAATTCAGGTTAATTATCCAGCGCGTCTAATATACCTTTTAAATCTCGAGGTAAATGGGAAATGAGCTCAACCCTTTTTCCTGTATCTGGATGGATAAAGGAAAGACAAGATGCATGAAGAAAAAGACGCGCACACTCGATCACTGGCTTTTTACGACCATAACGCATATCCCCCAGAAGAGGATGGCCAGAGGCAGCCAAGTGAACTCTAATCTGGTGCGTTCTTCCTGTTACTGGACTTATTTCAAGAAAGGTAAATTCTTTATATTCTTTTTTTACAACGTAGCGAGTCTCAGCAGCTTTTGGCTTTTTTGTCTTCACCGAAATCCTTTCTCCATGTTTGATATGGCGTCCTATAGGCCAGCTTATTGTTGCCTCTTTCTCAGGCATTTTCCCCCAGATAAGCCCAAGATAAAGCTTTTCCACTTCCCTCAATCTGAATTGCCGCTGAAGCTCCCTGTAACTTTTTTTATTTCTGGCAACCACAATCAATCCGGACGTTTCTTTATCCAAGCGGTGAACAATTCCAGGTCTCTCTTCAGGACCAACTTCCTTAATTTCCGGAAATTTATAAAGCAGAGCATTAGCCAATGTATGTTTCCTGTTTCTTGCTCCAGGGTGAACTACCATCCCTGTAGGTTTATCAATAACCACAATAAAACTATCACTATAAACCACATTCACAGGAATTTTTTCTGGTTGAATCCTTTCAGGCTCTGAAGTTTTATATTCTATCTCAACAATCTCTCCTTGTTTCAACCTGTAACTTGATTTTCTAGCAAACCCATTAATTCTAGCTTTCTTTTCCTCAATGATTTTCTGAATCTGAGACCGGGCCAGGTTTTTGATTTTTTCAGACAAAAAAACATCCAGTCTTTGATCTAAACCGGATAAGGGAGTTACCTGGTATTCTTTTTTAGGCACTTTTTCTTTTTTTTAAGAAAAAAAACAGAGTTACTCCGCCAATCAAGCCCAAAACACAAAAAAGCTGAGGCAAGGAAAGGCTGAGATAATTCGAAGTACTCCGTATGAGATAAAGCTTATCAGCATGGTCCCCACGATAAAATTCAACAAAAAACCTGATTATTGAATAGTTGATGATATAGAATGAAAAAATCTGGCCATCAAATTTTTTTCTCTTCAAGAAAAAAAACAAGACAAAGAAGTTCAGAAAATTCAAAGCAGACTCGTAAAGCTGAGTTGGATGAAGAGGAATCCCAAGCTGAATTCCTGTCAGATTACTGGCATATTCACTCTTAAAAGTAACTCCCCAGGGTAATGAGCATTCTCTCCCGTAACAGCATCCTGCGCTGAAACAGCCAATTCGGCCAAAGCCATGCCCCAGAGCTAAAGCAGCCCCCATAATATCAGCCACTTTCCATGTAGGAATTTTATGTTTCCTGAAATACCAGAGAGCAAAGATAATCCCGAAAGCAAGGCCTCCCTGAAAAACACCTCCTGACCTTGCCAGGCTGAACAGCTCACCTGGGGAGCGCAAATAATAGGAGAAATTTCCAATTAAAAGAATAAGCTTGGCTCCAATCAAAGATATAATAATTGTATAAAAAGCCACATCAATGACTTTAGCAGAGGGAAGCTCCTGTTTCTTGGCTTGAATAAAAAGAAACCACAACCCACAAGCCACGCCAACCGCCATCATAAAGCCATAGGTATGGATTGTGATTGGTCCTATTTTTAAGAGGATTGGGTACATTTTGGCCTTTTTTTAAAGATAAAAATATAAATTAATAAAATAGCACCTGTACTAATACAAAGATCAGCAATGTTAAAGGATGGCCAGTGCCATTTTATAACATAAAAATCCAGGAAATCAACTACATATCCCCTGAAAATCCTATCCATTAAATTTCCCAGAGCCCCTGCCAGGATAAGAGAAAGTGATATTTTCATAAATCTCTCTGAGTGTGGTGTCTTAAAAAAATAATAAACAACTAAACTTAGAGCAATCAGAGAAGCCAATGTGAGGACTATATATATAAACTGACTTCCAGAGCCTGAGAAAAATCCAAATATTGCTCCACGGTTTCTAATATAAGTGATGTTAAAAAAACCAGGAACAACACTTTTGATGGTCATTAGAGATACTTTCTGAGTAATGATAAATTTAGACAGCTGGTCAGCAATCACCACAACAAGGATAAAAAGAAAATAAGATAGTTGGCGGTTCATGAATCTATATTTCTGACCACTTCCTCACAGCGCTTGCAGAATTGTGGATAATTTGGGCTCTTTCCAATATATGTAGAGAACCTCCAGCATCTCTGGCATTTTTCCCATGTGGTCTTCGAAACTTCTACTTCTATTTCCTTTCCCGAGTGAGGTTTAAGTTCTACAGCTGAAACAATAAAAAGAGAGGGAAGCTCTTCTTTGTATTTTTTTAATAATTCCTCTTGAGAAGAAGGTACCTTGAGGGATACATATGCTTCCAGAGAATTCCCGATGAGTTCTTTTTCTCTTGCTTTCTCAAGCTCCTTTAAGATTTTCTCTCTGGCCAGCAGTAAAATCTCCCATTCTTTAACCAGATCACCTTCGAGCCATGTCTCCTTGAACGATGGAAACTGCTCCAAATGAACAGATTCTTCTTTCCCATTAAAAGCAGGCATAGATTCCCAGGCTTCTTCAGTTGTAAAAGGTAAAATCGGAGCCATCAGCACAAGTGTTGGCTTAAGAAGATTAAACAGCGCAGTTTGGGCTGACTTTCGAAGTTGTGACTTTTTATCGGAGCAGTAAAGCCTATCCTTGAGAACATCTAAATAAAAAGAACTTAACTCAACTGTGAAAAAATTGTAAAGAGCATGGAAGACAACATGGTATTCATAATTCTCATAGGCTTTCAAGATTTTATTCCCCACCTCGGACCATTTTTCCAATATCCATTGATCCAGGAGTTGCATATTCTGTGGGCTTACACTCTCCTTATCTGGAGAGAAATCATAAATATTACCCAGAATAAATCTCCATGTATTTCTGATTTTGCGATAAGCCTCAACAAGTCTCTGCAGAGTCTCCTTCCCGAAACGCGCATCTTCTTTATAATTCAGCATTGCTACCCATACCCTTAGGATTTCAGCACCATTTTGAGAAATGATTTCTTCTGGCTCGATAAAATTTCCAAGGGACTTAGACATCCCTCTTCCCTCCTCATCAAGAACAAATCCATGGATAATCACAGCCTTGTAAGGAGAGGCTTTTCTGGCTGCAACTCCTATAAAAAGAGAACTGTTGAACCAACCTCTGTATTGGTCATGCCCTTCCACATACACGTCCGAAGGCCAGGGAAGGTCGGGTCGTTTTCCAAGGACATTATGGCTTGCCCCTGACTCAAACCAGACATCAAGTATGTTATTTTCCTTATTTAATTTTTTTGAACCGCATTCTGGGCACTTTGTTCCGGGCGGGAGCAGCTCTTCTGTTTCTCTTGTAAACCAGGAGTTAGATCCCTCTTTTAAAAAGATATCTGCAACCCTGAGTGATATCTCTTCATCGGCAAGAACCTGCCCACAATCAAAACAGTAAAAGGCTGGAATGGGAACACCCCAGGTTCGTTGCCGGGATATACACCAGTCAGGTCGAGTACTCACCATATCAGTAATTCTCTCTTCTCCCCATGATGGAATCCAATTAACCTTCTTAATCTCCTCCAGGGCTTTTTTTCTTAGATTATTTTTATCCATGGAGATGAACCACTGGGCCGTAGCTCTAAAAATCACAGGATTTTTACAGCGCCAGCAATGGGGATAGGAATGAACAATACTTTCTTCTTTCAGAAGAATCCCGTCTTTTTTCATATCTTCAGTGATAAATTTATTAGCTTTAAAAACATTCATCTCACCGTATTTTTTTACCTGGGAAATGAACTTTCCTTCACTATCCACCGGAGTATAGATATCCAGGTTATAGGCTAATCCTGTCATATAATCCTCATAGCCATGGCCAGGTGCAGTATGAACACAGCCTGTCCCCTGGTCAAGAGTTACATAATCGGCTAAGACAAAAACGGACTCTCTCTCTATAAAAGGATGCTGGGCCTTTAATCCCTCAATATCTTTTCCCAGAAAAGTGACAAGAACTTGAGTTTTTCCAAATCCTAATTCCTCAGCTAAAACAGGGATCAACCGTTTGGCAGTAATGAAGACTTCTCCATTAGTCTGAAAGGCAGCATATTCATAATCCGGATGAAATGCTATAGCCAGATTTGCAGGCAGCGTCCAGGGAGTTGTGGTCCATATTAAAACGGAGACTTTTTTATTTTTTAACTGAGGGAATTTTTGGGAAAGATCCGAAATCATAGGAAATTTCACATAGATCGAAGGAGACTTACGGTCTTTATACTCAATTTCAGCTTCAGCAAGCGCTGTTCTGCAGTGGGGACACCAGTGTACTGGTTTTTTCCCTTTGTAAACATTTCCTGAAGCAAAAAAGGCAGCAAGATAGCGAATAACCTTTGATTCATATTCAGGATTCATAGTGAGATAAGGATTTTCCCATTCGCCGGAAACTCCTAACCTTTTGAATTGCTCTCTCTGAATATCAACATACTTAAGTGCGTATTTTTTACACTCTTCTCTAATTTCTATGATAGAAAGTTCTCTTTTTTTCTCTCCCAAGAGTTGGTCCACCTTGATTTCAATAGGAAGGCCATGGCAATCCCACCCAGGCAAATATGGAGAGCTATATCCCTGCATGGTTTTGGATCTTACGATAAAGTCTTTTAAAATTTTGTTCAGAGCAGTTCCAAGATGAATACTCCCGTTGGCATAAGGAGGGCCATCATGCAGAACAAATGAGGGACTTTTCTCCCTTCTTTTCTGAATTTTCTTGTAGAGGTTCATTTTTTCCCACTTGTTAATGATCTCAGGTTCTTTCTGTGAGAGCTTTGCCTTCATAGAAAAGGACGTTTTTGGAAGGTTTAACGTGTCTTTAATCTTATCACTATCTGCCATAAGTTACTCCGAACCAATTCTTCTAATTTTATTATTATAGAATAAGTTATTCTATTTCTCCACATCAAAAAGTCAATTTTAGGGACTTCATTTATTGAATTCGGGAGGGAAAACAGGGAGAATTAATCCAGAATATAATGAGAACCCAGGCTATTGGGATTTCCTATGGCTGCATAGGTGATTAACTGGGCAACTTGGATTCCATGTTTTAAGCCAACAATCTTTGTTTCCATCCTTGTCTCTTTGTAAAATTTCTCGACCCTATGACTGAGATAATCCAGGTCAGCCCTCGCCCTCTCCATCCGTTTTTCCGTCCGGATTATTCCTGCATAATTCCACATGGTTGACCTTATGGATATCCAATCCTGATTGACTAAAGCAGGATCTGCCTCTTCTTCTTTACCAGGATAATACCAATCATGGATATCTGAAGGTTTATAAGTTGTTATTGGGTCAAAATGAGAGGCGATGTACTTGGAGGCTCTCGCTCCCCACACCAAACCTTCTAAAAGAGAAGTGGAAGCTAAACGGTTAGCGCCGTGGACTCCGGTACAAGAAACCTCACCAACAGCCAGGAGGCCATTAAGCGAGCTCCTTCCCCATCCATCAACAAGGACTCCGCCACAACAATAATGGGCTGCAGGAACTACGGGGATTGGTTCCTTTGTGATATCGATTCCATATTTAAGGCATGTCTTGTAGATATTTGGGAACCTTTTTTTGATATCAAATTTTGCATAAGATACCAGATCAAGATAAACATAGCTGGAATTGCTGTTTGTCATTTCCTCATAAATAGCCCTGGTCACTTCATCCCTCGGAGCCAAATCTTTTTTCTTACTATAATTTTCCATAAAGGTCCGGCCTTCTTTTGTTTTTAATCGGGCCCCTTCTCCTCTCACTGTCTCAGAAATCAAGAATCCATCTGCATCCCGGTGAAAAAGAGAGGTAGGATGGAACTGGATATATTCCATATTGACAATCCTTGCCCCTGCTCTATAAGCCATAGCATAACCATCCCCAATGGCTCCTCTTGGATTAGAGGTATACAGATAAACAGCACTACATCCTCCGGTAGCCAGAATAGTGTAATGGGTAAAAATTGTCTTAACCCTACAAGTGTGGTTGTCCAGAATATAAGCTCCAGTGCACTGCGGCTTTTTATAATATGACTTAAGATTTTTAAAATGATGAGGGACTGTTAGCAAATCCACTGCTGTATGATTAGCTAGAAGAGTCACGTTGGAGTATTTTTTTAGTGCGTTGACAAATCTTTCCTCAATTGTTTTTCCTGTCTCATCCTTTATATGAAGAATGCGCCTTCGGGAGTGCCCGGCCTCCTGGGCATAATCAAGAGAATCTGGTGTGCTCCTGGAAAACGGTATCTTGAGTTCCTTTATCAAGATATCATCAATAGCTTTTTTCCCCTCTTTAGCCAGGATATCAACAGCTTCAGTGTTATTGATACCATCGCCGGACTCAATGATATCTTCTTTTAAAAGCTCTGGATGATCATCATGCCCCAGTGAAACGATCCCTCCCTGAGCATAATAGGTGTTTGATTCCTCAAACGTTGAGCTTTTAGTGACTACAATCACTCTTAAACCACTTTTAGCCGCTTCCAAAGCCGCACTGGCACCTGCAATCCCACAGCCTATGATCAATACATCAGTTGTTAAACTTTCTTCTTCACGCATATCCGTCTATTTTAAAAATTCAAGACTTATATCCACAGACTTATAAGAGTGAGTTAAGCTTCCTACTGAGATAAAATTTATCCCTAATGAAGCAATCTCTCTGGCTCTTTTAAGGGAAACTTTACCTGAAGCTTCTAAGGGAACTTTTCCTTTCACCCACCTGACAACTTCTCTCATTTTTTTTATTGACATATTGTCAAGCAAAATCATATCAGCCCCACTTTGAACAGCTTCTTGGACTTCTTTTAAACTGGTGGCTTCTACCTCAATTTTGACTCCCGGTTTTATTCTTTCTCTCGCCTTCTTAACAGCCAGAGTAATATTTCCAACCAGCCTCAGGTGATTATCCTTAATGAGCACCATCTCTGAAAGATTATGCCGATGATTTTCACCTCCGCCCATTCTTACTGCATATTTTTCAAAGCTTCTCAAGCCAGGCGTTGTCTTGCGAGTATCCAGGATCTTAGTTTTTGTTCCTTCAAGCGCATGGATAAACTTCCTTGTTGCAGTGGCAATACCAGACATCCTTTGCAGAAAATTCAGGGCTGTCCGCTCTCCCTTAAGAATGGAGATCGAATGGCCTGAAAGAGCAGCTAATCTCTTTCCTCTCCTGAATTCCTGCCCATCATCTAAAGCTTTCTTAAAAGTAATGGAGGCATCTAATTTTTGAAATACTCTCCTGGCAACATCTATCCCTGCAAGCACCCCGCCCTCCTTGGCCAAAATTACTGCATCGGACTCAGAATCAGGCAAGATAATACTTTCAGAAGTGATATCTCCTTGAGGCATGTCCTCCTTCAGGGCTGCCTCAATAATCGTTTCCTCAAAATCTTTCCTCATTGAAAGAAATTATAATTTTTTCCTGCTTACCAGTCAATAACATTGAACCGCCCCTATTTAGAAACATCCTTATTTCCGTGGCAATTTCTTTGGGAGTCAGGCAATCTGAATAGGAAGCCATCCGGAGGCGAGTGGGCATGGTTCCTCAAAGAGGAGAACGAGCCGAGGAATAAGTGGATTTTCCTCGCTGGGGAAAATACACGGGCTGACGAATCAGTTTGCCTGACTGTTTCTTTATCACGGAAATAAGTATGCTTACAGCCTATTTTCATTATTTGCGTTTCCGATCTCTATTTATTAAAATAAAACCGCTTTTTTTATATTATTAAATAAAGTGGTTCTCTTCCATTTTGTGTGGGCAAAACATGTCTTGATAGATTAATAGAAAGTGTTCGGGGATGGATGAAGCGACCTTTGAAGATTTAGCCTCCCTGAATCGCGCTTCGAGGAAACCCGACAGAGTCGGGCGGCGAGTATGTTTGAGCGGAGCGAGTTACGCAGCCACCGAGAAGAGGGATGAAGGGATGGCGTGAAAAATCTGAACGGGAGCGAGACCATTCACGAATACTTTCTGATTAATACCCACACAAAATGGAAGAGAACTAATAAAGTAAATACCTGACTTCAAATTTTTTAACATTAAAAGTTAATAATTCTATGGAAATAAGCAAAATTTTTTAAATTGGAACAGGTAAAATGGAAAAGAAAATAAGTAAAAAATTAGATTCAAGACGAAGGGAATATATCAGAGCTATTCTCAAAAAAGACAATAAAAATCTTAAATTTTGTGTTCTTGGCGCTGGACATGGCGGGCTGGCTATGGCAGGCCATCTGGCCATCAAAGGCTTTAAGGTCAACCTTTACAACCGGGGACGAAAAAGAATCCGCCCTGTTATCCAAAGAAAAGGCATCAAGGTTGAAGGAGAAATCAAAGGATTTGGAAGTATTGAGATCGCATCAACACACATCAAAGAATGTATCGACGGAGTGGATGTACTTATGGTTGTTGTTCCAGCCATTGGACACCGTTATATTGCAGAGACCTGTGCTCCGTATCTCAAAGAGAATCAAATAGTTATCCTCAATCCAGGCCGTACAGGTGGAGCGCTTGAGTTTCATAACACTCTCAAAGAACATGGTGTAAAGCAGTCCCCATTTATCGCAGAAGCTCAGACATTTCTTTATGCCTCAAGAGCCCTCGGACCTGCCCATGCCAGAATATTTTCCATTAAGAACTCTGTCCCATTGGCAACTCTACCCGCTTATTGGATCCCAGGCATCTTAAAAATTATCCAGCGAGCTTTCCCCCAATTTATTCCCGGGGACAACATTTTTAAAACAAGTTTTGAGAATATTGGAGCCATATTTCATCCGGCTCTAACAGTGCTGAATGCATCCTGGATCGAAGAGACTCACGGCGATTTTGAATACTATATACAGGGAGCGAGCAAATCTACAGCCACTATTCTTGAAAAACTTGATAAAGAACGGCTGGAAATTGCAGCTGCTTTGGGAATAAAAGTTATGAGTGCAAAGGCCTGGCTATATACGGCCTACAGTGCCACAGGCAAGGATCTCTATGAGGCTATTCATGACAATCCAGGATATATGGGACTTAAAGCCCCAGACAGGCTTCACCACCGCTATATTGATGAAGACGTCCCTATGAGTCTTGTTCCCATTGCTTCGATCGGAGAGATGTTAAAAGTCAAGACCCCTACCATCAAATCCATCATCCACTTTGCCTCGATAATGAGAGGCATAGATTTTTGGAAAGAAGGAAGAACAGTCAATAACTTGGGAATTAAAGGAATGTCTATCAAGGAAATTCGTCTTCTAGCTGTAACAGGGGAAATATGAAG
>Ga0114922_10000488_pt1 | contig 37964 bp, 33 predicted proteins | sample AartaG_FD_100975 | JGI IMG/M metagenome (GOLD analysis project Ga0114922, IMG submission 100975) | Deep subsurface microbial communities from Aarhus Bay to uncover new lineages of life (NeLLi) - Aarhus_00045 metaG | ecosystem: Environmental > Aquatic > Marine > Oceanic > Sediment | place... | reverse complement strand
GTGATGACGGCCATCCGGGAGGGACTTCGCGGGGCCAAGATCACCCCCCAGGTGGCCCTTACCTCCGCGGATGCTGCGCCGGATGCGGAGACCAAGGAATCCGTCCGACAGGCGATAGCGGACTTCTTCTCCCGCGCGCCCGACCGGGACGTGGGACGGGCGCCGCGACCGGCCGCGGGTGGGACGGGCACCGCTGGCCGGATGCCGGCCCGGCCCCCGGCGGAAAGGCAAGCACCGCCCGCGCCCCATGCGGAAGCTCCGCCCGTGCGCGTCACGTTCGGTAACTGCCTCCAGGTGCTCGACTCCTACATCGTGGAAGAGGCCGAGGACGGCATCAACCTGATCGATCAGCACGCATTGCACGAGCGGATCCTCTACGACGCCATCAGTCGTCGGCTCCATGAAGGGAAGCTTGACAGCCAGCAACTGCTGGTGCCCGAGCTGGTCGAGCTGCCCCAGCAGGAGTTCTACGCCGTCATGGACCTGAAGGAGGACCTGGCCCGCTTCGGGATGGAGATCGAGGCGTTCGGCGAGCGGACGGTGATCGTGCGTTCCTTCCCGCAGATACTGGGCAAGTTCGACGGGCGAGGCTTCTTCCAGGATCTGCTGGACGAGTTGGAGGGTCCGTCTGGAGCGCGCAAGGTGGGAGGGCGTGTGGAGAGGATCATCACGATGATGGCTTGCCGGGGGGCCGTCAAAGCCGGCCAGAGGCTGGGCCCCCAGCAGATGCGCTGGCTCCTGGAGCAACGCTCCGAGGCGGGGCAGACGGATACCTGTCCGCACGGCCGACCGACCACGATACACATCAGCCGCAAGGAGCTCGACAGACAGTTCCGCCGCACCTAACACCTAACATCTAACACCTAGCACCTGGCACCTAACACCTGGCGCCCCGCAGGAGGTACGAATGAGCGACGAACGCAGTGAAGCGGCCGCAGGCGTCATGCAACGTTTCCCGGGCAATCCCGTCCTTTCGGCCGACGACGTGCCGTATCCGGCCAAGCTCGTGTTCAACGCGGGCGTCACCAGGTGGCGGGATCGCTACGTGATGGTGTTCCGCAATGACTTCGACCTGCGCGACGGCGTCTGGCCGAGGCAGACCAACCTGGGCTTGGCCTTCAGCGACGACGGCATCGAGTGGCAGGTGGCCGAGAAGCCATGCTTCTCGATGAAGACGGAGGAGATCCGCCGCGCCTACGATCCGCGCCTGACCGTGATCGAAGGGCGCTGCTACATGTGCCTCGCGGTTGACACCCGCCACGGCATCCGCGGAGGCGTGGCCGTGACGGAGGACTTCGAGGACTTCGAAGTGCTGAGCCTCTCCGCGCCGGACAACCGGAACATGGTGCTGTTCCCCGAGCGCAGCGACGGCATGTTCATGCGGCTGGAGCGGCCGTTTCCCATATACGGGCGCGGCGCTCCCGAAGCGTTCGACATCTGGTTCTCCCGGTCGCCCGACCTCCGCTACTGGGGCGACACCGAACTGGTGCTCGGCTCCGAGCAGGTGCCCTTCTGCAACAACAAGATCGGCCCGGCCGCCCCGCCCGTGCGGACGGACGCCGGCTGGCTGACCGTATTCCACGCCGTGTACAAGGACGACGAGCGCGAACTGCCGAGCTGGGCCGGCGGATGGACCAAGCTCTACATGGCCGGCGTCATGTTGCTGGACCTCGATGAACCATGGAAGGTCATCGGCATCTCGCCCGAACCCCTGCTGGTGCCGCAGCCCGAGTACGATTACGAGTGGCACGGCTTCCGGGGCGGCGCCATATTCCCCTGCGGCATGGTCGTGGAGGAAGACGGCACAGCTAGGCTCTATTACGGCGCTGCGGACACGGTCGTCGCCCTGGCGACGGCGCGCGTGGAGGACCTGATCGCGCTGTGCCGCCCGGTCTAGGCCGGCCGGGCCCTGCGGCAAGCCATTCGACGATTCACCTCGACGCGACTGGCAGGCGGCGTCCTGCCCCATTATACTTGGGCGTCGGCGGCGCGTGGGCGCTGCGGCTTTCGAGTGAGAGCGGGTGGAAGCACGATGGAAACCGTGCACGTATCGCTGGGAGCGAGGTCCTACGACGTGCTGATGGACTTCGACATGCTGTCGGACCTCGCGGATGCGATGGCGGAGCGGGGCCTCGACCGCAAGAACGTGGCCGTGATAACGAGCCCCACCGTCGGGGCCCACTACTACGCGGCGCTCGAAGCGGGCCTGCGCGATGCGGGCCTGGAGCACGTGGCCCGGTGGGATCTGCCCGACGGGGAGGAGAACAAGGACCTGGACCACTTCGTGGCCGCGGTCAGGTGGCTGGCGCGCTTTGCCCCCGATCCCTCCATCCAGCCCGTGGTGGTGGCGCTCGGCGGCGGCGTGGTCGGCGATCTGGGCGGGTTCGCAGCGGCCAGTTTCCGCCGCGGCGTGCCTTACGTGCAGGTGCCCACCACGCTGCTGGCCGCCGTGGACAGCAGCGTCGGGGGGAAGACGGCCGTCAACCTGCCGGAGGGCAAGAACCTGGTCGGCGCCTTCTATCAGCCCAGCCTGGTCCATTGCGACCTGGCCACACTGAGGACGCTGCCGGCGCGCCAGGTGCGGTCGGGCGTCGCCGAGGTGGTCAAGTACGGGGCCATTCTCGACGCCGACCTCTTCCAGTTCCTGGAGCTGTGCATCGAGGACCTGGTCGACCTGGCTCCGGCGGCGCTGCTGCGTGCGGTGCCCACCTGCGTGGCGCTCAAAGCGCAGGTGGTCGCTCAGGACGAAAGGGACGACCGGAGCGTCAGGATCTGCCTGAACTTCGGCCACACGCTGGGCCATGCCATCGAGAAGGCGGCCTCCGGCCGGCTGACCCACGGGGAGAGCGTGGCCATCGGCATGGTGGCCGCCGCCCGGATGTCCGCCGAGCTGGACCTCTGCCCGGCGGACGTGCCCGAGCGCCTGGAGCAACTCCTCATCCGCGCCGGCCTACCCGTCCGCACCGATGGCCTCGATGTGGCGGAAGTGCTGGCTTTCATGCAGCATGACAAGAAGTTTGTGACGGGACGGAACCGCTTCGTCCTGCTGGAGGACGTCGGGCAGTGGGTTGAGCGCGAGGGCGTTCCGATGGAGATCGTGCGCAAGGCCGCCCGTGAGGTGCTGCCGGAAGACTGAGCTTGCCCGTTGTTCGTGGCTGTCTAGCGAGGAGGCGTCTACATGATTAGCTTCCAGGAATTCCAGAAGGTGGAGATTAAGGTGGGCAGAGTCCTGGCGGTGGAGGACCATCCCAACGCCGACAAGCTGATGGTCATCCGTGTGGACGTGGGAGAAGAATCGCCGCGGGTCCTCGTGGCGGGCCTTAAGGATTACTATGCGCCCGAAGAGTTGGCGGACAGGCTCATCGTGGTGGTCACGAATCTGGAGCCCGCGCGGCTGCGCGGCGTCGAAAGCCAGGGCATGTTGTTGGCGGCCCAGGAGGGCGAAAAGGTGGTGTTCCTGACCCTCGACAAGGAGATCGCTCCAGGCTCGCCCGTGCTCTGACGGAGGCGGGCGGTTTCCTTGACAGCACAACCTGTCTGGAGTATATTGAATCTTCGTAACTTTGGGCATGGCCCGCCTCTTGTCTCTCTTAGCTGGCTCCCTTCAGCGGGGCACTATGCGCACTGAATATGCCGCCGCTATGCCCGTAGCGGAGGGAGCGTACTCTGACGGTACATGCGGCATATGGCCTCTTTCGGGAGATTCACTTGGAGACGCCGAACGTTCGTGACCTGATCAAGGCCGGGTTCCACTTCGGCCATCGGACCAGCCGGTGGAACCCTGCGATGAAGCCCTACATATTCAAGCGGCGCAACCTCATCCACATCATCGACCTTCGGGCGACTTTACGGGGCCTCGTCACCGCACGGAGGCTGGCAGGCGCCGTGGCCGCCAAGGGCGAATACGTCCTGTTCGTCGGCACCAAGAAACAGGCATCCGACCTGGTGGAGCGCGAAGCCCGGCGCTGCAACATGCCCTTCGTGGCCGAACGCTGGCCCGGAGGCCTGCTCACCAATTACTCCACCGTCCGGACGCGGCTTGGCAGGCTCCGCGAGCTGGAAGAGATGGAAGAGACGGGGCAGATCGACATCTACAGCAAGAAGATGGTCTCCTCGCTGCGGCGCGAGGAGCGCAAGATCCTGCGTAACCTGGGCGGCGTAAGGGAGATGAACAGGCTGCCGGCTCTGCTGGTCATGGTCGATCCGGCGCGGGAGCACATCGCCGTCAGGGAGGCCATCAAGCTGGCGGTGCCCATTGTCGGGCTGACTGACACCGATGGCGACCCGGCCGAACTGGACGTCGTTGTGCCCGGTAACGATGATTCCATCGCTGCCATCGAGATCTTCCTGTGCGCTCTGTCCGAAGCGGTCCTGAGCAATCTGACCGGCCGGCCTGCCCCCGCCGAAAAGGCGCTCGAGCCGGAGACGCCTGCGGCTAAGGAAGCCCTTGCCGGGGCACCTGAGGCGCAAGCCGCCCCTGAGGCCACCCCTGAGATAGAGGCGACCCAGACGCCCGAAGGCGAGGCAGAGGAGCCGGACGAGGCAGTCAGCGAAGAAGTCACGGCCGAGGCCGAGGCCGACGAGGCCGAGGGTGCCGCAGAGGCCGACGAGGAGTCGGCCTAGGCGAGCGGTGGCGCCGGACGCGCTCACCTGCATGCGCCCGGGGGCGGCCCGCTGACTCAGGCTTGCGCGTCCCGCATAGAGAAGCAAACAACTGACCTGAACATCGCGTGGAGTGCAACGTGGTTGTAACCGCTGAGGACGTGAGGAAGCTGCGCGACAAGACCGGCGCAGGATTGATGGACTGCAAGCGAGCGCTCGAGGAGGCCGAAGGCGACCAGCAGAAGGCCGAGGCCGTCCTCCGCCAGAAGGGCCTGGACAAGGCGCTGGCGAAAGGAAGCCGCAAGACGGCCGAAGGCGTCATCATCAGCTACATCCATGGCGACGGCCGCATCGGCGTGCTGCTGGAGCTGGCCTGCGAGACCGATTTCGTGGCCCGCAACGAGGAGTTCCGCGAGCTGGCCAGAGAGCTCGCCATGCAGGTGGCCGCCATGAAGCCGCAGGTGGTTAGGCCGGAAGACCTGCCCGAACAGGTGGTAGAGGCCGAGCGCGAGATCTACGCCGCGCAGTTCGCAGACAAGCCGCAGAACGTCCTCGAACGCATTGTGGACGGGAAGATGGAGAAGTTCTACGAGCAGGCCTGCCTGTTCAATCAGCCCCACATACGTGACGACTCGCGCACCGTGGACGAGGTCGTCAAGGACGCCATCGCCAAGCTGGGCGAGAACATCGAGGTGAGGCGTTTCGTGCGGATGGAGCTCGGGCAGGCGGACGAGTAATGAGGGCGGCCCGCGCCGCCGGCTCGGCAGTTGGGGGGACGCATACATGGGGCAGGAGCCCGACCCAGGACGCGTCTTGCTGAAGCTGAGCGGGGATGCCTTCTCCGCCGGGGGACCGGACGTTTTCGACTCGCGCGCTCTTGAGTTCATCGCGGCGGAGCTGGGCCGGACCGTCGAGGCTGGGGTCCAGGTCGCCGTGGTTATCGGCGGCGGCAACATCATGCGGGGGGCGAAGTTCTGCCCGGACGGGCCGGGCCGCATCGGCGCCGACTACGCCGGAATGCTGGCCACCGTGATCAACGGTGTTGTCCTTCGCGACTGCCTCTTGCAGCAAGGCGTGGCGGCGAGCCATTACTCCGCATTTCGCATCTCCCACATGGTGGACGACTTCGAGCCGGAGCGCTGCGTCGCCGACCTGGAGGAAGGGCGGATCGTCCTGCTGTCCGGCGGCACGGGGAACCCGTTCTTCACCACGGACACGGCGGCCGCCCTCCGCGCCGTCGAGATCGGGGCCGACCTGCTGCTCAAAGCCACGCGCGTGGACGGCGTCTACTCCGCTGATCCCGAGACGAATCCCGACGCCGAGTTCTTCGAAGCCATCCGCTACGACGAGGTGCTCGAGCGCAAGCTGGCCGTGATGGACCTGACGGCGGTCTCGCTGTGCCTGGTTAATGGGCTGCCCGTGCGCATCTTCAACTTCGCCGTCGAGGGGAACATCCGGCGCGCGGCGCTCGGTGAGTCCATTGGCACGCTGATAGGGGGATCCGAAGATGCCCGTTGATGACATCCTGCTGGACGCCGAAGAGCGCATGGAGAAGGCCGTGCAGGTCCTCAAGGATAACCTGCGCGGCATACGCACCGGCACCGCCAGCGCGGGCCTGGTCGATTCGATCCGCGTGGACTACTACGGCTCGCCCACCCCGCTGAAGCAGCTCGCCCAGATCGCCGTTCCGGACCCGCAGCATATCCTCATCAAGCCGTATGACCCCAGCAGCCTGGGGGACATCGAGCGGGCCATACAGACCAGCGACATCGGCATCAACCCGCAGAACGACGGCAAGCTGATCCGCCTGGCCATCCCGGGCCTGAGCCAGGAGCGCCGCGAACAGCTCGTCGGGCGCGTCAAGAACCTGGCCGAGGAGGCGCGAGTTGCGGTTCGCAATATCCGCCGCGACGCCAACCGCCAGCTCGACAAGGAAGAGAAGGCGTCCGAGATCAGCGAGGACGACTGCCGCAGGGCCAAGGACGACGTGCAGGAGCTCACCGGTCAGTACGAGGGGCAGGTCGCCGAAGTCCTCCAAAAGAAGACCGACGACATCATGCAGGTGTGAACGCTCTCGGAGGTCGCCGGCCTCATCGAGCTCATCCGCTCGCCGCGGTTACTTGGCCCGCCTTCGTGCCATGCCCCCCGAGGATGGTTCTCGAACTGTGTCTGGCGCAGTGGCAGATCCTTTCGGGCCGTTGGATGCGTGGCTACTGGGGCGGGAAGCTGAGGTCGTCCAGGGGGTCGGTGCCGGCGGCGGCCTCCTCAGCGTCGGACCAGCCGTCGCCGTCGTCGTCCGGGTCGGCGTTGTCTCCGACGCCGTCGCCGTCCGTGTCCCGTTGCTCGCCGGGGTCCAGCGGAAAGGCATCCCAGGGCACCGCCTTTGCGCGCGGAACGCCGTCCCCATCAAAGTCCATCTCTTCGTGGTCGGGAATGCCGTTGCGGTTGAGGTCGTCTCCGAACCCGTCGCCGTCGACGTCGGCGTCGAGGTTATCGCCGATCAGGTCGCGATCGGCGTCGGCCCACTCCTCGGGCTCGAGCGGGAAAGCGTCCTGCTCGTCCGGCACGCCGTCGTTGTCATCGTCTTCGTCCGCGTTGTTGATGAGGCCGTCGCGGTCCAGGTCCGGGGCAGTGTCGGGGCTGATGAGGATGGCGGCGTCCACCTTGAACGGCGGCACGCGCAGCCGTTGCGGCCCTGTGGCGACATCGAACGGGCCGAGGACCTCCGCCGTTGCCGGCGAGTAGAACCAAAGCTCACCCTTGCGCGGGACGTCGAGCTCTAAGCTCAGATCGTCAACGGGCGCGGTATGGCTGGTGTAGTGGTGCAGGTACACGGCCGCCCTCTCCGGCGAGGCGAGGGCATAGGCCCTGACCTCCTCGGGAGCGGAAACCTTGACCTCAACCGGACGCACGTCCGCGTCCAGGCAGCAGCAGAAGTCCTGGAGGGCGGCGACGTATTCGCGCTCGCGCGGCCCGAGCCAGATGTTCATGAAGTGCCCGTCCCGGGCGTAGCTTGTGCTCCAGAAGACGAACGAGATCTCGTTGAAGAACGCCGTCCAGAGCCGGATGCGCATCCGCCGGGCCGAGCCCTCGTCCCAGACACCGCCTACGCCGGCGGGGCGCGGCTTCTTCGGGTCGACGTAGTTGCCCTGCTCACCGACGATGACGGGCTTGCCGTGCTGCTTCCATCCGCGCGCCCGGTTGGCCGTCTCGACGTCGGAGCGCAGCTCGTTCTCCCTCGCATACCAATGGGGCGCGTTGATCTCGATGCCTTCTAGCTCCGGCCTCTCCCAGCTCGTCGTGATCGGGTGCCCGTAGGGATCGATCGAACGGAGGTAGGGCGTCATCTGGGCATACCACCCATCGGCGGCCTTCTGCTCGTTCAGGAACTCCCAGAAGTCGACGTACGCGCCCCAGCGGTCCACGCTGTACTTGATGAACCGCCCGACCTTCGCCATTCCCTCGGCGTTCTGCGGTTCCTGGTTGAAGACCTTCTGGTAGCCGAACAGGCCGTACATCATGCGGACGCCGTACTTGCGCGCGTGGCGCAGGAGCTCGTCCGTCATGATGCCTTCTTGCACGCGGTAGTGGTCGAGGTCGTCGTAGAGGTCGTACGAGCAGTTATTCTGGGAGAACCGGAAGAGGTCGAAGCCGCATCGGCCGTAGCGGCGGAAGTAGACGTCGGCGTTCTGAGGGTTCATGGAAGGCCCGCGCACGTAGAGCGGACCGGGCAGCAGATCGACCAGATTGGTGCGGTCGGTGCGGAAGGGCCCCTCCAGGGACATGCCGTCCAGCGCGGAGCCCGTCCCGTGCCCGTCGCCGGCGCACTCCTGCAAGCCGACCGCGAAGAACGGGGTGCCATCGTCGAAGACCCAGCGGAACGGATTGCGCGGATGCTGCCGCACATAGCCGTGGCGGGGCGCCCGGCCCGGCACACAGGCGAACGCGCCCTGGCCGACCGCCTCATCGCCGGAGCTGTTCCGAAACACGTAGCGGTAGGTCCAGCGGCCGAGTTCGGCGGGTGCGAAACGCGCCTTCCATGTGTCCGCTTTCCGTCTGACGTACTCTTTCCTTATCGGATGCCCGCCGGGAGCGCGCTCCAGGACGCGCACTTCGACCGGCTCCTCGGACCCGTAGTGGAAGCCGCCGACGGCGAACTGCCTGCCTGAGGGTGCCGTGAAGGTGACGTCGATTCTCACGTCGAAGAAGGGATTCCGGTAGGTGTGCTCGTGCTTGAAAGTGATCTCGAACACCGCGAAGGGCGGCAGCGCCTGAGTGTTCTGCACGTGCGAAACTGCGAGGGGCGCGGCGTGCAGCCTGCCGGCCAGCAGAGACACAATCGTCAGCGCGATCGCCAATCCGCACATTCTCGGAGGGCGTGACATGGTCACTTCCGGGTCGGAAAGGTCATGGCTTCCATGTAGTGCGCCTGGAAGTCGGGGCGGGCGGCGAGCTCGACGTATTCGGTCTTGCGGCTGATCTGCTCGGCTTCGGCGCGGCAGTCACGGCAGGCCAGCGCCGTTCTCGCCCCGGTCGCGGCCGCGTTGCCAATGAACTCGATGCGGTCGGTGGGGATGTTGGGCAGCAAGCCGATGCGCTTGGCGTGCGAGCGGCGGATGAAGTTCCCGAACCCGCCGGCCAGCAGCAGTCTGGGGAGCTTGTCCGGATCGATGCCGAACACGCTGGAGATCACCTCGATGCCGGCCCGGATGGCGGCCTTCGCAAGCTGGACCTCTCGGATGTCGCGCTGCGTGAGCAGGATGGCTTTGCCGGTCTTGCTCTGTGCGGCCTCGACCAGGACGGCGCCCGGCTGATCCTCGAACGTGGTCAGCGCGCGGCGCAGGCCTTCCGGCAGGTCGCCGGCGTTCTGCGCGCTCAGGATGCGGCCGGTCTCGTCAATCACGCCGGCATCGAGCAGTTCAGCGACGGCGTCCATCAGTCCGCTGCCGCAGATGCCGGTTGCCCGGCCGCCGCCGATCACGCTGGCTTCGATCTCCTCATTGACGACGACCTTGCTGATGGCCCCTTCGGTGGCCCTCATGCCGTGGTGGATTCGGGCGCCTTCGAAGGCAGGCCCGGCCGCGCAGGAGCAGGCGATCAGGCGGTCGCGGTTGCCGATGACCACCTCGCCGTTGGTGCCGATGTCCACGCTCATCTTGACGTCCTCGTCCCGGGCCATCCCGGCAGCCAGGATCATCGCGACCGTATCGCTGCCGACGAAGCCGGCGATGTTCGGCAGCACGTGGAGGTTCGCACTGCGGTTGACCCGGAGGCCGATCTCGCGGGCCTTCGCGTCCACTGCTTCCCTGAGGACGGCCACGTAGGGCGCGCAGCCGATGGGGGCAGGGTCGACGCCGAGGAAGATGTGGCTCATGGTCGTGTTGCCGACGGCGGTGGCCTCGTATATGTCGTCGGGCTCGATGCCGGCGGCATCGCACAATTCGGCAATGATGTCGTTCAGGGAGGTCAGCAGTCGCTCGCGCATCCTGTCCAGGCCGTCCGGGTTCTTCTGGGCGTAGCTGATCCGGCTGACGACGTCGTCGCCGAAGTGGATCTGCGGATTGGTGCGGCTGGCGACAGCGCGCGAGCCCGAGCGCTCGGCCCTCGCCAGGTTCGTCAGGGATCCGACGATGGTCGTGGTGCCTATGTCGAACGCCACGCCCCAGAGGCGGTCACTCGTATCGCCGCCCTCGACGGACTGGATGTGGTTGTTCTCTAGCACGACGGTCACGCCCCCCCCATGCGTCCTGAGGATGTGGGGAAGGGCGCGAATGAGGGGAAGCTCGGCCTCCAGGCCCTCGATGCCTATGGCGTCCTTGAGCCGGTCGACGTCGCTGCGCTGGTCCTCGACCGTGGGCTCAGGCACGCTCACGAATTGCTTCCCCAGGTTCGGCCGGAAGGGGTAGGCGCGTCCCTCGCCTTCGGTAAGGATCTGTTGTTCGAAGAAGCGCGTCTCCTGCGGCACGGAGACGGTTATGGGGCCCTGGATTTCAAGCTGACAGGCCAGCCTCCATCCTTCGGCGATTCGATGATCGTCCAGGTGCCGGCGGTCCGCAGGGGCGGGCTCGGGGGCGTTCTCGAGCACCTCGACCAGGCACTTTCCGCACGCGCCCTCTCCGCCGCAGGGCTGGTTGAGGATGATGCCGGCCTGGCCAGCAGCCTCGACGAGCTTCGTGCCGCGCAGCACGAAGACACTGCGCCCCTCCGGCTGGAACGTGACCCGGCACGTGCCGCGTTTCATCCGAACGCCCTCAGTATGCAGGTGAGAAGCTGATCCCGGTTCGGGTCGAGACTGGATTGCTCCAGGACCCTGCAGGGCCCGAGAATAGGCATGCGGCTCAGGCGAAGTCAAGTGCCCCCGGCGGGGCGGGCCTGTACTCCAGCGGCTCCATCGTATGGGTGCCCCGTCCCTGCGTGAGGGAGCGCAGTCTTGTGGCGAAGCCGAATAGCTCGACCAGAGGAGCGACGGCCAGCAGCACACGGACGGCGCCGCGGGAGACGACCTCCTGTATGGCGCCCCGGCAGCTGTTGATGTAGCTGATCACGTCCCCCATGTGGCCTTCGGGAGTTATGATCTCCAGGCGCATGAAAGGCTCGTACAGCTCGCAGCCGGCTTGCTCCAGGGCGCGCCTCTGTGCGGCTGACGCCGCCGCCTCGAAGGCGAGTTCGGTCGAGTCGGAGGGATGCGTGGCGCCGTCCAGAAGCGTCGCTTTCACGTTGATGAGGGGGAAGCCGTACAGGGGGCCCGAGGCGCTCTGGGTCAGTGCGCGCTCGACGGCACGGGCGAAGTGGAGCGACAGGACTTCTTTCGCCGCCCGGTTCTCGAATTCCAGGCCGGCGGCGCCGGGCGCCGGTTCGAAAGAGATCACCACGCGGGCGAACTGGCCGTGACCTTCCAGTTCCCGCTCGAAGGTTTCGTCAACGGTGATCGGTCTCTGGATGCTCTCGCGGTAGGAGACCCGGGGCGGGCCCACGCGTGCGTCCACGTTGAACTCCCGCAGCAGGCGATCTCGGATTATGTCCAGGTGCAGCTCCCCCATGCCACTGATCAGAAGCTGCCCCGTGTTGGGGTCTACGGTCTGGCGGAAGGTCGGGTCCTCTCTGGCCAGTGCTTGGAGGGCCTCGTCCAGCTTCTTCCTATCCGCCTGTGTCTTCGGTTCAATGGCCATCGAGATGACGGTCTGCGGGACGTGCATCCGCTCGTAGACGATGGGGTCCCTCCTGTCGCAGAGGGTGTCCCCCGTAACCGTGACCTTGAGGCCCAGGGCGGCGACGATCGAGCCCGGTCCCGCCTCGTCCAGTTGCTCGCGCGAGTTTGCGTGCATGCGATAGAGGCGGGTGACGTTCTCCATTTTCTCCTGGTTGGAGTTGTAGACGCGGCTGCGCTCCCGAAGCCGCCCGCTGTAGACGCGGATGAAGTGCAGGTCCCCGTGCTTCCGGCCCTGGATCTTGAAGGCGATAGCGCTGACGGGTTCTTCTTCGCTGGCGCTTCGCCGGATGGTCGTGCCGGACTTCGGGTCAACTCCGGCTATGGGAGGCACGTCGAGGGGGGAGGGGAGGTAGTCGCAGACGGCGTCCAGAAGCTGCTGAATGCCACGGTTGCGCAGCGCCGCGCCGCAGAGGACGGGCTGGAGCCTTCCGGCGATGCAGGCCTCTCGCAGGGCCTTGCGGATGTCGGCGGTCGTGATTGGCTGTTCGGCCAGGAACTTGTCGCCCAGCCAGTCGACGTTCTCACAAAGCGTCTCGACCATGTGGGCTCGCCACTGCTCGGTCTGGTCGGAGTACTCGTCGGGAATCTCCTGCACTTCGTACTGCGCCCCCAGGGCCTCGTCTTTGAACAGGACGGCCTCCCGGTGCAGCAGGTCGATGACGCCGACGAAATCGCTCTCGCCGCCCAGGGGCAGTTGCACGGGCAGCGGATGGGCACCGAGCCGCTGCTCGACCTCGGAGACGACGCGGAGGAAGTCACTGCCCATGCGGTCCAGCTTATTCACGAAGCAGATGCGCGGCACCTTGTAGCGGCTGGCCTGGTGCCAGACGGTCTCGCTCTGGGCCTGGACGCCTCCTACGCCGCAGAAGACGACTACCACGCCATCAAGCACGCGCAGGCAGCGCTCCACCTCCATGGTGAAGTCCACGTGGCCCGGGGTGTCGATGATGTTGACCTGGTACTGCTCGCCGCGCGGGGAGGCATTGCCGTCCTGCCTGGTCTTCCAGAAGCAGGAGGTGGCGGCCGAGACGATGGTAATGCCGCGTTCCTGCTCCTGGGGTCTCCAGTCCATGGCGGCCGTGCCCTCGTCGACGCTGCCCATACGGTGAACGCGGCCGCTGTAGTAGAGGACGCGTTCGGTGACCGTTGTCTTGCCGGCGTCGATGTGGGCGGCGATGCCGATGTTGCGGACTCTGTGCAGATCCATCGGGCGGTTCCGCCTGCGAACTGTGCTGCCAAATGGACAGGGCAGCCCATGCCACCCCGCAGGCGGGGCGAATTGACTGCCCTGGCGATCTTCGGTTTATCTGCGCCGCAGCGAGAAATGGGCGAAAGCGCGATTTGCCTCGGCCATCCTGTGCGTATTCTCACGCCTCTCGTAGGCCGTTCCCTGACGCCGGTAGGAGTCAGTAATCTCGTCGGCCAGACGCAGGTGCATGGGGCGGCCGCTCTTGTTGCGGGCGGCTTCGATGAGCCAGCGGATGGCCAGCGAGATGCGCCGCTTATTGTCGACTTCGGTGGGCACCTGGTACGTCATGCCCCCCACTCTGCGGGAGCGGACCTCGATGATGGGGGCGACGTTGTCGATTGCCGTCTCGAAGATCTCCAACGGATCCTCGCTGCCGACACGTTCGGTCACCAGGTCCATTGCCTTGTAGAAGACACGCTCGGCCACGCTCTTCTTGCCCCGGTGCATCAGGCAGTTGATGAACTTGCTGACCAGCTTACTCCTGAACCGGGCATCCGGCTCCAGAAACTTGTCATTGAGATTGTACTGTGGTGACATGCGTCGTTTCTTCCCTGTGGATGGGGCAAGGAGCACGCCCGCGGCGCTCGCCCGGTTTACGTGGTGCTCTTGGCTCCGTACTTGGAACGGCTTCTCCTTCGGTCCTCCACGCCCATGGCGTCGAGGGTCCCGCGGATGACGTGATAGCGGACTCCCGGCAGATCCCTGACCCGGCCGCCGCGAACCAGGACTATATTGTGTTCCTGGAGGTTGTGCGACTCGCCCGGGATGTAGGCCGTGACCTCACGCCCGTTGCTGAGCCTGACACGCGTCACCTTCCGCAGCGCCGAGTTGGGCTTCTTCGGGGGGCGAGTGGTGACATACAGGCAGACTCCGCGACGCTGCGGACACTTCAGCAGGTCGGGGCACTTGCGCTTCTTCTGCTGTTTCTTGCGGCCATTTCTGACCAGTTGGTTGATGGTCGGCATCGGTTTTGTCTCTCTTAGCGATTCGGCGCGGTCTTGCACCTTCGGACTGACCAAGCGCCTATATTCTAGCTGGTCTCCGGCGGCGCTTCAAGCTCGCCCAGCACGGCAGGGGCTTCCAGGCGCTTGAGCTCCGATTTGTAGAACTCCGGGAAACCCGTGCCCGACGGTATCAAGTGGCCCAGAATGACGTTCTCCTTCAGCCCCTCCAGGGTGTCCACCTTGCCGGCCATGGCGGCACGGGTGAGCACGCGGGTGGTGTTCTGGAAGGAGGCCGCACTGATGAAGCTGTCGCTGAGCAGCGCCGCCTTCGTGATGCCCAACAGCACGGGTTCGGCTGCGGCGGGCTCGCCGCCCTGCTGCTGGATCCTCTCGTTGGTGTCGCGGAAGACGAACTTGTCCACCAGCTCCTCGGGCAGGAAGTCCGTGTCGCCCGGGTCGGTGACCTTCACCCGCCGTGTCATCTGGGCGATGATGATCTCGAAGTGCTTGTCGTCGATGGTGGCGTCCTGCGTGCGGTAGACGTTCTGAGTCTCCTGCAGCATGTAGTTGTGCAGGGCTTCTTCGCCGCTGATGCGCAGGATGTCGTCCAGGACGAGCGGTCCCTCAACCAGGGCCTGCCCGGCGGTGACGTTATCGCCACGGTTGACGCGCAGGTGTTTGCCGGCCGGGACCGCATGCTCGGATTCCATCTCCGTGTCGGGGTCCTCGACCTTGATGACGGTCCGGCCGCGCCGACGCTCGATGTCAGTGACGACTCCATCGATCTCGCTGATGACTGCCGGGTCCTTCGGCGTTCGGGCCTCGAACAGCTCCGTTACACGAGGCAGCCCGCCGGTGATGTCCTGGGTTCTCTGCACCTCGCGCAAGGTTCTGGCCAGGCGGATGCCGGCCTTGATCTTCTGGCCGTCTTCCACCTCAATGATGGCCTTTTCGGGCAGGGGATGGAGGCTGAGGATGTCGCCCTTCGGGCCCTCGATGAGGATCTGCGGATGCATGTCGCCCTTGTGCTCCATGATGACCTTGCGGGTGGTGCCGTGGGCTTCATCCCGCTCGACCTTGAGCGTCTTATTCTCGACGATGTCCTCGTAGCGCGCCTTGCCGCCGACCTCGGCCAGGATGGGCGTGAAGTGGACGTCCCACTGGACGATCTTCTGGCCTTGCTTGACGCTCTTGTCCTCTTCGACGAGCACTTCGGCGCCGAGTGGCACAGGGTGGCGGTCCAGTTCGCGGCCTTTCTCGTCGAGGATGACGATCTCGCCATGGCGGCTGATAGAGACGTGGCGGCCGTCAGGGTCCTCGACGACCTGGAGATCGACATGTTGGACGGTGCCAGCACGCCGGACAACCACCTCGCTCTCCTCGGTGCCGCCGATGGCGACTCCGCCGATGTGGAACGTCTTCATCGTGAGCTGCGTGCCGGGCTCGCCGATGGATTGGGCCGCCATGATCCCGCCGGTGAGGCCTCGCTCGGCCAGCTCCTTGGTAGCCAGGTCCATGCCGTAGCACATGGCGCAGATGCCCTTGCGAGTCTCACACGTCAGCGGGGAGCGGACGCGGATCTTCATGCGCTCATCCAGGTGCTCAATCCGTCGGGCGATCTGCTCCGTGATGAGTTCGTTCTCGCGCACGATGACCTCGTCGTTGACCAGGTCCACGATGTTATCCCTGGCGACGCGGCCGGTGATGATGTCGCGAAGCGGCACGGCAATCTTGTCGCCGCGCAGTACCGGCCCCTTGGTGATGCCGTTAGCGGTGCCGCAGTCCAGCTCCGTGAGGATAACGTTCTGGGCCACGTCGGCGAGGCGGCGCGTCAGGTAGCCGCTTTCGGCGGTCTTCAGGGCGGTGTCGGCCAGCCCCTTGCGGGCGCCGTGCGTGGAGCTGAAGTACTCCAGCACGTCCAGCCCTTCGCGGAAGTTGGCCTTGATCGGGGTCTCGATGATCTGGCCGCTGGGCTTGGCCATCAGGCCGCGCATGCCGCCAAGCTGGCTGACCTGGAGCGACTTGCCCCGGGCGCCCGATTCCATCATCAGGAACACCGGGTTCAGGTAGGGCTCTCCGTCCCGCTCGTCATTGGCCAGTTCGTCAAACATCTCCTTGGCGACGGCGTCGGTGGCGGCGTTCCATTCGTCGATGACGCGCTGGCGCCGCTCGACGTCCGTGATGGCGCCCTCGCGATAGGCCTCGGTGATCTTCTTGACGAGCTTCTCGGTCTCCCGCAGGATGTCCGCCTTGGTGGGGGGCAGCTTCAGATCCTGCATGGCGAAGGAGATGCCGGCCTTTGTGGCGGCATGGAAGCCGAGGTCCTTGATGTCGTCGAGCATCTGCACGGTCTTCTGCCGCCCCAGCCGCTCGTAGCAATCATGGATGACCCGGTTGAGGCCGCTGCTGGCCAGCGGGCAGTTGTAGAACGGCATGCCCTCAGACAGTATGTCGTTGAAGACGATCCGCCCAACGGTGGTCTCAAGCAGGCCCTCCGCGGGTTCAGGCGGGGCATCCTCCTGCTTCACTACTTCTTTGACGTCGGCGCGCACGCGCACCTTGCTGTGGCTGTCGAGATGGCCCAGGGCGTGGGCCATGTGGACTTCCGCCAGGCCGCTGTAAGTCTTGACGTTCTCCTGCTCCTGGCGGGGTTCAACGGTCAGGTAGTAGCAGCCCAGCACGATGTCGTGGCTGGGGCCGATGATGGGCCGTCCGCTCTGCGGCGTGAACACGTTGTGCGGCGCCATCATCAGAGTCTTCGCCTCGAGCTGCGCTTCGACGCTCAGGGGAAGGTGGACGGCCATCGCGTCGCCGTCGAAGTCGGCGTTGAATCCCTTGCAGACCAGCGGGTGCAGCTTGATCGCGTTGCCCTCGACCAGCACCGGATCGAAGGCCTGGATGCCCATTCTGTGCAACGTGGGGGCGCGGTTCAGCAGGACGGGGTGCCGCTCGATCACCTCGTCAAGCACGTCCCAGACCTCGTCCGTTTGCCTCTCCAGCACCTTCTTGGCGTTCTTGAGCGTGTCGGCCACGCCCTTCTCTTTGAGCTTGCGGATGATGAAGGGCTGGTAGAGCTCGAGCGCGATCTTCTTCGGGAGGCCGCACTGGTGGAGCTTCAGTTCGGGGCCGACGACGATGACGCTGCGGGCGGAGTAGTCGACCCGCTTGCCCAGCAGGTTCTCACGGAACCGGCCCTGCTTGCCCTTGATCATGTCCGTAAGGGACTTCAGTGGCCTGCTGCTGCTGCCCAGGACGGGTCGCTTGCACCGGTTGTTGTCGAAGAGCGCGTCGACGGCCTGCTGGAGCATGCGCTTCTCGTTGCGGATGATGACGTCGGGAGCATTCAGATCCAGCAGCTTCCTGAGCCTGTTGTTGCGGTTGATGATCCGGCGGTAGAGGTCGTTCAAGTCGCTGGAGGCAAAGTTGCCGCTATCCAGCAGCACCAGCGGACGCAGGTCTGGCGGTATGACGGGTATGACTTCCAGGACCATCCACTCGGGGCGGTTGACGCTGTCTCTGAGCGCCTCGGCCTCGGTGAGTTGCTTGATGATCTTCTTGTACCGTTGCTTGGAACTGCAGTCCTTCAGCTCGGCGCGCAGCTCTGCACACAGCGTGTCCAGGTCCAGGTCTTCCAGGAAGTCGCGGATGGCCTCGGCCCCCATCTTGGCCACGAAGGCGCGCTCGCCGTACTCGCTGCGGGCGTGGAGGTACTCCTCTTCGCTGAGCAACTGCTTGTAGTCGAGGGGCGTGTCCTTCGGGTCGGTAACGGCGTAGTTCTGGAAGTAGATGATGCGCTGCAGGTCGGTGCTCTTCATCGCGAGCAGGTTACCCAGGCGGCAGGGCATGCTCTTGAAGAACCAGATGTGCACGACGGGAGCGGCCAGGGTGATATGCCCCATCCGGGAGCGGCGCACGCGGCTGTGTGTCACTTTCACGCCGCAGCGGTCGCACACGATCCCCTTGTGCTTCATGCCGCGATACTTCCCGCAGCTGCACTCCCAGTCCCTCTCCGGGCCGAAGATCCGCTCGCAGAACAGGCCGTCCCGCTCCGGGCGGTAGGTTCTGTAGTTGATCGTCTCCGGCTCAGTGACCTCGCCGTACGACCAGCTGCGGATATCGGCGGGGGAGGCAAGCGAGATACGCACTGCACTGTACTCATTGATTCTGTCGTAGCCGCTCTCTAGCATTTCCTTCGGCCTCCGATCAGTTGTTGTCTTTCCTGCCGAGTTAACTCGCCGGCGCAGATCCGTCCGGCCGCGGGGCACCGGTCCCGCCGCTGCGATCCGTCTGCTAGAGCCTTTCCTTTTCGAGCCGGATGTTCAGCCCCAGTCCGCGGATCTCGTTGCAGAGCACCTCGAAGGCAACAGGTATGCCGGCCTCCAGGATGTTCTCGTCCTTGACCATGGACTCGTAGATCTTGGTCCGGCCCTCGATGTCGTCGCTCTTGACGGTCAGCAGTTCCTGCAGGATGTGGGCGGCTCCGTAGGCTTCGAGCGCCCAGACTTCCATCTCGCCGAACCTTTGGCCGCCGTAGCGCGCCTTGCCGCCGAGCGGCTGCTGGGTGATCAGCGAGTAGGGGCCGGTCGCACGCGCGTGCACCTTGTCGTCCACCAAGTGGTCGAGTTTCATGATGTACATGTAGCCGACGGTGACGCGCTGGTCGAATGCCTCTCCGGTGCGGCCGTCGTAGAGCACGGTCTTTCCGTCCTCGGGCAGGCCGGCTTCCCGCAGGCATTCCTCGATCTCATATTCTCTCGCGCCCTCAAAGACGGGGGTCACGGCCTGGAAGCCGAGCACGTGTGCCGCCCAGCCCAGGTGCGTCTCGAGTATCTGGCCGACGTTCATGCGGCCCGGCACGCCGAGGGGGTTGAGCACCATGTCCACGGGCGTGCCGTCCTCGAGGAACGGCATGTCCTCAACGGGCAGTATCTTGGCGATGACGCCCTTGTTGCCGTGGCGTCCCGCTATCTTGTCGCCCACCGAGAGCTTGCGCTTCGTGGCCACATAGACCTTGACCATCTCGAGAACCCCGCTGGGCAGTTCGTCGCCGCTGGAGTACTCGATCAGCCGGCGGTTGCACTCGTCCCTGAGTTCCTGGATTCTCTCCTCGAACGGTCCATAGGCCTTGGCCACTCTGGCGTTGATCCTGGCCCCTCCGAAGTCCATCCCGGCCGGGTCGAACTCCTCGGCCAGCTCAGACACCTCCCCGGGCGACACTTGCTCGGGGATCTGGAACGTCCGGCCGCTGCGCGAATCGGTGGGCGGCTTGCCGATGGCCTCCTCTACGGCCGCCATCCCCTTGCGGAAGACGGACGCGATCTGTTTGTCGTAATCTGCGGAGATCTCGGCTATCCGCGCGTCCAGCTCTCCCTGTTCCTCCTCGCTCAGGTAGGAACGTCGGCTGAACTTCTGGGTCCTGACCACGACGCCTTCGACGCCGCTGGGCACAGTCAGGGAGTCGTTACGGACGTCCTCCCCGGCCTTTCCGAAGATGGCGTAGAGGAGCTTCTCCTCGGGCGTCAGCTCGCTGCGGCTCTTCGGAGCCACTTTGCCCACGAGGATGTCGCTGGCTCCCACCCAGGTGCCTTCGCGGATGACGCCGTCTCGGTCCAGGTTTCGCAACTGCTGCTCGGAGACGTTCGGGATATCGCGCGTAAACTCTTCCTTGCCCAGCTTGGTCTCGCGGATCTCCGCTTCGAAGACTTCGATGTGGACGGACGTGTAGGCGTCCTCCTTGAGCAGGTCCTCGCTGATGAGGATGGCGTCCTCGAAGTTGTAGCCCTCCCAGGGCAGAAAGGCGACCAGGACGTTCTTGCCCAGTGCCAGTTCTCCGCCGCTGGTGGCCGCACCATCAGCGATCACGTCGCCCTCGGCGACCTTGTCTCCCCCCTTGACGACGGGCCGCTGGTTCAGGCAGGTCTTCTGGTTCAGGCCGCGGAACTTCTCCAGCCGGTACGCCTTGTCGTCGATGCAGATCATGCTGCTGTCGACGTACGTGACGGTTCCGCCGTTCTCGGCCAACACCACCATGCCGGAGTTCCGGGCCACGTCCCTCTCGGTGCCGGTTGCGACGAGCGCCGGCTCCGTCTTGAGCAGGGGCACGGCCTGACGTTGCATGTTGGAACCCATGAGCGCGCGGTTGGCGTCGCTGTGCTCAAGGAAGGGGATCAGGCTCGCGCTGACGCCGACGATCTGCTGCGGCGAGACGTCGATGTACTGGACGTCCGTTGCCTTGATTTCTGCCAGGTCGCCCCCGTGGCGCACCACGACGGTGGCGCCCTTCTTGAGGGCCGCCAGGTCCAGGTCGGCCGGTGCGATGTAGGCGCTTTCCTCTTCGTCCGCTCGCAGATAGTGGATCTCGTCGGTCGCCTTGCCGTTCTTGACCTTGCGGTAAGGGGTGACCAGGAAGCCGAACGGGTCCACGCCCGCATAGAGGCCGAGGGAGGTGATCAGGCCGATATTCGTGCCTTCGGGCGTCTCGATCGGGCAGATGCGGCCGTAGTGGGAAATGTGCACGTCGCGCACTTCGAAGCCGGCTCGCTTCCTGTTCAGCCCGCCCGGGCCGAGCGCACTCAGGCGCCGTTCGTTGGTCAATTGGCTCAGCGGGTTGGTCTGGTCGACTATCTGGGACAGCTCGCTGCGACCGAAGAAGTAGTTGATGGCCGCGCTGACGGTCTTGCTGTTGATGAGGCTGCGGGGGGTGAATTTCTCCGGGTCCTTCAGGTTGATGCGGTCCTGCACCGTACGCTGCATCTTGAGGAAGCCCTTGCGGAGCTGTTCACCCGCCAGCTCCCCGATGGTTCTGACGCGGCGGTTGCCCAGGTGGTCGATGTCGTCCGCCTGGCCGTGGCCCTCGCGCAGGGCAATGATGTAGCCGATGGCGTTGACGAGGTCCTTCGGGCGCAACGTCTGATCTTCGATGGGCACGTTCTGGTCGAACTTGCGGTTCATGCGGAACCGGCCCACCGGGCCCAGTTGATAGCGGTTGCTGTCGAAGAACTTCTCCCAGATCGTCTGCCGCGCCTTCTCGAAGGTGAACGGCGTGCCCGGCCGCAGCTTGCCATAAAGCTCCTTGATCGCCGACTCATGGTCGGAGCTGCGGTCCTCGGCCAGCGTGTTGAGGATCAGAGGGTCGAAGTCCACGGGCAGCACGTCGAGCTTGCGCGCCCCCGACTGTGTCAGTTGCTGGGCGGTTTCCTCCGTGATTAGTTCGCCCGTTTCCACGATCTTCAGTTCGTCGGTGGCTATAGTGGCGGCGCTGACCCGGTCGCGCAGCTTGCGGCCTGCGGTGCCGGGGGTGAAACTGACGGTCTCGACGTCGTAGAAGAGCTTCAGCAGGGCCTCATCAGTCCCGTAGCTTTCGTCCAGAGCGCGCAGGAGAAGCGTGGCCGGGATCTTGCCGCTCTGGTCGAGCTGGCAGGTGAGCGATTCACGCCGGTTGACCTCCATCTCAACCCAGCTGCCGCGCTGGGGGATGATGCGGCAGGAATGGAGCGCGCGATCGCCGATGATCTCCCGGGAGAAGTCGCAGCCCGGCGAACGGTGGAGTTGGGTTACGATGACGCGCTCGGCCCCGTTGATGATGAACTCGCCGCCGCCAAGCATGATGGGCATCTCGCCCAGGTAGACATCTTCCTCGATGACCTCATCCGCCTTGTGCAGCCGCACCCGCACGTAGAAGGGGCGCCCGTACGTCAGCCTGAGCTCGAGGCACTGCTCCGGCAGGTAACGCGGCTTGCCCAGTCTGTAGCAGATGAACTCCAGGCGGATGCCCTTGGCCTCGTTCTCGATGGGGAAGGTTTCTCTGACGATCTTCTGAAGGCCGACTTCCTCCCTTTTCATGGGCGGAGCACCCGCTTGCAGGAACTCCCTGTAGGAGTCCTTCTGAATACTCGTGAGGTCGGGAACATCCATCACGCTGCCGACTTTTGAGAAGTTGCGGATATCCATTCTCTCCCCGCCGTGATTAGGAAAAGCAGCCGACCCGATACGTGGCGAACCCGCCAAACTGGAGGAAGGCAAGGCACAAACCAGCCCCCGACGAAGATGCCGGCCTGAGGCACACCGCCAACACACGCGACGGCCTGCCCTGGAACTGGCTCGTCGGCCGGCGTTCCCGCACTGGCTTCGTCTCTCCCGTTCTTCGGCTATTCCGGCTGGACTTCAGCTTCCGCCCCGGACTCCGTGAGTGCCTGAGCGCACTTCTCGGCTTCCTCTTTGGAGAGGCCCTCTTTGATGGTGGACGGCGCGCTCTCGACGACCTCTTTCGCTTCCTTCAGAGCCAGCGTCGTCTCTGCCCGCACGGCCTTGATGACCTGGATTTTCTTGTCCCCAAAGCTCTTGAGCACCACTTTGAAGGAAGTCGGCTCGACCTCCTCCTCCGCCTCGGCCGCGCCCGCGGCTCCCGCCGCCAGCGGCGCCGCTGCGATAGCCTGGATGCCGAATCTCTCCTCGAACGCGCTGACCAGCTCGGACAGCTCAATCAACGTGAACTCGCTGATCTTGTTGAGTACGTCATTGACCTTCTCGGAGTACTCCTCCGTGCCTTCGGTTACCGTTGTCTCGGCCATTCTCCTGTGCCTCCTGAGATTGCGGCGCGGTTCGATGCGCCGGTCGACTTCGGATCCTCATTTGTTTGGTGCGCTATGCGGGGGGCTGTTCAGCCGCCCTCGCCCTCAACTGGTCAAGTCCGCACGCCAGGGCGCGGGGCCTGTCCAGCAGGCCATAGGCCAACCGGCGCAGGGGCGCCATGAGGGCCCCGGCAATTGTGGCCAGCAGCACTTCCCGGCTGGGGATCGCGGCCAGCTTCTTGACCTCTTCGGGTCCCAGCACGCGGCCGTCCGCGTAACCGCCTCGCACGCGGATGGCCGCGCACATCTCGGTTGCGGCATCGACGGCCTTGGCGGCTTCGATGGGGCCCTCACCGCGTACGACGGCCATCGGGCCGCCGATCAGCCTCTTCAGACCGCCCACGCCGAGCCGGTCCAACGCGATGCCGAACAGGGAGTTCCTGACGATCACCATGCTCCCACCCCGTCTGCGCACCTCCTGGCGGACCTGACGGGCCGCATCGCCCGTCATGCCGTCGTAGTTGACCAGGACGCAGCCGGTCCCATCGATTCCCTGGAAGACCGCTTCCAGCTCTTTGACCATGAGTTCTTTGACTTCGCGGGCCATCTATTGCGTTGCTCCGGGCTTCGGGCCTATTCCGCGACGATCTGGATCGCCGGGCTCATTGTGGAACAGATGCAGGCTTTGCAGAGGTATCGTCCTCTGGCGGCAGGCGGCTTCATCCTGAGCAGTTGGCTGATGAGGGCGCGCACGTTCTCCGCCAGATCCTCGGTGCTGAACGACAGTTTGCCAACGGGCACGTGGACGTTGCCGCCGCTGTCATTTCTGAACTCGATTTTGCCGGCCTTGAACTCGCCCACTGCCTCCTCGATGTCCTCTCGGACGGTGCCGCTCTTGGGGGAGGGCATCAAGCCGCGGGGGCCCAGGTAGCGGCCCAGGCGGCCGATGCGTCCCATCATGTCGGGCGTGGCAAGTGCGACGTCGAAGCCCATGAAACCTTCCTCAACCTTGCCTATCAGGTCGTCTGCCCCGACTATGTCCGCGCCGGCCTGCCGCGCGGCCTCGGCCTTGGCTCCGTCGGCGAAGACGGCGACGGTGCGCTTCTGGCCCGTGCCGTTCGGCAGCGATATGCTGCCCCGGACCTGCTGGTCGCTCTGGCGTGCGTCCACTCCGAGTTGCACGGAACATTCGACCGTCTCGTCGAAGCGGGCCGGCGACATGGACTTGAGCGCCTCAATCGCTTCCTCCACGGGGAAAGCGCGTGTCCGTTCGACGAGCTGACGCGACTGCTGGTATCTGCGGCTTCTTCGTCCCATTTGCTGTCTTCCTCGGTGCGGCTGTCGCGGCGCGATGACGAGACCGGCCGATCAGCCTTCGGCGACCTGGACGCCGCAGCTTCTCGCCGTGCCCTCTATGATGCGCATGGCGGCGTCGATGTCATCCGCGTTGAGGTCATGTATCTTTTCCTCGGCGATCTGTCTCAGCTGGGAGCGGGTTATCTGGGCGACGGTCTCCCGCTTGGCCGCTCCTGACCCCTTGACGATGCCGGCAGCGCGCTTGACCAGGTAAGAGGCCGGAGGCGTCTTAACCTCGAAGTCGAACGAGCCGTCCCGGTAGACCTTCACGATCACCGGTAGGGGCACGCCCATCTGGTCCTTCGTCCTCTCGTTGAACTGGCTGATGAACTGGCCGATATCGACACGGTGCTGGCTGAGGGAGGGACCGAGCGGGGGAGCCGGGTTGGCCTGGCCGCCGGTCACCAGGACCTTCAGCGTTGCTTGGGGCACTCTTCTTCTTCTTCTTTTCGCCATGGGTCTGTCCCGGGGTGCTTCTCAGTGTGTCCAGACGGAGTCAGATCGGCTGGATCTGCCAGTACTCGAGTTCCACGGGTGTGGCGCGGCTGAAGATGTTGATGATGACCCTCACCTTGCCGCTGGCGGGGTTGACCTCTTCGATGTAGCCCTCGACGCTCTTGAAGGGCCCTTCCCTTATCTGAACCATCTCGCCTTCCTTGAGGTCGATCTCAAGTTTGGGCCCTTCCTCCTCGATCTCCTGAGCCTGGCCGAGCATGCGGGCGACCTCTTCTGCGCGCATCGGCCACGGCTTCTCGCCGCCGATGAAGTCACCCACGCCGCTGGTCTCGCGGATGCGGTGCCAGAGGTCTTCGGGGATGTTCCTTTGCTCGTCCACCTCGACCTGTACGAACACGTAGCCGGGGTAGAGCTTGCGCTGCACGACCTGCCGCTTGCCTCCTCGCATCTCCGTCACGGACTCGGTCGGCACGAGGACCTCAGGAACTCGATCCGTCAGATTCTCCAGTTCGAGCAGCTTTCTGAGGTTCTCCCGTACCCTTTCCTCGCGGTTGCTCTGCACGCGCAGGACGAACCACAGCGTGCTCCGTTCGGCAGTTTTCTGATCGGTCCCGCTTTCTTCCATGGTTGTTCGCCCTGTGTAAAGCTAAGGGGAACGGTCCGATACTTGCTGCCCGGCCCGCCTGCGCGCACAGCGCGGCCGGATCGGTGACCGGCGCACACGGTCAGGTCGGCAGCACCTGCAGACTGCGCATCAGGGACGCGGCCAGCCAGTCCACACAGAACAGGAAAGCGCCCAGCAGGACGATCGAGATCAACACGGCCGTCGTGGAAGACGTCAACTCCGCCGAACTGGGCCAGGAGACCTTGGCCAGCTCCGACTCGGTGTCTATCAACAGGTCAATGAACCTCTTGGTCTTCGAGTCCAGTCCCTGGAGGCCTGTCTGCAGGCCGAACGTGACCAGGAACACGACCGTCGCAAGCACGATGAACAAGCCGCCTGCCCACAGCGCGGCCTGCGGCACCGACATGCCCAAAACCTTGAACGCCGTCTTCTCGATGCGCGTTATCTGGAACAGACGCACGCTGGCGAACAGCGCCACCAGGAGCAGCGCCACGCCGGTGGCCGCACGCGCATAGATCCCCTGTCCCGGTCGATAAGGAGTTAGATCCACGGCTTGAGCCAAGAGCTTCCTCTTCTGAGCATCCCAGGGCTGCGGATCTGACCTGGCGGCCAGCCGATGACGATACTGGCAGGCCAGGAGGGACTCGAACCCCCAACCACCGGTTTTGGAAACCGGGGCTCTAGCCGATTGAGCTACTGGCCTACCTGGCCAAACGCCATCTCAGCCCGTCCGCGGCGACGCCCTGCCGGCGTCGCAGCGGACGCACCTATCTCCTCTTCTGCCTGTGCTCCGTATGCTTGCGGCAACGGGGGCAGTGCTTTTTCAGTTGCAGACGTTTGCCGCCTCGCGTCTCGGTGGCGGTGCGGTAGTTCTCCGATCGGCACTCGGTGCATTCCAGAGTCACGTACTCGCGCATGGTTCGGCCTACTCGATGATCTTGGTGACCACGCCCGCGCCGACGGTGTTGCCGCCCTCGCGGATGGCGAAGCGCAATTGCTCCTCCATGGCGATGGGGGTTATCAGCTTAACCTGCACATTAACGTTGTCGCCCGGCAAGACCATCTCCACGCCCTCCGACAGCGTCACGTCGCCGGTCACGTCCGTGGTGCGGAAGTAGAACTGGGGACGGTATCCGGTGAAGAACGGTGTGTGGCGGCCTCCTTCATCGGCGTTCAGGACGTAGACCTCGGCTTCGAAAGTGGTGTGTGGCGTGATGGAGCCCGGCGCGGCCAACACCTCGCCGCGCGAGAGCTCGTCCTTCTCGATGCCGCGCAGCAGCACGCCGATGTTATCGCCCGCCTGGCCCGTGTCCAGCGTCTTGCGGAACATCTCGACCCCGGTCACGACCGTCTTGCGAACCTCGGGCTGCAGGCCAACGATCTCGATCTCGTCGCCGACGCGCACCGTGCCCCTCTCGACGCGGCCGGTGCCGACGGTGCCCCGCCCCTTGATGCTGAAGACGTCCTCGACCGGCATCAGGAACGGCTGATCAACGGCGCGCACGGGCTCCGGGATGTAGTTGTCGAGCGCCTCGAGCAGCTCGAAGACGCACTTGTTTGCTTCCTCATCGTCCGGGTTCTCGAGCGCCTGCAGGGCCGAGCCGCTGACAAACGGGATATCATCGCCCGGGAAGTTGTACGCACTCAGGATGTCCCGCACTTCCAGCTCGACCAGCTCCAGCAGTTCGGGGTCGTCAAGCTGGTCCACTTTGTTCAAGAAGACGACGATGGCGGGCACGTTCACCTGGCGGGCCAGCAGCACGTGCTCCTTGGTCTGGGGCATCGGCCCGTCGGCGGCACTGACCACCAGGACCGCGCCGTCCATCTGGGCGGCCCCCGTGATCATGTTCTTGATGTAGTCCCGATGTCCGGGGCAGTCGACGTGGGCGTAGTGCCGCTTATCGGTTTCGTATTCCACGTGCTGCGTCTGGATGGTGATGCCGCGTTCCCTCTCCTCAGGCGCGTTGTCAATGCTGTCGAAGGTGCGGTATTCGGCCATCCCCTTCTTGCTGAGCTGAAGAGTCATGGCCGACGTCAGGGTCGTCTTCCCGTGGTCCACGTGACCGATCGTGCCGACGTTGATGTGCGGCTTGGTCCGCTTGAAGTCCTGCTTAGCCATTGCCTGATGGTTCCTCCGAAAGTGTTCGCACCGCCGAAAGGCAACTAGATGAGTCAGCGCAACGCTGCGCTTCGAACCTGCGAATCTCGCACCCGCCTGCCTTGTCCCCGTCAAACCCCTGTGGAAAGCCTGCCCGATCAGCCCGATGCCGTGGCCTGGTGTTCTTAGGTGGAGCTGCTGATGGGATTCGAACCCATGACCCCGTCCTTACCAAGGACGTGCTCTACCGCTGAGCTACAGCAGCCCGCGTACACGACAATCCGACGGGGCGATCGGTTTTCCGAGGTAGAGTGAAACGGCCGCTTCACTGCCCAGTGGACAGAGCCTAGCCCAAGCCGGAGGGTCGCAGAGACAAGGGTACCAGCGCCGGATTCTACCGATGCTAACACACCGGCCTCGTCAAGTCAAGCAAAAGCCAAACCATTCGTAACCGTTGGAGCGGGCGATGGGGATCGAACCCACAACATCTGGCTTGGAAGGCCAGTGCTCTGCCGGTTGAGCTACGCCCGCCCTGCTCGGTGGTGGGCAGGGGAGGATTCGAACCTCCGAAGGCATCGCCAGCAGATTTACAGTCTGCTCCCTTTGACCGCTCGGGAACCTGCCCACCGCCCCTTATCTGCTCGCCGTCGCCGGATGCTCTGGTTGGAGCTAGTGAGGGGATTCGAACCCCTAACCTGCGGTTTACAAAACCGCTGCTCTGCCGTTGAGCTACACTAGCCCTCTTGGGCATCCTGTACTCTTATACGGCACGCTCCCCACCCTTTTCAAGTGCTGGCGCGCCTTCGTGCCATCTGGCCCGGCCGCGGCCTGTCGGCATTTGCAGAAGGCCCGTCCTTAGTGTAGTATGTGAGCACTCGGGCGGCGCCATCGGGGGAGAATATGCCGGACACGGATGAAGAGCGGCTCTGCCTTGTCGGCCTTTGTGCCGCGCCGGGCGTGGGGCCTGCCAGTGTGGCTTGCCTGCGCAGGGCGGCGAGGGAGCAACGGGTGCCGTTGAGCGAGGTGGTGGCCCTGCCGGCTGAGGTGCTGGAGGGCGAGCTCGGACTTGCACCCCCTGCCGCCCGTTCGGTTGCGGCGCTCAGGAACCCTTGCGAGGCAGGCCGGTCGACGCTGGATAGGCTGGCGTGGGCCGGCCTGAGGATCGCTACGGATGGCGAGGCCCTCTATCCGGACCGGCTCGGGCGGTATCTGCGGGACCAGGCGCCATCGGTTCTGTTCGTGGCCGGCGACCTCGCCGTCCTGGACGGTCCCTGTGTGGCCATAGTCGGCTCTCGGCAGCCTTCCCGGCCGGCGAACCGCGCGGCAGGAGCGCTGGCAGCGGACCTGGCGGCCGAGGGCAGCGCCGTGGTTAGCGGCGGCGCGCCGGGCATCGATAGCCGCGCCCACGAGGCCGCTGCCTCGGCCGGCGCCACGTGCGCCGTTCCTGCCGTGGGGGTGTGCCGTTTCCGGTGGCGCGGCGCGAGCTCGGCCGAGCTCGCCGAGAGGGGATGGTGCGTGCTGGGCCAGTTCCCTCCGGACGCGGGCTGGCGGACGGCCCACGCGCTGATGCGCAACCGGATGATCGCAGCCCTGAGCGACGCCGTGGTCGCCTTCGACCCGCGGGATACCGGCGGGACCTGGCACACCTCTCTCTGGGCCCTCCGCATGCGCAAGCCGCTCTTCGTGGTGGGGACGTCACGTGAGGGGGCGAAGGGCAGGGGGCTCACGCATCTTGTGCGCTTCGGTGCCGTGGCGCTGGACCCAGACCGGATGCCGGACGCTGCGGATTTCGCCCGGCTCGTGGCCGACTACCGTCCTGCGGCCCCCCCCGACCAACTTCCCCTGTTTGACACGCAGGGGTTGTGAGTGCGTGGCGCCAGGGCTCTCGCTTGAGCCTGCCGGGCGCTTTCCATAGACTGGAGCGCCGCGTGCGTCCGTTGCCGTTCTCCATGTTCCCGCAGGACGGGTGGTGCCATGTCGCTCCTGGTGGTGGGTTCGGTTGCACTGGATGACGTAGAGACCCCGTACGGGGCGAGGCGGAGCGAACTGGGCGGTTCGGCCGTCTACTTCTCGTTCGCGGCTGCGTGTTTTGGCCCGGTGCGGCTTGTCGGGGTGGTGGGGTCGGACTTCCCGGCGGAGTACCTGGAGCGCCTGGCGCGTCGGCCCATCGACCTGGCAGGCCTGCAACGGGCGCAGGGCCGGACCTTCCGCTGGCACGGGGCCTACGAGGGGAGGATGGAGCAGGCCCGCACCCTGGCCGTCAGTCTGAACGTCCTGGGGGGATTCACGCCGCGCGTCCCGCCCGCGTATGCGAATTCCTCGTATGTGTTCCTGGCCAACGCATCCCCGGGCACACACGTGCAGGTGCTGGACCAGGTGGCAGGCGCCCGGTTCGTGCTGGCCGACACGATGAACTACTACATCGAGAACGAACGGGACGCCGTGCTGGGGCTGCTGCCGCGGCTGGACGGGCTGATTCTGAACGACGTCGAGGCGCTCCAGCTCACGGAGCAGCCGAACCTGCTGGCCGCTGCCCGCTGGGTGTGCGAGCGGGGGCCGTCCTGCTGCATCATTAAGAAAGGGGAACACGGGTCCCTGCTGAGGGGCCCGGATGGCGTCTTCGTTCTGCCGGGTTTCCCGCACGAGGCCGTGGTGGACCCGACGGGCGCGGGAGACGCGTTCGCGGGGGGGATGATGGGATACATGGCCAGCCGGGACGAGGTCACGCCGGACACGCTGAAGCGCGGATTGGCCTACGGCACGATCACGGCCTCATTCGCCATAGAGCAGTTCGGCCCCGCCGGGCTGGAGTCGTTGACGGGCGAAGGCGTCGAGCAGCGGCTGGCAGATTTCCTGAGGTTAACTCACCTGTCGGCGCCGTGAACTCCCGGCTGGGATCGGGCCCTTCTACGACACCTCGGCCTGCGTCTCGTTGAGGCGTTTCTGGAACTGGGCCTGCTTGCGCGCGACCTTGTTGGGATGGAGGATCCGCTTCGAGGCGGCCTGCTGGTAGAGCTTCGTCAGCATACTGAGCTGGTGCTGGGCCTGTTGAGTCTCGCCCCGCTCGAGCATGTGTTCCAGTTTGTTCTGTTCGGTGCGCAGGCGGCTCTTGACGCGCTTGTTGCGCAGGTTCCTCTTTCTGTTCTGTCTGAGGCTCTTGAGGGCTGCCGGACGTTGTGGCATTGCTGCTTTCCTTCTGCTCTTGAGTTGATGCTGCGCGGGGCAGGGGGCTTCACGCGCCCAGCGTTTCCACCTTCTGGGCGACGTCCCTGAAACCGATGTCCTGGCTGTATATCTTCTTGTAGAGCGCCAGCGCTTCCGCCGCGTTATCCATCTGTTCGTAAGTCGCCGCCTTCAGGTAGTAAAGGTCCTTGCCCTCGTCGTCCATCTCGGGGTGGCGTTGGATCGCCCGCTCGAACTGCTCGAGGGCCAGATCAGTCTGCCCCTTGCGGGAGAAGCAGACGCCCAGCATCTTGCTGCTTTCTTGCTCGTAACGGGCGTCCTGAACCGCGTTCTGAAAGGCGGATATGGCGTCGTTGTACTGGCCGGCCTCGAAATAAGCGTTCCCGAGGTCCAGGCGCAGCTCGCGGTCCGTGGGGTGCTGCGAGACGCGCCAGCCATACTCCCGAATGCCGAACTCCGTGCGGCGCTTCTGGAGCTCTTCCAGTTTCTGCTTTGCCTCGGCGTCTCCGGAATCGGCTCCGGTCCGTTGCTTTGCCTCGGCCTCTCTGAACATGTGCAACTGCACGTCCCCCAGGGCTTCGCGCATCTCATAGTTGTCCGGCATCTGCTGGTGTTTCTCGCGCAGGAGCTTGTGTGCCTTGGCCGATTGGCCCGTGTCCACGTACAGCTTGGCGAGATCGAGCATGCGGTTGACGTTGTCGGGCGCCTCGGCCAGCCGGCTCTCCGCTTCCGTGACCTCCTTGCGCAGGTCGTCCATGCTGACGGCCATCCGGCCGTCGGCCTCCAGCCGGGCGGCCTCGTCCTTGTCGCGAACCAGATCCATGAAGCTGGTGGCCGTCTCCATCTCGTGTGCTGCTATGTGGTCGCTGGCGGTCAGGTCGCGCACTTCGCGCTGCAGGTCGCCGTCGGCGGGTTGCAGGTCCGCCAGACGAGTCAAGTATCTCAGGGCCTCCTGGCTCTGCCCCGTCTGTCGCAGCAGATCGCTGAGGACCCGCAGCGTGCGCTTCGACTTTGGTTTGAACGTCAGGCCGTCCTTGTACATCTGGACGGCCTGCGAGTTGAGGCCGGCCTTGCGAGCTGCGTCCCCAGCCTTCGACAGCGCCCAGAAGCTGTTGGGGCGGCGCTCCAGGTAGTCCTCATAGACCTCGAGTTTCTTCCTGGGGCCAGCCACCAGTGCCTGGGCGGTGGTCACGAGTCGCCGCGGCAGGACGCCCAGCAGGGCCAACGGCGATCTGCCCTTCTGTTCCAACTGGCGCCGCTCGGCCCCCCGCAGGACGATTCGGGCGTCCGGGTAGTCGGGTTGCTGTCGCAACACCTCCCGGATCAGCCGGATGGCGTAGTCAAACCGCCCCCGCTCGACTGCATCACAGGCTTTCGAGTAGAGATCGTCTACGGCCATGCCAGTTCCCGCTCACGCACTCCAGGCTAAGAAGGTCAAGGCCCTATAAGGTAGCGAATGCGGCGTTTGCTGTCAAGCAGAGGGCAGCCACGGCGGGTGGCGGACAAGGTGCGCAGGGGCAATGTCCTTGCCCGTGTTGCAGCGTTGGGTTAGAATCGCCGCTTCGGCGATCTGGAGCCGTCCTCAGCGGCTCGGAGGCACGCGGGACATGCGGTTCATACAGGTAGGCGTCGGGGGATTTGGCAGGACTTGGCCCGCGCGCGTGCAGCGGGACCGAACGGCCTCGCTGGTCGGCCTGGTCGACGTGGACGAGAAGGCTCTGGGGCGCGCGGCCGAAGCGACGGGCCTGGCGCCGTCCCGCTGTTTTGCGGGCTTCCGGGAGGCCTTCGACGCGGTGGAGGCCGACGCCGTGCTGAACGTGACGCCTCCGGCGGTGCACCACGAAGTGGCGCTGGCGGCCTTGGAGCGGGGCCTTCACGTACTGAGCGAGAAGCCCATCGCTGACACCATGGAGCACGGCCGCCAGATGGCGGAGGCGGCCGATCGGGCGGGGCTCACGCTGATGGTGAGCCAGAACTACCGCTTCCGCCCCTGGGCCAGGACCATGCGCCGACTGGTGCAGAGCGGCCAGTTCGGCCCCCCGGACAACGCGTCGGTCCGATTCGCCAAGTCCCTCCGCTTCGACGGCTCGTTCCGCTTCAACATGGAGCACCCGTTGGTGCGGGACATGAGCATCCATCACTTCGACCTGATGCGGTGCCTGACCGGGCGGGAGCCGCTCGCGGTGTATGCCAGGAGCTGGCGGCCGCAGTGGAGCTGGTTCGAGCACGACCCGTGCGTGGCGGCCATCTTCGACTTCGAAGGCGGCCTGCAAGTCGTCTATGAGGGCACCTGGGTCACCATCGGCCGGCAGACGACCTGGGACGGCTACTGGCGGGTCGAGTGCCCGGAGGCCGTCCTCGAGCTGCGTGCCGACCGCGTGCACGTCATGCCGGTCGGCCATCCGGAGGAGGACAGCGAGGTGGAGCTCGATGGGCAGGACGCCATGGGCCAGGCGGCGGCGCTTGCGGAGTTTCAGCGGGCCATAGCCGAAGGCCGCCAGCCGGAGGCCAACGCGCGGGACAACCTGAACAGCCTGGCCATGAGCTTCGCCGTGATGGAGTCGTCCCGGACGGGAGCGCCCGTTCGCATCAACGATATACTCGAGGCCCGCGGCAAGTCCTGAGAGCGCGGCAAGCGAGGTGCTGTGGAGGCCAAAGAGAGCAGCTTCGCCAGACGACTGGAGAAGTTCAGCGATCACATCCAGGCGATGATGGGCCAGATGCGGCGCGTCATCTACGGCCAGAAGGAGGTGATCCAGCAGTTGCTGGGCTGCATCTTCGCCCGCGGCCATTGCCTGATGGTGGGCGTGCCCGGACTTGCCAAGACGATGATGGTCTCCAGCCTGGCCCAGGTGACGTCCTTGAGCTTCCGGCGCATCCAGTTCACGCCCGACCTGATGCCCAGCGACATCACCGGCACGAACGTGCTCGACGAGAGCACGGGCAAGCGGGAGTTCCGGTTCGTGCCCGGCCCCATCTTCGCCCACATCGTGCTGGGCGACGAGATCAACCGCACGCCGCCCAAGACGCAGGCCGCCCTGCTGCAGGCGATGCAGGAGCGACAGGTCACCGCCGGGCAGACGACGTATGACCTGCCGCAGCCCTTCTTCGTTATCGCCACGCAGAACCCCATCGAGCAGGAGGGCACCTATCCGCTGCCGGAGGCCCAGCTCGACCGTTTCATGTTCAACATCTACATCGACTACCCGGGCGAGCAGGTCGAAGAGAAGATCCTGAGCGAGACCACGCGGGGAGCGCGCCCAACGCTGGAGAGCGTCATCGACGGCCAGGATATCCTCGACATGCAGCGTCTGGTGGAGGAAATCGTCGCATCGCCCTACGTCGTTCGGTATGCGACGACGCTGATCCGCTGCTCGCGGCCGACGTCGGCGACTGCGCCGGACTTCGTGCGCAAGATGGTGGACTGGGGCGCGGGCCCGCGCGCCGGCCAGCATCTGATTCTCGGCGCCAAGGTGATGGCGGCCATGGACGGCCGCTTCAATGTCTCGGTGGATGACGTCAGGGACGTGGCCGTGCCGGTCCTCAGGCATCGCATCGCCTGCAACTTCCAGGCGCAGGCCGAGGGCGTGGACAGCGTCAGGGTCGTCGGCCTGCTGCTGGACGAGATCCCCGAGCCGGACGTGAGGAAGTACGAATAGGCCGCCCCTCCGGCTGAGCCGGTGCGGCGGGGGCGGCGCCCCTCCTTGCTCGGACATGACGGATCATGAAGCTCCTGACCATCGCTCACGATGGCGCGCCGGCCCCCGGCATCCTGCTCAGAGATCGCGTGCTGCTGCTCGAAGCCGCCTCGGAAGGGCGGATCAGCGGACCTCTGAGGGGCATCCTGGGGGATGCCGAGAGGATGTCCGCCCTGCGCGAACTGGAGGCGGCGGCCCTCCGGGATGACGCGTTCGCCGCGCGCTGCTGCGTGCCGTTCCGGACGGAGGAACTGCTCTCGCCTATCCCGCGGCCGGGGAAAGTCCTCTGCCTGGGGCTGAACTACCGCGATCACGCCGCCGAAAGCGGGCACCGCGTGCCGGACGAACCGGTGGTATTCTCCAAGGCTTCCAGCAGCGTGATAGGCCCGGGCGCGGCCATCCGGCTGCCAGGGGTCTCCGACCAGGTTGACTACGAGGTGGAGCTGGCCTTCGTCGTGGGGCGCGCTGCCAAGGGCGTCGCGGTGGCTCAGGCCATGATGCACGTGGCCGGCTACACGGTGCTGAACGACGTGACCGCCCGGGACTACCAGCGCCTCAAGGGAGGCGGGCAGTGGACGCTGGCCAAGTCCTTCGACACCTTCTGCCCGATCGGCCCGTGGATCGTGACGGCGGACGAGGTCAGCGATCCGCACCGGCTGCATTTGGAATGCGTCGTCAGCGGCCAGACGATGCAGTCTTCCAGCACCGAGCAGATGATCTTCAGCATTCCCGAGATCATCGAGTACCTGAGCGCGGCCCTGACGCTCGAGCCCGGCGACGTGGTCGGTACCGGAACGCCGCCGGGCGTGGGATTCGCCCGGACGCCGCCCAGGTTCCTGGCGGCCGGGGACGTGGTGGAGTGCACCGTCGAGAAAGTCGGCACGCTCGTCAACCCCGTCGAGTAGCAGGCCGCGCCGACTTCGCTCCGGAGGTGGGGGAGGACGGATCATGAGTTCCGAACCTCAGACGAATTGCGTCGTGATCGGCGCCGGGGCGCTCGGCCTCGGGTTCCTGGGGCCGGAGCTCACCGTCGATTGCCACGTGATCTGTCTGGATGTTCCCGCAAAGGCGGATCTGATGGTCCGCCTGGGTGCAGCAGGGCACTACGTCTTCAACGAGAGCGGCCTGTCCATGCGGCCCGTGCGCGTGCGAGACGTGGACGGGCTCTGCATCGGGGCGGACGAGGGGGCCGTCCGAGAGGTCCTGGGCGGGGCCGACCTCGTGTTCACGGCCGTTGGCGCGGCGAACCTGCCGAAGCTGGCGCCACTTCTCGCGGCGGCGGCTGCCGAGCGCTCGCCTGAGCGGCCGCTGCGCGTGCTATGTGCGGAGAACGGCGTCGAGATCGCCCGCAATCTGCGGCAGTCGGTCGAGTCGCAGGCAGGCGCCGAGTTCGGGGATTGTCTCCTGGTCGGCGATACAGTCATGGCGCGGATGTGCCGAGTGGAGACGGAGCTGTCCGGCGGAGCGCCTGGCATTCGTCCGGTCGCTGCCGGTCTGGACTGGGGCGTGGTGGCCGAGCCTTTCTTCGGCATTCCGGTCGAGGCGCACGTTGTGGCCGGGCTGAGGCACGTGCCGACCGCCGTCCGTGCCGATCTCCCGGACAGGTTCCACGCGGCCGAGGACGTCAAGATGCTGGCACATAACGGCCTGCACATCGCTCTGGCGTGCCTGGGTCATCTGCAGGGGCGGGAGCTGTTCTGCGAACTGAGGCAGGACGCCGAGGCGCTGGAGTTCGGGCGCCGGCTCCTCATGCAGGAGGCCGTTCCGGCGCTGCTCAGGAAGCACGGGAATGCAATCGGCCGCAATCAGTTGCTGAACTACTGCGACTCGATCATCAGGCGCGTGACGTGCCCGGTGTTCCGGGACTCGATCGCCCGGGGCGTGCGCGGCCTCATGCGCAAGCTTGCGCCGACGGAACGGTTGGTCTACGGCGTTCGCACCGTGGCGGAGCAAGGGATCGAGCCGCGGGCATTCGCGACGGGCCTGGCCGCTGCGGTCGTTGTGGCCCGGCGAATCGGCGAGACCGAATTGAGTTTCGATGAAGTCCTGGACGTCACTTGCGGCTTCGATGCCGCAGAGGACGGGGAGCTTCTGGCGCTCATAAGGGAGCAGGGGAAGCAGATCGCGTGAAGAGCGAGGCAAACGTCCTCGCGCGGGCCGAAGTGAGGAGGAAGCAAGTGATCGAGGTCGTCGGGCACCGCGGCGCTGCCGCCATCGAGCCCGAAAACACCCTTCGCGGCTTCCGCCGGGCGCTTGAGCTGGGCGTCGACTCGACGGAGTGCGACGTCCATCTGAGCCGGGACGGCCGGCTCGTCGTCATTCACGATGACACGGTGGACCGCACGACCGACGGCAGCGGGGAGGTCCGTGCCATGACGTTCGCGCAGGTGCGGGCGCTCGACGCGGGGCTGGGGGAGCGCGTTCCCACGCTTCGGGAGGTGCTGGCGACCGTCAGCGGAAAGGTCCCGCTCCACGTTGAGCTGAAGGCGCCGGGCACGGAACAGGCTGCCGTGCAGGCAGTGCAGGAGATGAGGATGGAGGGCGCGGTGATCTTCACTTCCTTCGACCTGCGCAGGCTCCGGCGAGTCAGGCGGATCGATCCCTCGCTGGAAGTGGGTGCGATCTTCGGCAAGGCGTCCGAGGACTGCTGCACGGGGACGCTCGCGGTCGGCGCGAAGAGCATCTACGTTTACCATAAGGAGCTCACACGGGGGCTCGTCGACGAAGCACACGAGCAGGGATTGAGGGTCGGCGGGTGGAACCCGGATTCGGAGCCCGAGTGGCAGGACGTGATCGCCCTCGGCGTGGACCTCGTGAGCACGAATCGGCCGGACGGCCTCATCGCGATGCTGGCGCGCGACGGGCTCCGGTGACGCAGGGGGGCATTGCCGCCGCGGCCGCCTTAGCTCTTGGCCCGCCGGCGCAAGGCGTTGCGGGCTTCTTCGCGGTGCTGCTCTGCCTCTTTCTTGCGGCGCTTGTCCCACCTTTGCTTGCGGCGCGCCAGGCCGATCTCCACCTTCGCGTAGCCCTCCTTGAAGTAGACCGACAGCGGCACGAGCGTGTAGCCGCGCTGGGTGCACTGAGAGATCAGGCGGCCGATCTCCCGGCGATGGAGCAGGAGCTTCCGCGGCCGCTTCGGCTCGTGGTTCAGGATGTTGGCCTGCTCGTAGGGCGGGATGTGCATGTCGAACAGGTAGATCTCCTGGCCCTTCGGGCGGGCGTAGGCTTGCTCCAGGCTGCAAGCGCCGTTGCGCAGGCTCTTGACCTCGGTGCCCTGGAGCACCATGCCCGCCTCGCAGGTATCCTCGATCGTGAAGTCGTGCCGGGCCTTGCGGTTGCGGGCGACGATCTTCACGTTGTGTTGTTGTGCAGTCATGGCGAACGCTGCTGGCGCCGCGGCCCGGAGGCGTTCACTCGCGCAGCATCCATGCGAGGGCTTCCTCGACTTGGGCCAGGTCCACGTCTGTGTCCGTGCAGGGCCCGTGCGGGCGAACATTGATGATGCCCAGGCCGGGCTTAGGGAAGATGGCTGTGAGGCCTTCCTGGAGCTCTTTCTCGCACGCGATGGCGACCAGGCACTTGACGCTGTCCTGCTTGGCCAGTTCCAGAGCCAGCCGGCCGCCCGTCGCCACTGCGCAGCGAGTTCCGTACTTCTCGCTCAACTCTATCACGTCCTTGACCTTGCAGTTGCCGCACCGGCGGCACTCGTTGATGTCCCGGGTGATCTTCTGCGTGCACTGGCTGCTCTGGAGACAGGAGGGCACCAGAATGAGCAGCTCCTCCGGCTTGCAGCGCGACCGGCGCAGGCGCGTCATCGAGTTGAAGAACTTGATTATGGTTCTGCCCATCGTCTCTCTCGGCACGAGTTCCGGCGGCCGGTCAACAGAAGCGATCGCCGGGCCGGATGTCGTGCCCGTGGATGAAGTCGCCCGCGTCCATGGCGCGGCTGCCGGCGGGCCTCAGCCGCCTTATG
>Ga0114922_10000487_pt1 | contig 38034 bp, 33 predicted proteins | sample AartaG_FD_100975 | JGI IMG/M metagenome (GOLD analysis project Ga0114922, IMG submission 100975) | Deep subsurface microbial communities from Aarhus Bay to uncover new lineages of life (NeLLi) - Aarhus_00045 metaG | ecosystem: Environmental > Aquatic > Marine > Oceanic > Sediment | place... | reverse complement strand
AGCCATCCGGAACAACGCGGGCATGGTTCCTCGAGAGAATCTCGAGGAGAGCGTTGTGAGGACAGGAAGGGATTTCCCCGCTGGGGGAAATCCCTGTCTTTCGAAGGGACTTACCAGTATCCATGCCTCCACCTCTACAAGTTTAAAATAAAATGGGGAAACTTCAGTCTCCCTATTTACTATTTCCCATTTTCTAAGTATCATTCATATCGACATTTGTTCTGAAATCCAGGTGGACCTGAATTATTTACGCGGATTGAATAAAGGAGGATATTGAATGCTCAAGCATATATATATTTTATTATTTATTCTTTTCCTTGCTTCAAATATACAGGCTCAAGAAGCTGTAATAATCGACCATAATTGTACTGATATCTCAAAAATACCAGATACCTGGATTTTAGAAGCCAAAGACAGCCTGCGAATCGGATACGGCCATACTTCTCACGGCAGTCAGCTGGTTACCGGAATAGAGACATACAGAGGTAACCAGGGCACCATATATTACTATTCCTATTCGAGCTGGGGACTGGAAACCGGTAAGTTTCTCAATGATTACTGGGGTACTGAAGGAGGAGCAAATGATTTGGGGCATAATGGTGATCTTGGATGGAGAGATGCGACTGTTTATATGCTGAACCTGGCTAATAATGACAGGAATGTAGTGATCTGGTCATGGTGTGGGGGAGTAAGTAATAACACTCGAGCAGGAATAAAAACATATCTGGATGCAATGTCTGCACTTGAAGATCAGTATCCGGATGTTACTTTTGTTTATATGACTGGGCATCTGGATGGAAGTGGTGTCGCTGGGAATCTAAATAAAAGAAATAACCAGATAAGGGATTATTGTAAAAAATATAATAAGTTCCTTTTTGATTTTGCGGATATTGAAAGTTATGATCCTGATGGAAATTACTATTTAAACAAAGGAGCTAATGATGGTTGCTCCTATGATGGAGGAAATTGGGCTGAAGAGTGGTTAGCCGCTAACCCCAATAGCGACTTAGCGGATTGGGTTTATCAGTGTGGAAGTTGTGCTCATTCTCAACGTTTAAACTGCGTTCTTAAGGGTGGAGCTTTTTGGTGGCTTATGGCCAGGATCGCTGGATGGGAAGGAGACTCAGAACAAAGGGCTTTGAGGGTTACATCTCCCAATGGCAGTGAAAACTGGCTGGTCGGGTCCAAACATAATATCACCTGGGTGACAAAAGGGGAAGTAGGGAGAGTTAAGATCGAATATTCAACTGATGATGGAGAAAACTGGAAAACAATTGTTTCTTCAACCAAAAATGATGGCATTTATTACTGGGAGATTCCGGATGATGTATCTGATGATTGCCTAGTTAGAATAAGCGAAAGTAGCGGAACTCTTGTCGATACCAGCAATAATTTGTTTGAAATAATCTCCACAGACGAGCCTCCTTCTATTATAATAACTTATCCGGCTAATAATTCAGAAGTAAAAGATTCAGTGACTGTACAGGTAATAGCAACTGATGACTTTGGGATTACAAAAGTCGAATTTTTCATTGATGGTATTTTATATCATACGGATACTGCAGCTCCTTTCCAGTATGTCTGGGATACTACTGCCTATCTGGGGGGATCATATGTGATTACTGCTACTGCTACAGATACTAATGGACAGCAAGATTCCTATGCAATTTCTGTAATAGTACGGAATATAAATTTATCTATTCAAGCTTCAAGAGGTGAAGAAAGAGCCTGGCTAGTTCAAAGGCAGTATGGGAAAATTGAGCTGTCGGCTGGAAATATTGGTTCAGTAACAATTTCAAAATACATCATTTATAGGAAGGAAGCTGGCGGTACATATAATATTGTCAAGGAGATTGATGGCTCTAATGCTCCGGGAGGGACGTTTATTTATTATGATAAATACCTGGAAAGGACTAAGACTTATTTGTATAGAGCAGTTGCCCTGGGAACAAATGGGCAAATATTAGCCTCTTCGAATGAGGCGACAGTATAATACTCAGGGATATTGATGGGGAGGTGAGGATGAGAAGATCATTTTGTGGGATAGTGATTGCTGTATTTCTATTAGCCGGAATAACTTTGGGAGATAATGTTTTTATTTATGGAACAAGTAATTATCTTATTCCAGCAGATAAGGATTTTAAAGATATTTATGGAAAAGGATTGTTTTATCCGGAGATCAAAGCTGGAGTCAAAGTATTCGAGGGATTTTATGTCTGGGCCGGATATGGTTTTTTATTGGCAAAAGGAACTACTACCCTGCTGGCAGAGGAGGCTGAATCCAACCAGAATTATTTTTCCGGTGGTTTCGGTTATGAGGGGAGAATATCAGATAGAGTGGGGTATAGAGTAGAGACCGGAACATTTTATGTGAATTACAGGGAAGAGGCAATGGGGCTTGAAGTGTCAGGTTCTGCTATTGGATACAGAATAGGGGGGGGGTTGAATATTGATGTTTTAAAAAATGTGTACATTGAAATAAGCGGAGGCTATTTAGCAGCATCTGATTCGATTGAAGGTATCTCTATTAAGCTGGGGGGATTTAAAACTGGAGTAGGATTTGGAGTCAGATTTTAACTCATGAAAGAAGAAAGAGCAGATATTGCACTTCTAAACGGGGCTGTATATACAGTCAATTCCAGACAGCCCTGGGCAGAGGCTTTAGCCCTTAAAAAGAATAGAATTCTCCGGGTCGGATCTGAGGCGGATATTAAACCGACGATCTCTATTAATACTAATGTGATCGAATTAAAGGGAGACTTAGTGCTTCCGGGATTTATTGACAGCCATACCCATTTTATTGATGGTGGATTTGCACTTTCCGGCATTCAACTGCGTAATGTCAGGAGTAAAAAGGAATTCATTGCTTGCATTGAAATGAAAGTCCGGGAAATTGATAAAGGAAAGTGGGTTCTTAATGGTGATTGGAACCACTTGCAGTTCGACCACCCTCAACTACCAAACAAAGAGTGGGTGGATAAAGTAACGCAGGATAATCCTATTTGTGTTGACCGTATGGATAAACATGCTGTTTTTGTTAACAGCCTGGCCTTAAAAATTGCCGGTATTACAAAGAATACGCAATCTCCAGAAGGTGGAATTATTGAAAAAGACCCGGTTACCGGTGAGCCGACCGGTATTTTAAAAGACAGTGCTATCGATCTGATCAAGCAGCATATCCCGGAGGCTTCTCTTTATGATAAGAAAGAAGCAGTTGCTGCAGCCGTAAAACATGCCAACAGCCTGGGTGTAACTTCTGTACATGATATGGAATTTTCAGCCGAGCTTGAAGTATACCAGGAGATGATCAAGCAGAATAAATTGACTATCCGTCTCTGTGTGTATATCCCCGTATCTGAAGTGAACCTATTTAAGCGGATGAAGCTGAGGACTCCTTTTGGAAATGATTTCTTAAAGATCGGAGGGCTTAAGGGATTCGTTGACGGCTCTCTGGGGTCATTTACAGCCTTGTTTTTTCATCCTTATGAGGATGCTCCCGAAAAAAGCGGTCTTCTGGTTTCAGATATGTTTCCAGAGGGGATAATGGAGAAGAGGCTAAAAGAGGCTGATAAAGCCGGTCTTCAAGTGGCGATCCATGCTATCGGTGATAGGGCGAATCATATTATCCTGGATATTTTTGAAAGAGTTGCAGAAGAAAACGAGAAAAGAGACCGCCGCTGGCGGATCGAACATGCCCAGCACCTAATGCCTAAGGATATTGAGCGGATAGCTAAAATGAATGTTATAGCGTCTGTCCAGCCTTATCAGATAGTTGAGGACGGTGTGTGGGCAGAAGAAAAGATCGGAGCCGAGAGAGCCAGGACTACATATGCCTTCAAATCGTTGCTGGAAAAAGGAGCTGCGCTTGTTTGTGGTTCTGATTGGACGGTAGCCCCGATCGACCCCATCAAGGGTATCTATGCTGCTGTGACCAGGAGAACCCGGGAAGGAAAACATCCAGATGGTTGGATTCCGGAAGAGAAGATCTCTGTGGAGGATGCGGTCAAGGGATATACTCTAAGTGGAGCTTATGCTGAATTTGCAGAAGACAAAAAAGGGTCGCTCGAACCGGGGAAGCTGGCAGATATTGTAGTCCTCGATAAAAACCTTTTTAAAATCTCCCCCGAAGATATCATTAATACCAGGGTAGGCATGACCATATTTGATGGAAAAATTGTTTACGAAAAGACAAAATGATTTATTTAGCAATTAGCGCATTTATTATTTCTTTTATAGTACTCTTTAAATGTGCTGGTTTTTTTGTCGATGGAGCATCCGGTATTGCCAGAGTTTTTGATCTTCCCAAAATGTTGACTGGAATAGTACTTGTGGGGCTGGCGACTACTGCGCCTGAATTTATAGTTTCAGTTCTGGCAGCTTCTAAACATCATCCGGAAATTGCTCTTGGAAATGCTATCGGATCGGTCATATGTGATGACGGCCTTGCTCTGGGACTGGCAGCAGTTTTAGCTCCCTCTGTTATACTCGTAAACTGCCGTTTGCTTAAAAGGGTAGGTATTTTTCTTCTATCCATTGATCTTTTTGCATATTTTTTATCCAGAAATGGACGTATAGGCCAGGTTGAAGGCCTGATTTTAGTGTCTTTATTGGTCTTGTATTTTTTACTGCTCTATAAAAACAGGAAATTCAGCAATAAAGATAAAGCCTCATCCAGGCTGGGAAAAGAACATTTAAAAAAGCCGGTTCTTCTATTTGCAGCGGGCCTGGCCGGAGTGATTGTTAGCGGGAATATAATAGTTGAGTCTGCCATCTATATTGCCAGGTATTTTTCCATAAACGAGATCATTATCGGTTCAACTATTATTGCCATTGGTACATCTCTACCTGAGGTAAGTACATGCATTATAGCTGTTAGGAAAGGTGAAGGTGAGATCGCTGTTGGAAATATTATAGGAGCGGATGTGCTCAATATTTTATGGATCATTGGCATTTCGGCTATAGTAAACCCGATTTATGTGGAACTGGATATAATTAATTTTGTTTTTCCATTTATGATACTTATTGTGGTTGTTATGCTGGCTGCTATGCTTTTTAAGTGCCGTCTTGAAAAGTGGAAAGGATTCGTTCTGCTGGGATTGTACGCTGCCTATCTCTATTTAACTATTCAACTTTTTATTTAAGTAAAATAAATTGACTTAAGAATTCAGTTTGGTATCATGACTTTCTTAATTGTTTTAGGAGGATAGAATGAATTATGGTGTGATTAACGAGAGCAGTAAAATTGAAAACCGCGCCAGTCTATCTCCAAGTGGAGTTTCTTTTCTGGTAGAAAAAGGCCATTCTGTTTATTTTCAAGCAGGAGCAGGTATCAAAGCCGGATATTCCAATGAAGATTTTGTGTCTTTAGGTGCAGAACTTGTCTTTACAAAAGAAGAAGTCTTTGGCCGCTCAGATACTGTTCTCAATATTTCACCCTTGAATGAAGAGGAATGCAGATTGGTCAGAAATGATCAGATACTGTTTGGTTTCCATCATCTGGCTGTCTCCCGTAAAGATATTGTAAAAGAACTGCTCAAAAAAAGTGTTACCATGATAGGGTACGAAATTATTCAGGAAGATAATGAAGATCTTCCTTTTATTGAGAGTCTCAGTGAAGTTGCCGGTCAGTTGTGCCATGTGATCGCCGGACATAATCTTCAAACCACACATGGAGGCAGGGGACTGGTTATCGGGGGTGTAGTAAGTGTTCCGCCGGCTACAGCAGTTATAATAGGGAGTACGATCTTAGCCCGGAGTGCTATTAAAGCAATGCTGGGCGCAGGAGCCCATACAATAGCTTTAGGACGGTATATGGATAAACTTAGGGAGCTGGAAGAGATGAGCTCCGGAAGGCTGGCAACCTTGATGGCGAGTAATTATAACCTGGCCCGCATGTCAGAGATCGCAGATATATTGATAGGAGCAGTTCTTCGTCCCGGAGAAAGAGCTCCGCTCATGATAACGCGGGACATGGTTAAAAATATGAAAAAAGGCTCGATAATCATTGATCTTTCCATTGATCAGGGAGGATGTATAGAAACAAGCCGCTTGACCACCCTTGAGCAGCCGACTTATGTGGAAGAGGGCGTTATCCATTATTGTGTTCCCAATATCACTTCGACTGTAAGCCGCACATCTACTAAAGTGCTGAGTAATCTTGTTATTCCTTACCTGCTCCAGATCGGTGAGCTGGGTATTGATAAAGCTCTAAAAGCAAACAAGGCATTAGCCAGAGGCGCTTACCTGCACAAGCAAAAAGTCGTCAGAAAAAACATTGGTGAGCGTTTTGGGCTTGACTATATCAAAGGATAGATTGAGCATGCAGAAAATCTTAGCTGAATTTGGAAACAGTCAAAAAGAATTGATACATGTTCTTCACCGAGTACAGGCCAAGTTTGGGTATATTCCTCCGGAAGCTATTTCGGAAATATCCCGGCATCTAAAAATTACCGAAAGTGAGATTTGCGGGGTTTTGACCTTTTATTCCGCCTTCAGCCTCGAACCTCGAGGCAAACATACAGTGACAGTCTGTATGGGAACTGCCTGTCATGTGCGGGGAGGGCCGAAGGTTTTAGAAGAGTTTGAAAGAAGACTTGAAATTGAAGCTGGAAATACTACCCAGGACAAGCAGTTCACCCTGGAAACTGTGGCCTGTCTGGGATGCTGTGCAATTGGGCCAGTGGTTGTCGTTGATGACGATTATAATGCTCAGGCAACGATTAGTAAAGTTGAGCAGATTTTAGAAAAGTATAAGAAAGAGAAGAAGAATGACCAAGATTAAATCTATCATAGAATTAAAAGAAACCATAAGTCAGCAGATCAAACTCAGGAACGAAAATAATAAAACTGTTCTAACGGTTTCCGCAGGCACTTGTGGCCGGGCACGCGGCTCCTTAAAAGTCATAGAATCCCTTGAAAAAATAATAAAAGAAAAAAAACTCGAAGGCAAAATTCAGGTAAAAAACACTGGCTGCCATGGATTTTGCGAAGCCGAGCCAAATATCATCATCCAGCCCCAAAATATTTTTTACCAACATGTCCAACCTAAAGACGCGGAAAGTATCATTACCGAAACAGCACTTAATAACAAAATAATCGATAAGCTGATATATTCAGACCCTGTCACAGGCCAAAAAATGCCTAAAGAAAGTGACATCTCTTTTTATGCCAAGCAAGAACGAATAGTCATGGGCGACAATGCCCTTATTGACCCAACTGACATCAATGATTATTTTGCTATCAGAGGATATAATTCTCTGAGTACAGTCCTCAAAAGCATGAATCCTGAAGATGTTATCGAAACCATTATAGCCTCAGGTATCCGGGGAAGAGGCGGGGCCGGTTTCCCAACCGGTTCAAAGTGGAAATTCGCCCGCAATGCCAAAGGAGATATCAAATACATTATCTGTAATGCTGATGAGGGAGACCCGGGTGCTTATATGGACCGCAGCCTAATGGAAGGAAATCCTCATCGCGTATTAGAAGGAATGATCATCGGGGCTTATGCTATAGGAGCTACGGAAGGTTATATCTATGTGCGGATGGAGTACCCTTTAGCGCTTAAGAACATTACTATTGCTCTGGAACAGGCACGGAAATTAGGTCTATTGGGAGATGCTATCCTCGGCTCAGAATTTAATTTTGACATTAACGTCTTTAAGGGAGCCGGATCGTTTGTTTCCGGAGAGGAGACATCGCTTATGGCTTCGATCGAAGGGCGGAGGGCTCAACCAAGGCAGCGCCCGCCTTTTCCCGCCCAATCCGGACTATGGGGAAAGCCGACAAATATTAACAATGTCGAGACCTGGGGCAATATCCCTATAATAATCGAAAAAGGCTCAGACTGGTTCGCAGGTATTGGAACTGAAAGCAGTAAAGGCACTAAGATATTCTCTCTAGTAGGAAAAATTAAAAATACTGGCCTGGTGGAAGTCCCAATGGGAATCACTTTGCGAGAAATAATATATGATATTGGGGGCGGTATTCCCGATGATAAGGAATTTAAAGCTGTTCAGACCGGAGGCCCATCAGGCGGATGTATTCCTAAAGAGAAGCTAGACTTGCCTGTTGATTATAAAAGCCTTTCGGAGGCCGGGTCGATAATGGGTTCGGGCGGAATGATTGTTATGGATGAAGATACCTGCATGGTGGATGTCGCACGTTATTTTCTCCAGTTTACCCAGGAAGAATCATGTGGAAAATGTGTCCCATGTCGAATCGGAACCAGGCAGATGGTTGAGATCCTTTCCCGTATAACCAAGGGAGAAGGCAAGGAAAGTGACATAAAGAAACTCGAGGAGCTGGCGAAAACAATAAAATCGGGTTCATTGTGTGGGTTAGGGCAGACATCTCCTAATCCTGTTTTGACTACTTTGCTTTATTTCCGGAAGGAATATGAAGACCATATTAATAACAAAAGCTGCAAGGCACTGGCATGTAAAGATCTTATCTGCTATTACATTGAGCCGGAAAAGTGTATCGGCTGCCTGCTCTGCAAAAAGAGCTGCCCGGTTGATGCGATTTGGGGAAAAAGAAAAGAAGTCCATGTAATCGACCATAAATTATGTATCAAATGCGGAGCCTGTTTTGATGTGTGTCCTCCTAAGGTAAGTGCTATATCGAAATACACAGGAAAAAAGAAGGAAAAGATTTTAAAAAAGGATTCAGCGGGAAAAGTTGACAAATGAAAGTAATTATAGATGGAAAAACGATCGAAGCAGAAGAGAATAAGACAATTTTAGAGTTGGCGCGGGAAAATGGGATTTATATTCCATCTCTGTGTGACCATCCCGGATTGGCCCCTTTTAGTGGCTGCCGGTTGTGTCTTGTTCAGATCAAGGGAAAGAAAGGATACTCACCATCATGCAGTATTTATGCCGAAGATGGAATGGATATAAAGACATCTACTCAGCAGCTGCGAAAGTTAAGAAAAAACATTTTGGAACTGATCCTCACAGAACACCCAAATGCCTGCCTGATATGCGCGGAAAAAGAGGAATGCGACGAACATAAAGCGACCATTCGAAAAGTAGGGGAAGTGACCGGATGTGTTCTTTGTCCCAATAATGGGGATTGCGAACTTCAGAAGATTGTAGAAGAGATTGGGGTAGATATAGTAGATTTTCCTTCCTATTACCGTGATATTGAGGTTAAAAGGGATGACCCTTTCTTTGACCGAAATTACAACCTTTGCATTCTTTGTGGAAGATGTGTCCGAATTTGTCATGAGGTAAGGGGGTGTTCTGCTCTTTCGTTTATAAAAAGAGGCCCTGAGACTGTAGTGTCAACGTCGATGGATCAGAGGCTGATCGATTCCAACTGTCAGTTTTGTGGTGCTTGTGTTGATGTCTGTCCTACCGGGGCTCTGATAGAGAAAGGCAAAAAATATGAAAGCCTTGCGGATGATAAGACCGAGATGCTCTGCCCGCTTTGCAGTGTAGGATGTAAACTGGAAGTAAATCTGGGGAAGGGACGGCTGCTGAACACCCGGCCAGCAGCAGACGGTCCTGCCAATCATGGTCAGGCATGTGTAAAGGGTCGTTTTTTGATTAAAGACCTGGTTTATATAGAGAAAAGAATTGAAAAACCTTTGATTCGCAGGAAAAAGAAGCTGGAAGAGGTGGATTGGAATGAAGCCCTGGATTGGGTAGCCGGGAAGCTTAAAAAATATAAAGGAAAAGAGACTGCAGTCATCCGGTCTGCCCAGGTATCCTGTGAAGACGGCTATGTACTTCGTAAGTTTGCGGATGAAGTTCTGAAGACAGGAAATATTAGCTCCGAACCCGCTTTCTCCCCATATCAGGAACTGGCAAAGAAACTGGGATTTATGCCCCCCCTGAATTATAAAATTGAAGAGATTTCTTTGGCAGAGACTATATTTCTCCTTAGCTCTGATATTTCCGTTTCTCACCCGATTGTCTGGCTGGAGATTGTTAAAGCAGTAAAAAATGGAGCCAGACTAATTGCCGCAGGTCCGATGGAACTTCAATATAATCGATTTGTATCTCTACAGCTTCGGATCGAGCCCGGAACTGAAAATATTTTACTTAGCAGTCTGCAGAAGATTTTCACCGGTGACGAGTCATTTAAAGCTGCTAAAGAGTCTAAAGTAGCAGAAAATGCTCTCAGAGAGGCCGCGGAAATATTAAAAAGCAGTAAATCGCCTGCATTTATTTTTGGCTCTGAATCGGTTCAAGGTCCGGTCGGAATAGAAGTTCTGACCTCACTCTGGAATATAGCTTTACTCTCTAAAGGACGGCTTTATCATTTAGGGCTTGAAAGCAACTCGCGCGGGATATTTGAGCTTGACAGGAGTTTTAATAAAAAAAGCAGGCAAACAGGACTTATCATTCAGGATATTATAGACAGTAAGGTCAAGGCACTTTATCTTGCCGGAAGCCGAATTGAACTTCCCAAAAAAGCCAGACCTGAGTTTCTTATTATCCAGGACAGCTATGTCAGTAAAAATACTGAAATAGCTGATGCAGTTTTGCCGGCGGCAGTTTCTGCTGAGACCGAGGGTGTTTTCGTTAACATGGAAGGCCGGGTCCAAAAATCCGGCAAAGTTCTTGAGCCGCCAGGAAAAATAAAGCCGGACTGGTGGATAACCAGCCAAACAGCAAAGAGGATGGGGGCTGAAGCCTTTGATTATAAAAAACCAGAAAGCATCATTAAGGAGATACGAAATGACCTTCCTGGTTTTGCTAAAGTCTATTACCCGGCTTTAGAAAAAGGCAAGGAGATTTTTATTAAAGAAGAAAATCCTCCGGAGGGGAAATTATTACAACAGAAAATTATTTCCCAGCCGGAAGGAAACAATAAAAGATATCCATTCCGGTTGGTTTTGTTTTATACCCTTGATTTTTACCGGAATCTTTCCCTGAGTGAAGCTGTGCGGGGATTTCGGATATTCAGGAATCCTCAATGGATTCATATTTGTCTGGAGGATGCAGGTAAGCTAAAACTGAAAAACGGAGATAGTATTGAGGTTTTATACCCCCATGGAAAAATTAAGGGAATTGCCCGGATCACGAAAACCGTATCACCGGGGGTAGTAGCTGCGTCTCCGGAATATCCGATATTTAATAAAACTGCCTCATCTAATGTTATGAGGGTAATGATCAAAAGAGGAAAGTAATGGCTAAAATTATTCGCAGAGAACGCCTGGTACCAAATCTTCATCTTCTTGAGATTGAAGCGCCCCAAGTGGCGCGGAAATGTAAACCCGGTCAATTTGTAATTATAATGCCGGACGAACGGGGGGAGAGGATTCCTTTGAATATCGCTGATTGGGACAGCGAAAAAGGTACGGTTACCTCAGTCTTCCTGGTTGTGGGAACCTCAACTCAAAAGTTGTCTATTCTCAGAAGTGGCGATGAGGTCCCAGTATTTGTGGGCCCCTTGGGAAAACAATCGGAGATTAAGAAATATGGGACAGTATTATGTGCCGGCGGATGTTATGGGATCGGAGCGGTTTACCCTGTTGCCAGAGCGATGAAAGAAGCCGGCAACAAGGTTATTTCCTTACTTGACGTTAAAGCTAATTATCTCTTGTATTGGGAAGATAAATTAAAGGCTGTGAGTGATGAGCTTTTTGTTTCCTCGCGGGACAGCTATTATGACTGTAAAGAATTCATCCCTAAAGTACTTAAGGATGTAGTAAAAACCACAAAGATCGACAGAGTCATATCTTACGGCTGTACTTACCTTATGTACACCTGTTCCGAAGCGACTCGGCCTTTAGGAATAAAGACTATTGTCAGCCTAAATCCAATTATGCTGGATGGAACCGGAATGTGCGGGGCCTGCAGGGTATCGGTTGATGAATCAACAAAATTCGCCTGTGTTGACGGTCCGGATTTTGACGGCCATCTGGTCGACTGGCAAGAGCTTTTTTCCCGGAGGAAATCTTATTTTGATGATGAGATCCAATCTTTGTGTTACTGGGAGAAAGAAAATTTTCCAAAAAGCTAACCATAAAGAAAGAGCGAAAAATGCCTGAAAAAACAAAACAAATGCCTACTGAGCTTAAAGCAAGCTTGAGGGCAGGATTTAATGAAGACTGGCGGAAAGAACTTCGAAAATCTCTGCCAGTTAAAGAGAGAATGAAGATCCGCCGCCAGAAGATGCCAGAGAGAAAACCGGATTTGAGGAACAAGCATTTTAAGGAAGTTAATTTTGGGCTTGATGCAAAAAAATCAGTTAAAGAAGCTCAAAGATGCCTGGACTGTGCTAACCCTCAATGTGTGATGGGATGTCCAGTAGGTATTGATATCCCTGCTTTTATTAAGCTTATTGAGGCCGGAAAATTTAATGATAGTGCGCGAAAGCTTAAGGAAGCTAACAGCTTGCCTTCGATCTGCGGCAGAGTGTGTCCCCAGGAAACTCAGTGTGAAGCTGTCTGTACCTTGAAAAAGGCAACTGGAGTGTCGGTAGCGATCGGGAATCTGGAACGGTTTGCCTCTGATTTTGAAAGGGATAGTGGGAAAGTTTTTATTCCTAAGGCTCTGCCTCCTACAGGAAAGAAGGTTGCGGTTATCGGAGCCGGACCGGCAGGGCTGACTGTTGCTGGAGAGCTGGTAAAAATAGGTCATAAAGTAACTGTGTTCGAGGCATTACATGTAGCAGGAGGTGTGCTTGTTTATGGGATTCCCGAATTCAGGCTGCCAAACAAAATTCTCAGAGCTGAAGTAGAATACTTGGAACGGTTAGGAGTTAAGTTCGAGATGAACATTGTGGTCGGTAAAACAGTTTCTCTGGAGGATTTAAAAAAAGACGGTTATGATGCTTTTTTTATTGGGACCGGTGCAGGCCTTCCCAATTTTATGAATATTCCCGGGGAAAACTTGATTGGGATTTATTCAGCCAATGAATACTTGACCAGAGTCAACCTTATGCGGGCGGGTGATTTTCCTGAATATGATACGCCGGTTTTTAAAGGGAAAAGAGCTGCTGTACTTGGGGGAGGAAATGTCGCAATGGATTCGGTGCGGACTGCTAAAAGGCTGGGGGCGGAAATGGCGGCGATCGTATACCGCAGATCCCGGGTTGAAATGCCTGCCAGAATCGAAGAGGTTCACCACGCAGAAGAAGAAGGTATTGAATTTCACTTTCTCACAACTCCTATCCGCTATATCGAAGATGATAAGAACCAGGTTAAAGCGATGGAGTGCCTTAGAATGAGGTTAGGGGAACCGGATTCATCAGGGAGACGCCGTCCTGTTCCGATTAAAGATTCGGAATTTATTATGGAAGTCGACCTGGTAATAGTAGCAATAGGAAACAGCTCTAATCCTTTAATAGGGCAAACAACTCCCGAGCTTGAAGTAGGAAAATGGGGAAATGTAGAAGTCGATTGGGATACTATGGCAACAAATATGGATGGAGTATATGCCGGAGGAGATATAATACGAGGCGGTGCTACTGTAATTCTGGCCATGGGAGATGCAAGGATTGCAGCTGCGGAAATGCATAAATATCTCAGTTCGAAAAAATAAAATAATAATAAAATTAATTAGAATAAAAGGGAAAAAATGAGATGGGTGGATGAATATAAAAAAAAGCTAGTTTCGGCCGAAGAGGCAGTCTCTGATATTAAAAGCGGTCAACGTGTATATATCAGCGGGAATGCTGCCACTCCTTACGTTTTGGTAAAATCATTATCAGCGAGAAAAGATGAGTTAAAGGATGTTGAGCTTGTCCATGTTCTTCTTTTAGGAGATGATCCTTTTTCCCGGCCGGAGATGCAGGGGCATTTTCGGCATAATTCATTATTTGTCGGCCCGGCTGACAGAAAAGCTATAAATGAGGGCCGGGCGGATTATGTCCCCATTTTTCTCCATCAGATCCCCAATCTTTTCTATTCGGGGCAAATGCCTCTTGATGCAGCTTTGCTGCATCTTTCCTCTCCTGACGAACATGGATTTATGAGTTATGGAGTTGAAGTGCTGTGTTCAAAAGCTGCGGCTGAGACAGCTAAAAAGGTTATAGCTCAGGTCAATGAACAGATGCCACGAGTTCTGGGCGATTCATTTATTCATGTTTCCCGGATAGACAAGATCGTTGAGGTTTCTGAACCTTTACCTGAACTTAAGAAAAAACCTTTCAGTGATGTAGAGAAGAAGATAGGAGGATATGTTGCTGATCTGATCGATGATTGCTCTACCCTCCAGCTTGGGATCGGAGGAATTCCAGATGCTGTGCTTGCCGCCTTAAAAGACAGACAGGATCTGGGTATTCACACTGAGATGGTTTCAGACGGAGTGATGGAAGCTATTGAATCCGGAGTAATAACCGGAGCAAAAAAAACATCCCATCCCTACAAGGTGATTTTAACCTTTTTGCTTGGTTCAAAGAAGCTTTATGATTTTGCGGATAATAATCCAGTATTTGAGGCGCATCCTACTGATTATACCAACCATCCTTTTGTTATATCTCAAAATGATAATATGGTGGCCATAAATTCTGCTATTGAAGTAGATATAACCGGACAGGTCTGTTCAGATTCGATCGGGAAATTTATCTACAGCGGTTTTGGTGGTCAGGTCGATTTTATTCGGGGTGCTGCCCATTCTAAGGGAGGAAAACCGATCATAGCACTCCCATCTACGGCCCAAAAAGGGAAAAGTTCGCGGATTGCGCCTTTCCTGAAAAAAGGAGCTGGAGTTGTCACAACCAGAGCTGATGTGATGTTTGTAGTAACAGAATATGGGGTAGCCTATCTGCATGGGAAAAACCTGCAGGAGAGAACTATAGCTTTAATAAATATTGCCCATCCAAAATTCAGGGACGAGCTTATAAAAGAAGCAAAAGCCCGGAATTTGATATAATAAAACCCACCATGAACCAACCAAATCTGTTTCCTGGAGCAAAAGGTCATATTGGAACTGACGAGTCAGGGAAAGGAGATTATTTCGGACCACTGGTAACTGCGGGATTTTTTCTTCCGGATGGGCAAGAAGCAGTTCTCCGGGAATTAGGGGTAAAGGATAGTAAACGTCTTTCTGATAACAGGGTGCGGGAAATCTCCAAACAGCTAAGACAGGGGTATAAATATTCCATTGTCGCAATCGGGCCAGAAAAATATAATGGGCTCTATGAAAAAATGCAGAACCTCAATAAGATCCTTGCCTGGTCACATTCGAGGGCTATTGAAAACATATTGGAAGAAATACCATGCTCTCTAGCCATTACTGACCAGTTTGGGGATAAGCTTTTTGTAAAAAATGCCCTGATGAAAAGAGGCCGGAATATTGAGTTGGTCCAGAAGACAGGAGCAGAGGAAGATTTGGCAGTAGCTGCAGCTTCCATCCTAGCCAGGGCTGAATTTTTAAGGCGTCTGTCTCTTCTTTCCCGAGAGCTGGGGATTGAACTTCCTAAAGGCTCTTCGGAGAGATCTGATGAGGTGGGAGTGAAATTAGTTGAACTTCATGGAGCTGGGGCTTTAAACAAAGCAGCTAAGACACATTTTAAACTTACTAAACGGATACTGAAAGTAATCAATACTAAAAAATAACAGCTTATTACAATTATATTGCCTGAGCTCCTGTAAGAAAATCAGGTCAGTTGATTAAGAAAGCCGTTGGCAAGGATGAGCGGGCATGGTTCTTCTCCCTTAAGGAGAAGAGAGCGAAGACTGTATCCGAGCGGATTTTTCTCGCTGGGGAAAATTCGCGTGTTTTCGTATCAACTGACCTGATTCTTGCTTAAGGCTCACTAGCTTAGAAAAAATGAAGGAATTCCAATTTTATATTTACTAGTTTTTAACAATGAAGCAATGAAACAATTTACAATTTGCATTTTACTTTATATTATATATAGAGATTTCTTATGAATAAAAGAATATATTTTGACGATCCATACCAGGTTGAATTCGAATCTGAAATTATTGACAGAGTAAAACATAATAACCGGATGGCATTAGTACTCGAGCAGACCTGCTTTTATCCGGAGTCAGGAGGCCAGCCGGCTGATAAAGGCACTTTAAATGGAGTGGGGCTGATAGATGTTATAGAAGATAAAGGCAGGATCTTGCATATTGTAGATCAAGATATACAGGAAAAAAAAGTCAAAGGCAAGGTCGATTGGAAAACTCGTTTTGACTATATGCAGCAGCACGCCGGACAGCATATTTTATCGCAGAGCTTTTGGGAGTTAATGCAGGGAAAAACCAGGTCATTTCATCTGGGGCAGGATGTGTCTACCCTGGAAATAGATATTCAAAAAATATCGGATCTGGAGATGGAAAAAGTAGAAGAAGAAGCCAATAAAGTAGTTTTCCAAAATAGAGAGATCAAGACTTATTTTGTTGACGAGGACAAAATAGGAGAAGTTCCTTTAAGAAAACCGCCAAAAAAGTCGGGAGTGATCAGGGTAGTTGAAGTATCAGATTATGATTTTTCTGCATGTGGGGGCACTCATCCTTTCAGAACTGGAGAAATCGGGCTCATAAAGATATTAAAGTGGGGAAGGATCAGAAACAATCTCAGTTTTGAGTTTGTTTGCGGAAGCAGGGCGCTAAAGGATTATACTTTAAAAAACCGGATTCTCCTCCAGGCTGCATCCAGGTTTTCAGTAGGTGAAGAGGAAGTGCCGGATGCTATAGAAAAGCTTTTTGCGGATCTAAAAAGCGGGAAAAAACAAACAAGAAATATTTTGATGAAATTATCTGAGCTGGAAGCAAGGGATATCAGGCAAAATGCTAAGAGTGGGGTCATAAAAAAAGTATATTCCGGCCGGAGCAGGGATGATGTCAGGCATATAGCTTTAAATATTATTCGCAATCCGGGGTATATTGTTCTTTTTGGCCTAAAGGCGGACAATATAGCAAATTTAATTATGGCTCGATCTGAAGATGTCGACTTTGATATGCGGGAACTTATACCTGCTGCTTCTCAGCTTATTAATGGAAAAGGCGGCGGCCGCCCCTCCTTAGTTGAATTGGCTGGGGATAATGTAGAAAATCTAAATCAGATTCTTAATAAATTGGAGTCAGAGTTTTAAAAGTCTTAAAGATCTAACCCCAATTTATTCGTAGCGGAGGGCAGCGATTGGATTCATTTTAGCTGCTTTCCTGGCTGGCAAAATACCAAAACAAAGTCCCACAGAGAAAGAAACACAAAATCCTAGAATAACTGACCACCAGGTTACTGCAGCGGGAAGGGGAGTTGCAGTGCGGACCAACAGAGCAATAAGAAAGCCGACAAGAATTCCTGCAGCCCCACCGGTTCCGGTTAGGAAGATAGCTTCTATGAGAAACTGCTTAAGTATATCATTTGCACGCGCGCCTATGGCCTTGCGGATCCCAATTTCCCGGGTTCTTTCCTTTACAGTCACCAGCATGATGTTCATCACCCCGATCCCTCCTACCAGAAGTCCGATAGATGATATGACGATCATTACCAGGAAAGCTGCTCCTGTGAGTTGATTGAAAAGGTCGATTATAGCGTCCTGCCCGTAAACTGCAAAATCATTGGGCTTGCCAAAGGGGACTTTTCTGCGCCTCCGCAACACATTGATTATCTGCTCTTCAGCCTCTGAATAATTGGCATGGTCATCTGGTTTTGCAATGATTTCAAGGTTGCTGAGGTCATAGGGAAAGTATTTCATAAGGGTGGTTATAGGAATTCCCGCAAAATTATCCTGACTTTGTCCGAAAATGCTTCCTCTTTTCTCAAGGATCCCGACTACTGTGAATTTTTCCGGCCCGATACGAATATCTTTTCCCAGACCGTTAGTATAAGGAAAAAGCGTCTCATTAAGATCTGCCCCCAGGACACAGACTTTGCTACGGTGAGTGATATCTGATTCCGATAAAAATCTCCCTCTTTCCGGGAGATAAACTGTAAGCACCTGCGGCCAGTCCTCATTCATGCCTAAGATCATAGCATCATTGCTTTTGGTGCTTTGATATTTAACTGGGATGCTTTGAAAAAAATCAACCATAATATCTATAGCAACAGCTGTAATATTAGAACATTCTGTCTTAATCGCTATGGCATCATCAAATGTGAAGTCTTTTCTCTGGCGAATTTCTTCGGAGTGTCCCCCCACGATTACTCCCGGCTCAAATTTGCCGATAACGATAATATCAGAGCCCACGGATTCAAGCTCACTGAGAAAAGATTTATTTAATCCCTGAATGACAGAGGTCATGGCGATAACTGTCATTACTCCGATCATAATCCCCAGTAAAGTGAGAAACGAGCGGAGTTTATTATTTCTGATCGAATCAAATGACATCTGAAAGATTTCTTTAAGGATTCCTAATCTCATACGCTTGACCTCAAGGATTCAATAGGGTCGAGTTTTGCAGCTTTATTAGCTGGGTAGAGCCCGAAAAAAATGCCGATTGAAGCAGAGACAAATATCGCGATCGCAATAGATGCCGGATCTACACTGGAGGGCATGGATGTGACTGCTGAAACGATACCTGCCAGGGAAAATCCTAAGAGGATTCCGATCAATCCTCCTATGGTTGACAAAGTAGCTGATTCGATTAAAAATTGAAAAAGAATATCCGACCTGCGGGCTCCTACTGCCATCCGGACGCCGATTTCATTTGTCCTCTCAGTAACAGATACTAGCATGATATTCATAACAACGATCCCCCCAACGATCAAGGCAAGGGAAGATATTGCTATCATAGCAAAATAGATGCCGGTAGTTATAGATTTGTACAACTGGATAAATTGATCTGATGTCTGAAAGGAAAAATCATCCGGTTCTTCAAAAGTAAGGTGGCGCTTGGAACGCAGGATAGTGCGTACTTCCTCCTGAGCTAAGGCCATCTGCTCTTGTGAGTTTGTGTGTACATTTATAGTGATATTTATTCTTGAACCATAGATTTTGAGAAAGGTTGTTATAGGAATGCGGACGTAATTATCCTGGCTCATTCCTAGGAGTTTCCCTTTTTTTTCGCCTATACCGACTACTTGAAAATTGTGCCGGCCTGCTTTGATTCTCTTTCCCAGAGGATTAAGGTATGGAAATAACTCTTCTACAACGTCAGCTCCAATAATACAGATAAGGCGTGAGTGGTCTTCGTCTTCTTTTAAGATCTGACGGCCACTTTCGAGCTCTTCTACATTTCCGATCATATGGTCAAGGTAGGTAGTCCCTTTAATAGAAACCCTTTTTAAAGAATTGCTGCCGAATTTTACCGTCCGGTTGGTACTGGCAGAAGCCCCTATAAGCTCGCAGTTCTTACACCGTCTGCGAAGAAGCTGCATGTCTGCAAGTCTTAAGTCTTTACGCTTTAACTGCTCCTTGAAATCACTGAGAGATCCCCCAAAAAAAGAAAATTTGGATACAGAGAAATCATTAGCTCCGAAAAAAGCCATTTTAGTATATACGTAATTGTTTAATCCCTGGATTATTGAGATGACAGCAATAATGGTCAGCACCCCGATTATAATTCCCAGCAGGGTCAGAAATGTCCGCAGTTTATTTGCCCATAAAGAGCTTATAGCCATACTCATGGACTCTCCGACTTGTATTCTTGCCATTTGTTTATTATGTTATTAAATGTATTCTACATTATTTAATACGCAGGATAAAATAAAAGGTTCAAAAAATAAGGAGGTCCAATGGGCTGCAAAATAAAGTTCATCGATCATGAAGTTTTTTTACCTTGTGTATATTTTGAAAAATCCGGTGAGGAGAATACCCGTCGGACATTGGAGGTCTCAGCCCAAAGAGCACAAAAGTTGGATATTAGAGATATTGTGATTGCTACTACTTCAGGAAAAACAGGTCTTATAGCGCTTGAACTAATGGCACAGCATAATATAGTTGTCGTCAGTCATTCTACCGGATTTGTTAAGCCTGGTTTTCAGCAGATGTCAGAGGAGATGCGCAGGCAGCTTGAAGTTTCCGGAGCAAAAGTCCTGACTTGCCAGCATGCTCTGGGAGGGATCAACCGGGCAGTAAGGAAAAAGCTCGGGACCTATGAACTTGATGAAATAATCGCTTACACGCTCAGGATGTTCGGGCAAGGGACTAAAGTTGCAGTTGAAATTGCGCTTATGGCTGCAGATGCCGGATTGATTTCTATATCAGATCCCTGTATCTGTATAGGAGGTACCGGTAAGGGAGCGGATACAGCGATCCTGTTGAAGCCGGCTCACGCCCAGGATTTTTTTGATCTCAGGATAATGGAGTTTCTCGCAAAGCCGCGTTTGCCCTAATTTTACTTGCTTGTTTTATTCGACATGATTATTATTTAAATAGGGTGAAAAAATGAATACTCCTATAAATAAATTATTTGTCACTTTTGTTGTTTTTGTGAGTTTTTTTGTATTTGCTGATAATGTCTCAGGCCAGAGATTTTATCTCGGCCCTCAACTTGGGAGTTCTGCCCAGAAACCAAGTCTTCTAGATATTGAATTTTCAACCGATACAACATTTCTCTACGGATTTCGAGCTGGAGTAAAAATCCTTTTCTTTGCGGTGGAATTGAATTATTTTCAGGCTGCTCATAATATGGAACTAAAGGAATTGGTGACGTTTGAATGGGGGGGGCGGGAAATTAACTATAATTACCTTGGCCTAAATGGAAAACTCTTTCTCCCGATTTTGATTCTGCACCCTTATCTGACGGTCGGTTATGGTTACTATTCAGCTGATATTTTTGATGTAGCTAAAGGTACCGACCGTGGATTCAACCTTGGCCTGGGATTAGAATTACAGCTAGGGAAGAGCTTTTCATTATTAGCAGAAGGGAAATATCATTATGCCAAATTGAATATTGATGAAGGGGAATTAAAAATTAGTGATTATACTATTGCGGGAGGATTTAATTTTTATTTCTAACCTGCCCTCTGGTTACCCGTAATGATTGTTATTCTAATAAACCTGAACCATTCGTAAAAAAATGGCGATGTGTATGATATCGTGAATAATTCAGGTAAATAGCTCAGGTTATGAAAGTACGTATAAATAAATTTATGGCCCGATCCGGTATAACATCGAGAAGGGGAGCTGACAGGTTAATAGCTCAGGGCAGAGTCACAGTAAACGATCAGATCGTTCAAGAGCTTGGCCTGAAGATCGATGATAGGGGTGATAAGGTCGAATTAGATGGAAAGAAAATCCTGCCGATTAAAAAGCCGGAATATATTTTATTAAATAAGCCATTAGGCTATCTCGTCACCCGCAAAGATCCTTACTACCGAAAAACGGTTATGGAGCTGTTGCCTGCGGATAAGAGTTATATTTTCCCGGTAGGCAGATTGGATTTTGACAGTGAGGGACTGCTGCTGTTAACAAATGATGGAGAACTGGCTCATCGTCTGATGCACCCCAGTTTTAAGGTTAAGAAGGAATATCTGGTAAGAGTTAAAGACAGGCCTGATGCTGCTGAGATAAAAAGTTTAGAAAAAGGTATCTACTTAGATAATAAAAAGACGGCTCCTGCTAAGATCAAGCTTTTAAGAGAGAACCAAAAAACTACAATTTTCAGTATTGAGATCCACGAAGGACGCAAACGGGAAATACGGAGGATGTTTAAAGCTATCGGCTATCCGGTACTCCTGCTCAAGCGGATTAAATTAGCCGGATTGACCATAGGAAAGCTGAAATCTGGGCGCTGGCGTCACCTTACTCCCCCTGAAATAGACAGATTAAAGAAACTTGTTGGATTAGATTAAGATTTTTTCTTATCATTTTTGGCGGGAGCGGAAAAAGTTTTCCAGCTTTTGGCCAATCGGTTAAGCTCCTGATCGACCAGAAAGTTTACTGTCCCTTCCGGGAAAGTCCCGTCTTTTTTCCTGCGGCCGGCTTTGACGCCGGTAAGGATTTCAATACCCTCATCAATAGTTTTAATGGAGTAAATAGAAAATTTCCCTTTTTCTACAGCTTCGACAACATTATGTCCTAGCATCAGGTTTTTTACATTCTGATGCGGGATCATAACTCCCTGGGTTCCGGTCAAGCGTTTTGCCTTGCACACTTCAAAGAAACCTTCGATCTTCTCATTAACTCCTCCGATCGGTTGGATCTCTCCTTTCTGGTTTAAAGACCCGGTTACAGCAATGTCCTGCCGCAAAGGCAGCTTGGAGAGGCTGGATAGGATGGCATATACTTCTGTTGAAGAGGCGCTGTCTCCATCTATACCTGAATAGGCCTGTTCAAAAGCAATGCTGGCGGATAGAGAAAAAGGTTTGTTTTGAGCATATTTTCCCCTGAGATATCCTCCCAGGATAAGAACGCCTTTATTATGGGTTCGGCCGCTCAAGTCGGATTCTCTTTCAATATTGATAACTCCTGCTTTTCCAACAGCCGTGGCGGCAGTAATTCTAGAGGGCTTTCCAAAAGCAAATTGACCCATTTGATATACAGCCAGTCCATTGACTTGTCCTACAACACTGCCTTTGGTATCGATTAAAATCGTTCCTTCTTCAATCATTTCCTGGATTTTATCTTCAACCAGGCTGACACGTTCAAAGCGTTCTTGAATGGCTTTTTCTACATGTTTACGGCTTGTTGTGTTTTTCTTATTTTTCTTTGCCCAGTAGCTGGCTTCCCGGACTATGTCTGCTATATTATGAAACCTTGTGGACAATTTTGTCTGCCGACCGGCAAGTCTTATGCTGTATTCGATCAAAGCAGCAATTCCCGCCCGGTCTATTGGATTCAGGGTGTCTTCCTCGATAATTTTTTTTGCAAACGTCATATATTCTATTATGGTCTTTTTGTTTATCCTTGTTTCGGAATCGAATTCTGCCTTGATCTTAAAGATTTTTTTAAAATCATTGTCTTTGTAGTAAAGAAGGTTGTAAATATAGGTATCACCTATGAGAATTACTTTGACATCGATCTTGATCGGCTGAGGCTTAAGCCTGCTGGGAGAAAAAAAATAAACTGAAGAGAAGTTCTGGATTTCCAGGGATTGATTCCTGAGAGTACGTTTAAGTACCGGCCAGACTCCAGGTTCGACCAGGACATCCAGGGCATTTAACACCAGGTATCCGCCATTTGCCTTAAGCAGGGAACCAGCTTTTATTTGGGTGAAATCTGTTTGCATATATCCCATTCTGTTCATGGTCGATTCTATAGAGCCGAAAAGATTGATATAATTCGGATTCATTTCTATTGTGACCGGGGCGCCTTTAAGGCTGGAATTATTGATGAGTAGATTGACTTTGTAGGCCAGGAATGGATTTTCTGTTTCTTTTGGTTTCTGTCCGGATTTAGGGGGTTTGAAGAGGTTGATGCTCTTATTAAGGTTTTCTTCTATTTCGTCCAGATATTCCTTGATTTTCGGCTGAGGAAATTTTTTCCGGATCTTTATTATTAAATCACTGATAATCGGGCTAATTGATTTTTTGTCCCAGTTTTTCAATAGCTGGCGGGTTTTTTCCTCGGATTCTTTCAATTGTTTGAAGATCTCTTCCAGTTTATCAGAAAGTTCTTCATATTTATTCTTTAACTGAACTAATGCCTTTCTTGGGAATTTATTTTCTCTTGCCAGAGCTTCCAATTTGTCAAAAGGAGCGGGCTTTCCTTCGATAATTGGAATAAGATCAGGCCTGACAAATGTGCCGATCTGTACCTGGATTAGGGAGAATCCCTTTTTTGCTACATCTGCTTCGAAGTTTTTTAAAGTTTCCTTTTGTTTTTTCTGCTGGTTTTCAATAATGCTGTCTCGTTTTTCTGTATAATATTTACTTTTAAACATCTGCGGAATATTATTTTTTAATTCTTCGATCAACTGGATCATTTCTTCCTGAAAGAGTTTTCCTTTTCCTGCCGGAAGATTGATCAAGGTGGGCTCGTCCGCAGATTTGAAATTATTCACATATAGCATATCATCAGGAGCTTCTCTGGTTTTTTCGATCTTTTCTAAAAATTTCTTAATAGTGGTTGTGCGGCCGGTTCCGACCATTCCAGCTATATATATATTATATCCCCGGCTTTTAATATCTAAACCAGTTTGGATAGATCTCAGAGCTCTTTCCTGGCCGATGATTCCTTTACAAGCTTTGCATTTATCTGTCGATAAAAATGGGATTGTTTTAGGATCGATTCTCTTGTAAAGTTTTTCGATCGGTAATTCTTTTGGCGGGATTGCTATTTTCATATTAATATCCTTCCTAATTTAATTTTGTGAATAGTTTAGGTTGGTAGATAGTTTTTAACATATATTGTTCTTTAACTCAAGAGGTAGTGAATGGTAAAATCTTCGTGCAATAATTTCTTGAATTTGATAAGATAAAGAAAATTTTGGAGGGATTGAAAGTGAGTGATATTAAAATAAAAAAAGTTATTTCAAAAAAGGATCAAAAAAAGTTTATTAAATTCCCGTGGGAGGTTTACAAAGATTACCCTAATTGGGTTCCTCCCCTTATTATGGAAGTCAAGGAGAAGCTGAGCAAAAAACACAATCCCTTTTTTGAACATGCTGAGATGGAGCTTTTTTTAGCCTATGATGGGGATGAACTAAAAGGAAGAGTAGCTGGTATTCTGGATGAGAATCATAATAAGATGCATAATGAAAAAGTAGTCTTTTTTGGCCTTTATGAAAGTTTTAATGATATTGATATAACCAGAGCTTTACTGGATAGAGTAATGGAATGGGGAAAAGAGCGAGGGATGAATATCCTGAGGGGGCCTGTAAATATTTCCATGAATGATGAATGCGCCTTTTTGTTTGAGGGATTTGATTCCCCCCCGGTTGTAATAATGCCTTACAATCCTGCCTATTATTTAGATCTTATGGAAGAATACGGATTGGTAAAGGCCAAGGATCTTTTAGCTTTTCTCATGACCAAGGATCATGACATCAAAGAAAAGGTAAGCCAAATTGTGTCCAAAATTAAAAAATCGTCTAATATTACTTTACGGGCGATAAATTTAAAAAATATTGATGAGGAAGTCGAAAAAATCAAATATGTCTATAATCAGGCGTGGGAAAAAAATTGGGGTTTTGTTCCCTGGACAGAAAAAGAAATGGAATATATGGCCAAAAACTTAAAAAAGGTGGCTGATCCTGATATTATCATTTTAGCTGAAGACGGAGACCGGCCCATAGGATTTGCTTTTGGTTTTCCAAATTTAAATGAAGTGCTTATTAAATTAAACGGAAGAATGACCCCTTTGGGAATCCTGAAATTCCTTTATTATCGAAAAAAGATCAAAGGTACCCGTGCGATTGTCTTTGGAATTCTAAAAGAATACAGGATGAGCGGTGTAAGCTACCTGCTTTTTTCTGAATTAGAGAAAAATATACTGGCTAAGGGTTATGAATGGTGCGAAACATCATATCAGCTTGAAGATAATGATGCGATCAATCGCTTTGTAATGTCTATTGGTGGAAAAGTGTATAAAAAATACAGGATATATGAAAAACCTGTAGCATAATATTATGTGGGTTGATATTTTTTATGAATAGTTCAAGTGCTTTGAGCTATTCACGAGTCGAGGTTGCCGCAGATGAGGAAAAGCGGAAAATAGTAAATGGAAAATGGGAACCGTGAAATGTGAATTGTAAAATGTGAAATGTTATGGTAAAAGATTTGTATCTTATGAAATTCTGATGTGGCTGAAGCGACATTGAAGATTTAGCCTTCTGATGAAGTTTTTCGAGGAAATCCGACGTAGTCGGACGCTGAGTATGTTTGACCCACGGACGGGGGGAGTTACGCAGGCGCCGAGAAAAACGAAGAAGAATGGCGTTAAAAATCTGAAGCGAGCACAAGCCGCACCTGAATTTCATCCATAGCGACATTTTTTATGAATAGTGCAAAGAGGAAGGAGGTAAAAAAAAGTGACATATGAAAATTTGACGATCAGCAAAGAAAATGGGCTGGGTTGGATTGTTGTTAACCGGCCGGATAAATTAAATGCCCTGAATATTAAAACAGTCGAGGAAATGCATAGCGCTTTCCTTGCTTTCAAGGAGGACATGGAAGTAAAGGCTGTTATCTTGACCGGTTCCGGAGAAAAAGCTTTTATTGCTGGAGCTGATATCAGTGAACTGGCTAAGCTTGATCATGAAGCAGGCAGGCAGTATGTTTTAAAAGGTCAAGAATTAACTAAACTTATGGAAAATTATCCCAAACCGGTGATCGCTGCTGTTAACGGCTATGCGCTCGGCGGTGGTACTGAGATGGCCCTAGCCTGTCATATCAGGATTGGGACTGAGAATGCAAAAATGGGACAACCGGAAGTAAAATTAGGGCTGATCCCGGGATTCGGCGGGACCCAAAGATTGTCCAGGCTTGTGGGTAAGGGAAAAGCTATGGAAATGATCCTGACCGGAAAAGTCATTGACGCAGCAGAAGCTTTACAAATAGGCTTGCTGAATAAAGTTGTGCCGCCGGAGAAACTTCGTTTAACTTGCGAGGCCCTGGCAAATGAAATGATTGTAAATGGCCCATTAGCTCTTGAATATGCTATAGGTGCTATTAATAAAGGATTTGATAAACCTATGGATGAAGCTCTTCTTCTGGAAGCTGATTTTTTTGGTGCTTCCTGTAATACTGAAGACAGCAAGGAAGGGACTAAGGCTTTTCTGGAAAAAAGAAAGCCGAATTTCCAGGGGAAATAACAGGAGTGTAATATGAAAACATATGAGGGAAAACTTAAAGCTGAAGGTTTAAAGATCGGGATCATCCTCAGTCGGTTCAATCAATTTATCTCAGGAAGACTGCTGGAAGGGGCACTTGATGCTCTCAATAAACTGGGAGCTGCTGAAAAGGATATATCGATCTATAAAGTCCCGGGATCTTTTGAGGTGCCTATTCTAGCGAAAAAATTGGCAGAAGCCAAAAAAGTAGATGGGATTATATGCCTTGGGGTCCTTATCAGGGGCGATACTCCCCATTTTGATTATTTAAGTGCAGAAGTGACTAAAGGTCTGGCTCAGATCTCTATGGATGAAGGGATACCAGTATCATATGGAATATTGACGGTCGACACTATTGAGCAGGGAATAGAGAGAGCTGGAACAAAAGATGGGAATAAAGGCTATGACTCGACTTTTTCGCTTATTGAGACTATAAACCTGATAAAGAAGGCAGGGCTTTAAGGCGCTAGACTTCTGTTATGGGAAAAAGAAGAAAAGCCAGGGAAAGTACTCTTCAAATTCTATTTCAGCTGGAGTTTGATGACTCTCAGCTTGATAAAACAATATCACAGTTCCTGGAAAACAAAAAAGCGGACAAAGAGGAAAAAGAACTCTGTACTCGCCTGATAGGCGGTATAGTTGCCAATCAGGCGGAAATAGATAAGATAATTCAATCAGCCTCTCAACACTGGAGAATATCTCGCATGGCAATTGTAGACAAAAATATTCTGCGGATGGCCGCTTATGAAATGCTTTATGATAAAGATCTGGCCCCGGCAATTATCATCAATGAAGCGATAGAGATTGCCAAAAAATACAGCAGTGAACAGTCTGCTACTTTTATCAATGGTATTCTGGATGCACTTAATAAAAAAAAAGCAAAAGATGATAAAGCATTAAAGGAAGTCAAAAATGAGTGAAAAAAGGAATGAGAGTGCGAAACTAAGTGAGCAGGAGATCGTCCGAAAAGAAAAAATGGCAAAGCTTGCTGAAGAAGGCGTTGAGCTGTTTCCTCACAAGATTGAAACGACTCATTCTGTTTATGAGGTCGTCTCTGAGTATGCTGAATTATCCAAGGAGGAACTTGAGGAAAAAAAGATCAAGGTCTATGTTCCCGGAAGGATTATTTCTATTCGCAAGATGGGGAAAGCTATCTTTTTTCACATAGCTGATTCTCAGGCGAAACTGCAGGTATATCTTCGAGAAGACCATCTTGGGAAAAAACAATTCGAGCTTTTTTCATTTCTAGATATAGGTGATATGATCGCTGTTAAAGGGGAGCTGTTCAAGACCCGGACCGGGGAATTGACCGTTCTGGCCGGTTCTTTTACTTTTCTGGCTAAATGCCTACATCCTTTACCGGAAAAGTGGCATGGGCTGCAGGATGTGGAACTGCGTTTCCGAAAACGCCACCTGGATCTTATTGTCAACCGGGATACAGTTAAGACATTCAGGCTCCGTAGTCTTATGAACGCCGGTATCAGAGAATATTTTAATGAACGCGGATATATCGAAGTTGAAACTCCGATGATGCATCCCGTTCCCGGGGGTGCTCTGGCAAAGCCTTTTAAGACCTTTCATAATGCCCTGGGAATGGAACTATATTTGAGAATAGCACCTGAATTGTATTTAAAAAGACTTACCGTTGGAGGGCTCGATAAAGTCTATGAGATAAACCGGAGTTTCAGGAACGAGGGGATTTCTTCCGAGCATAACCCTGAATTTACCATGTTGGAATTCTATGAAGCTTACTGTGATTATAATGACATGATGGATCGGGCGGAGGAATTAATCAATTCCCTGAGTTTAAAACTCCTTGGAACTGAGGAGATCACATATGGCGAGCATAAGATCTCCTTTAAAAGGCCTTGGAAAAGGATCAAGTTCATGGAAGCTCTCTCCCATTACAGTGGGATAGCCCCCGGCCGTTTTGAAAATAAAAAAGAAATAATAGAAATGGCTTCTACACTTGCCGGTAAAGGGACATCACTTACCTATGGCAAGGCTTTGGATGTGATTTTTGACAAGTACGCCAAGCCAAATCTGATCCAACCAACATTTGTGACCAACCCACCCAAGGAAATCTCTCCTTTAGCTAAAGCTTCACAGGATAATCCTGATGAGGCTGAACGGTTTGAACTGATAATAGCCGGCATGGAGGTCGCGAACGCTTTTAGTGAGCTGACCGATCCGGTTGAACAAAAGCAGAGATTTGAGCAGCAAAGTGAAGCGAGAAAGCATGGGGATGAGGAATCGCATGTAGTAGATAAGGATTATGTCGAGGCTTTAGAGTACGGGCTTCCTCCTACCGGAGGCCAGGGGATCGGAATAGACCGGTTGATTATGATCTTTGCCGACTGTAAGTCCATAAGAGAAGTGATTCTTTTTCCTCTCCTGCGGCCTAAGTCATAAAAGCGAAATATATTTTATCATGAGCTATGAATGGTTTGTTGCTAAACGATATCTGACAGCCAGACGAAAACAGGCATTTATCTCGGTTATTACTTCAATCTCTACTCTTGGTATTACTATTGGTGTTATGGCCCTTATTATTGCTATTGCCCTGATCACCGGTTTCCAGAATGATGTCCAGGATAAGATCCTTGGCTCAACTTCACATATCATGATCTCTGATATGAGTGGCGAAGGAATATCAGATTTTTCTGGATTGATCTCTTCTATAAAAAATATCGAAGGTGTTATAGGAGCTGCACCTGTGGTATATGATACAGTTCTTTTTCAGGGACCGTATAAAAGTGCGGGAGGAATTCTGAGAGGTATTGATTTTGAGCTGGAATGGGAAACCTCCCCCTGGCTGCAGGATCTGGAATTTGGCAGGATTCCTGAGTCTGAGGCAAAACGGGGAGAAATATTGCTGGGGCAGGACATGGCTTTTAATATTGGAGCTTCGATCGGAGATGTTATTACTGTACTTTCTCTCTCTTCACGGTTGACTCCATTGGGAATAAGTCCCAAGATAAAAAGATTAAAAGTTACTGGAATTTTCTCTACCGGATTATATGAATTTGACTCTTCTACTGCCATGATCTCCCTTAAGAATGCCCAGGAGATATTTAACCTGGGGGAAAGCGTAAATCTTGTTCAAGTCAGGATAGAAGATATTTTTCTGGCTTCTGAGCTGAAGGAAAGGATAAAGGAAGTACTTCCTGCTGAGACCTATGCTACTACCTGGATGGAGATGAACAAGCCGCTTTTCTCTGCTCTTAAACTGGAGAAAAAATTGATGTTCCTTACCATAACTCTTATCGTCCTGGTAGCAGCATTAAACATAATAGCAACTCTCATTTTAATGGTTATGGAGAAGACCCGGGATATAGGTATTCTTAAGGCTATGGGAGCTACTTCCCGGGGGATAAGAAAAATATTTTTCTTTCAAGGGGCTATGATAGGTATTCTTGGTACAGGTATCGGTACAGTTTTGGGACTTGCTTGGTGCTGGCTGGCAAATACTTTTGAATTGATTAAGGTCCCAGCTGATATTTATCAAATTGCTTTTGTGCCTTTCCGTATCGGTATTTTGGATTTATTGGTGATAATTATGGTAGCTTTATTTATAAGTTTTCTTTCCACTTTGTTCCCTGCGCATAGGGCTTCCCGGGTCGACCCGGTAAAGGCGTTAAAATATGAGTAAAATCCTGCTAGTTAAAGATCTTTGTAAAGAATATCCTTTACCCAGAGGAACTTTGCGTGTTTTTGATAGACTGAATTTTGACCTGGAAAATGGATCGCTGGTTGCTGTTATGGGAGTTTCCGGAGTTGGCAAGACTACTCTTTTAAATTTGTTTGGCGTTCTAGATAAGCCGACCCGGGGAAAGGTTTTTCTGGAGGGGGAGGATATTTTCGCAAAAGATGACTTTAAGAAAGCATTGATCCGAAATAAAAAGGTGGGATTTATTTTCCAATTTTATCATCTTCTTCCAGAATTCTCAGCCTGGGAGAATGTTAGTTTCCCTCTTTTAATTAAAGGAGTGAAAAGGAAAAAAGCCCAAGCAAGAGCTGTTGAACTGCTTAAAGAAGTAGGCTTGGCGGATAAGGTTGAGCTTAGGCCAGGGCAGCTTTCCGGAGGTGAACTGCAGAGGATCGCAATAGCCCGGGCTTTGATCAACAATCCGAGATTACTCTTAGCGGATGAACCGACTGGCAATCTGGACTGGAAAACCGGACGGATGATCCTGGAGATTATCCGCCAGTTACATGTTAAAAAAAATCTCTCTTCCATAATCGTCACTCATAATGAAAAAGTGGCTCAATTCTGTGACAAGACTTATCTTATGCAGGCAGGCGGGCTGACATTAATATAATACATAGTTCGCAGCTCATTGCTGATAGTAATTCTTAAGCATTTTAGTCGAATCTTTGATCCATTGAACCATCAAATCCAAATATGAAACTTTAATCCTATTATAATAGTTATATAAATGGTGTGATGAAAGAGATTAAACGCTTCATATCTTTATTTTTAAAGGCGATTATGGTATAAGGAAGGGAAAATGAGAAAATTTATTTTAATAATATTATTTTGTTGCCTCCCATTTTATGTTTATGGACAGGAAGTTATAGAAAAGATAGAAGTTATTGGAAATGAGCGAGTAACTAAAGAAACGATTGTATATTATTTGACCTCTCAGGAAGGGGACTTTTACAGTAAGGATTTATTAAGAAGAGATTTCCGGGTGTTATGGGCTACCGGCTTTTTTTCGAATATTGATATACAAGAAGAAGATGGGCAGCATGGGAAAATTGTTAAGATCATTGTTGAAGAGAATCCGGTTGTAAGGGAAATAACCTATAAGACTGGAAAAAAGGTCAAAGAAGAGGATATTGTCAACAAATTAAAAGAAAATGATGAATATATACTCCCTTATTCATATTACAGTCCGCATAAGGTCCAGAAAATAGAAAAGACTATCATAGAGCTCCTGCTTGAGAAGGGATTGTCTTCCGGAAAGGTCGAGTCGGAAGTAATTAAGAAGGGCAAGAATGAATTAGATATAGTTTTTAATATCAATGAAGGGCCCAAAGTCAAAGTCGGGAAGATTGTATTTGAAGGAGATCCGAAGCTGCCGGATACCGCCCTTTTACCCGCTTTTAAAGAAAACAGAAAGCACAGCTTCGTATCCTGGATATTAGGAAAAGATGCCTTTAAGCAGAATATGCTGAAAGAAGACCTTGATAATTTAAAGCAGAAGTTCCAGGAATACGGTTTTATGGAAGCGAATATTGGGGAACCGAGGCTTGAAGAAATTCAAAAAAGATCGATTTTCCTAAAAAAACAGACTATGAAAAAAATAATTATCCCTGTAGATGCAGGATATCGTTATTTTGTAGGAGATGTTGTTGTGCAGGGAAATGAGTTCTTCAATGCAAAATATCTCCGGAGCTTGGTGAAATACAATGAGGGAGATATTTACAGCATAAAAATCAGGGAGAAAGCGGTTGAGAAGATCGGAGAAGTTTATAGGGATTTTGGCTATATTTATGCCCAGATAAATCCTGTTGAAAAACTCGACCCAAAAAATAAACGAGTAAACCTTACATTCAATATATATGAAGGCGAAGTGGCTTATCTACACCGTATGGAATTTAAAGGGAACCGTTTTACAAAGGATAAAGTTATCAGGCGCGAAATGATTCTTAGAGAAGGAGACAGGTTCAGCTTTTCCATGTTTAAAAATAGTCTTCTGCGGATGAACCAACTTGGATTAGTGGAGCTTGAGGGAGAGCCTGAGATCTTACCCAACCCTGAAAACCCGACAGAGATCAATGTTAATATCAATGTAACTGAGCTGCAAAGAAACAATATTCAATTTACCGCGGGATACAGCGGGTACCAAGGCACTTTTGTATCTCTTAGTTACTCAACTGTAAATTTTTTAGGGGCTGGAGAAAAATTACAGCTTTCACTTCAGTATGGAAAGCGAATAAAAAATTATTCCTTTGGATTTACCGAACCGTATCTATTCGATATGCCCATAAATGCAGGATTTAATATTCATGACAATTATATGATCTTACCGGGCCTGTATAACCGAAGAAGCAAAGGGATAGACTTCTCAGTCACTGGCAGGATTAAGGGATACTGGAGAGCGGGGCTGACTTATAGTTTTAATAAAATGGAGATAAGCGAATACGAAGGCGATGATGATTATTATCCTTATTATGGAGGATATGGCGGAGGATATGGAGGATATGGCGGAGGATATGGAGGATATGGCGGTGGAGGATATGGCGGGTACGGCGGATATGGCGGAGCGTATGGTTACGGAAAATATAATATCAGCAGCTTGACTCCCAATATTTACCGGAATACAGTAGACAGTCCGCTTACTCCGTCTAAGGGCAGTTTGTATTCGGTGTCGTTTAAATTCGCAGGCAGTTTCCTAGGCGGTGATATCAATATGTTCAAACCTCGCTTTGAATTCACCCGCTATATCCCAATAATTAAAAAGAGTTCTCTTGGTTTTCATTTAGAATATTCATTCATAAAAAAGGTCGGCGATGTGGATATCCCGTTTTGGGAGAGATTTTTCCTGGGCGGGGAAAGGTCTATAAGGGGATATAACATTTATTCTATTGGTCCCCGCAATGAAAATGGAGCTAATATGGGGGGAGAGAAATCATTGGTCTTTAATGCTGAATATATCATTCCGGTAGGAGGCCCTTTATATGCGATTTTATTCTATGATATGGGAAATGCATATGCTCCTGATCAGAAAATAAGCTTAAAAAATATGTATACATCTGCTGGCCTTGAGGTAAGGATATTTGTCCCGGCTATACGGGTTCCTTTTCGATTGATTTTCGCTTATAATGATCCGATTGCATTATATAAAGATTCTCATTTTAATTTTCGATTTGCTATCGGAACTACGTTTTAAGATATTTATAAGAACAGATTAAGGAGGAATAGGATGATTAGAAAAAATACAGGCAAGGTTCTTCTACTTACACTCATTATTGCTGCTATAGTCTCGACCGGATATGCCCAAGCAATTATAAAAATCGGAGTTGTAGATTCTCAGAAAGTTTTGCAAGAATCCAAAGAAGGCAAAACAGTCATGAACCAGCTACAGGAAAAGGACAAAAGGAATTCAGCTGAATTATCTCGCAGGGATGAAGAAATCCGTAATTTACAGACCAAGCTGAATACCCAGAGGTTAACGCTTACGCAGGAAGCTATTATTAATTTAACCTCTGACTTGGAGAACAAGACAACAGCCAGAAAACGGTTTGCTGAGGATACATACAGAGATATGCAAGCCATGACTCAAAGGATGTTCCAGAAGATACAGGGTGAATTGCTTCCTATTATTGAGAAGCTTGGAAAAGAGAGAGGGCTTGATATCATTTTTGATCTGGGAAATAGTGGAGCCGTATATTACAGTCCAACGATCGATGTTACTCTGGAAGTAATTAAAAGGTACGATGCCTCAAAAACCTGAAGCAACTAAAATTATTCTTGACATAGAAAAAATACAGGGGCTGCTTCCCCACCGGTATCCTTTTTTACTTATAGATAGAGTACTAGAATTAAAAAAGGGGAAGTCTATCACTGCTTTAAAAAATGTCACCTGTAATGAACCTTTTTTCCAGGGGCATTTCCCGAAATATAAAATCATGCCGGGAGTTTTGATCATTGAAGCTTTAGCTCAGACCGGAGGAGTGCTTCTATATGATTCTCTTCCGGAACCTGAAACAAAAATTGTCTTTCTCAGTAAGATCAATAACGCAAAATTCAGACGTCCAGTTGTGCCGGGCGACCAGCTTATTATAGAAGTCGAATTAATCAAATTGAAGAAAAAGTTCGGTTGTATCATTGGGAAGGCTTTTGTGGATGACCAGATTGTAGCTGAAGCCGAGGTCATTGCTTCTATTATGGAGATTGAGGAGCTGTATGGGTAGTAATGAAACTTTTGTTCATCCCTCTGCTGTAGTTCACCCCAAGGCTCGATTGGATTCTGGTGTCTATATCGGCCCTTCCGTGGTTATCAGAAGTAAGGTTTCAATACAAAAAAATACCAGAGTAGATGCCTTTGTATATATTGAAGGGGCGACTGAAATAGGAGAAAATTGTCACTTTTTCCCGTATTCCACCATTGGAACTGAACCTCAGGATATTAACTATAAAGGGGAAGAGACCTTTGTGAAGATCGGAGACCGGAATATTTTCCGGGAATTCATGACCGTGCATCGAGGTACAGTCAAGGGTGATGGAAAAACTCTTATTGGAAATGATAATTATTTCATGGCGTATTCTCATATTGCTCATGACTGTTTTGTCGGCAGTAATACTGTTTTTAACCATGGAGCCACTATTGGTGGGCATTGTTATGTAGACGATTTTGCCCAGGTAGGAGCTTTATCCGGGATGCATCAGTTTTGCCGGATCGGTAAATATGCCTTTACCGGGGGATATTCTGTTATTACCCAGGATGTACTGTCTTTCTGCAGAGTCGCTGGCAGTCGTCCGCCTCTTTTTTACGGTCTTAATGCGATTGGCCTGCGCCGGCAGGGATTCTCCAGAGAAAGAATAAGAGCAATAAAAGGGATGTTTAAATTTTTATTTCATTCTGAACTAAATACCTCCCAGGCAGCAGAAAAAATCTTAACAGAATATCCTCAAGGGAAAGACAGAGATGAGATCATTCAATTTATTAAATCTTCTAAAAGAGGGATTATTAAGAAGGTATCTGAAGAGTGAAAAAAAATATGGGGGTTATCGCCGGCTCAGGCGAATTCAGCCTTCTTATCTGTAATCAAGTTAGAAAACAAGGGTATAGATGCATTGCAGCAGGAATTGAGGGCCAAGCTGCTTCTAAGCTTCAGAATGTTTCTGATGTCTTTGCCTGGTTTGATATCAGTAATGTTTTAGATGTGGTGCCGTTTTTTAAAAAAAACGGGGTAACAAAAGCTGTGTTTGCAGGAAAAATTAACCACTTACTAATTATTAAACCTAAAAAACTCAGCCGCTCTGTTTTAGGTCTTCTGGCTGGGGGAAAAGACAGGAGTCCATCTACAATATTAAAGACTGCAATTGAATATCTTGCCAAGCATGGAATAGAGGTTATAGATACAACAACATTTATTGCTTCGGCCGTCTGTGCTCCTGGGATCCTAAGTAAAAAAAAACCGAGTCGTACAATAATGGATGACATAGAGTTCGGTTGGGACATTGCTAGAAAGGCTGCAGATCTGGATATAGGGCAAACAGTTACTGTTAAAAATAAAGCCATTGTGGCAATAGAGGGGATGGAAGGGACAGATAAAGCCATAAGGCGGAGCAGAGATCTGGCTGGAAAAAATACGGTTGTGGTTAAGGTCTGCCGTTCTATTCAAGATACAAGGATTGATTTGCCAGCAATAGGATTAGAAACTTTTAAAAGTTTAGTCAGTTCAGAATGTGCGGCGCTTTGTTTCGAGGCTGGGAAAATGCCTTTCTTTCAGAAGGAAGGATCAATAGAGCTCGCTAATGCCCATAATATAGTGATTTTAGCACATAAAAATTCATAATGTGGTATAATACCTCTCTGTAAAGCGGGACAAGGAAACAATGGATAAACTTAGAGTCGGGATTATCGGAGTCGGATATCTTGGTACTCAGCATGCAAGAATACTATCTTATTTGGAAAAGGTCGACTTTAAAGGAGTCGCAGATATTGATTCAAATAAATCTATGGTAATAGGCAATCGCCATAGGGTTCCCTATTATGAAAATTTTGAAGATATGTTGGATGAAATAGATGCAGGTATTGTAGCGGCTCCGACTTCAGAGCATTTTTCTATTGCTGAGAAGCTATTAAAAGAAGGGAAATCGGTATTATTAGAGAAGCCGATGACCGATACTGTAGAGCAAGCTGAGATGCTGGTCGATCTGGCCAAAAAAAAAGGTCTTATTCTCCAGATAGGTCATCTGGAAAGATTCAATCCTGCTGTGGAAGCATTAAAGGATATTGTTAAAGAACCGAAGTTTATCGAGGTGCAGAGATTGGGCTCTTTTTCAGCCCGCTCCTTGGATACGAATGTAGTGCTTGACCTGATGATCCATGACCTGGATATTATTCTAGATTTGATAAATGATGAAGTTGATGTTATCCGTTCCTCAGGGATACATGTCTTGTCAGAAAAGTTTGATATTGCCAATGCCCGGCTTGAATTCAAGTCCGGCTGTGTTGCCACTCTCACTGCCAGCCGTGTCCACCAGGGTAAAGTCAGAAATCTAAGGATATTTGAACCAACTGCATATTATTCAGTTGATTATATGGACCAGGAAGTTAAGTCCTTCCCTTTAAATGGGCGGCAAACAGATATTAAGACACTGAAGATCAAGAAAGAGGAGCCTTTGAAAATAGAACTTAAAAATTTTTTATCCTGCATAAGAACAGGGATAAACAGAAAAGTAAGCGGAGAAGAAGGTCTGCGTGCCCTGAAGCTTGCTCATAAAATACTGGATGAGATAGGGAAATAGGAAGTCGGTTTAGATATTTTTTAGGCTGGGTTACTCCATTTTAAACATAGAGTCTTCCAGGCCGGAATTGAATTTAATCTCAGTGAGAGTCATCGTCATAAATTCTTCCCCATCCTGGTAAGTGGTCATTGTATGGGCTACCATTATTCCATCAACCTTTTGATAATCGGTGGTGAAGGACTCGGTTTCAACGTCCACTCCCATTTGATTTGTAGTCATGGCAACTACTTTGTATGTCAAGTTGGTTTCTGCATCAATATACATAGTAGCTTCCCAGCCGTCCGGATGAATCTGTTTTAGAACATGATGGTCTTTGTCTTCCAATTTTTCAATGTCTTTATATGTATAAACGATGTTATATTTTTCCGGGTTCAGCATCATTTCATTTCCCATAGCATCTCTTTTAAAATCATCTACCATCTGTTCCGGCATTTCTTCGTTGGCACCGGTTTGGGGGTTGAACATCCAGGCCATCTCTCCGTCATAAGCCTGAGTAATAGTCATGCCCATAATTTCAATGTCTATTCGCATTTTATCTGGTTCTTTGCTGTATATAGTTAAGGAACCTTCCATTCCCATTGTGATAAGTTCCATTGAACCGGAGACAGTAGTATCTTCTATGGTTTCCAGAAGTTTTCTGCCACCCATGGCCTCAATCGCCTTGTTAAGGATTTTAAGGGCTTTGGGGTCAGATTTATTAACTTCTTTTTCTTGGGCGTTTAGATTTGAAGCAGGCAATATTATCAGACTTAATAGGAAAAAACCTAAGGCACATACAGTTAGTGTTTTTTTCATGAATATCTCCTTTTTTCCGATTATAATTGTTTATAGTAGAACTGTAAACAAAAATATTCCTCGATGTGATAACAAAGCAATAGTGTCCCCATCAACTGCTAAGCTAAAATGTCCCCTTCGGAAAGGAGGTGGGCATGAAGGAGAAAATTACATTGAGTATGGAAGAGATTCATAGGTTAAAAATTTT
>Ga0114922_10000486_pt1 | contig 38034 bp, 32 predicted proteins | sample AartaG_FD_100975 | JGI IMG/M metagenome (GOLD analysis project Ga0114922, IMG submission 100975) | Deep subsurface microbial communities from Aarhus Bay to uncover new lineages of life (NeLLi) - Aarhus_00045 metaG | ecosystem: Environmental > Aquatic > Marine > Oceanic > Sediment | place... | reverse complement strand
TGACGATGTAGTTGTCGGCTGCCAAAGGCTGGGCAGGCTCCTCTCCCCCAACCGCGTGCAAACCCCAGAATTGGCTGGTGTACCCCGTCTCGCCGGGCCAATCCGGCAACCACGGGTCAGCATGGTCGGCCACGGCGTCCGAGCCGCACAGCGCGACCACACACACAATTGCAAATGGCTTCATCACTTGCATTTCCTCCGGTTTCGTTCTCATAGACTGCTTTTCCAACAACGCGGGCAACACAAGTCAGAACAGTCAATGCCGGCTTTTGGTGCCCGGAATCACGCCGACGGGCACCGGCTGACATGAAGGGTCTTTTCGCAAACGCTCCCCGCGCCAGGGCATCCTGGAGACGGGTGTGGACATGTCTGGTCTTCCCATCTCTCGTAGGAATGAGAGGGCCGGGAGCGAACGTCAGGTTGTCGCGAGGGGACAGGGTGGGGCCCGAGGCCCGCGGTAGGAGGGAATGACAAACCGGGCTGCGGGTCGGAGAACTGATTCCCAGAGCTGCCGGCAGTAGACGTGCCCACGAAGCTGCCGGTCCGTACACGCCGACCGAGCCAGGGCGACAACACGCGGCACAAGCTTCAGGCCGCGCTTGAGCCCCTCCATCGGCCACACGGTGCCCGCGAAAAGAACGAGGCCCGCGCGAGCGGGAGATAACTCGGTTTCGGCCTGGATAGTCCGCTCGATCACGCCGACGTGCAAGAGGGCGACGATCAGCACGGCCGTCACGGCGGCGCGCGGACCGGGCTTGAGCCGCAGCCAGGGCAGGTCGATGACCTTCAAGACAAAGAACACCGCCGAGGCGCACAGTCCTGCGAGCCGGAGGACCGCCCAGAACGGGGCGGCGTCTCCACCGGCGGCGACCTCCTCCCACACCGACGGCACCGCCGGCACGTGCAACAGCAGCAGGCAAAACCAGAAGAGCCGTCGCGACCAGTGAAAGGTGCTGAGGGATCGTCTATGGGTGCTTTGGGCTGGATGACCAGGTTGAGCCATCATGTCAAACTCGCCACGGCGTCGTCGGGCAGATTCGCCGATGCCCCGAAACCGCTGGCCCGGTTCGCGCCTACCGGGTTGCCCGCCCTGCAAACAATGGGTTGTCATGGCTATCGGTTGCATGACCGCAAGACTCACGTCCCGAACGCGTACTCTCATGGTCCTTTATACCTCCATACCTCCAGTTGTCGAGGGCCAGACCTGCCACGGTAATGCAGCAGTCCAAGAAAGCCACCGATTGAGCCATTATCGACGGCCGAAGGTTGGCCCGTCAAGAGCGCTCCATGTCTGAGACATGGTCGTCCTGCGGCCGCACTGGCGCTACTCGCTATGTGACAAAGAGTTACGGGTTCCTATGCGCGATTCGCCTTTCTCCCGTCCCCGTTCTGGAGGTCTCTTTCCTGCTGACGAACATAAACTGACGCTTCCGCGGAGGCGAGCTGGCCATGCTTGCCGGCGATCTGGGTGGGTGCTGCGTACTGTTGATTTGTTTCAATCAAAGTGAGACACGGACCCCGGGGCTGATAACCACCGATCCACGCGGAGCAAGCCTGCCTGGCGTTATACACTCCGGTCGCGGGGGGCGGCGGTGGCGACGGGGCCTTGGGCACGCGGGTGGACGCGCCGAACAGCGATTTGGCCCCTCGCCAGAATCTGGACCACAACCCAGGACCGTTGTTGCACCAACCAATCCCGCGGGGTGGTCGAATCACGGGCTCGGGGTCAGGATCGCGAGCGAACGCCCAGCCGCTTTCCAGAGGATTCCAGGCTAACTCCCATCAGGATCCCGCGGCCTCGCGATGACCGTTCGCCGAAGCTCAAGGAGAAGATCGATCGGATTGGGCGGAGAAGCCTCGCCACATCCAATCCGCTGCTTGAGATAAGACTCCAGTGAATCCAAGGCGCCGTGGACCTCTCGGAAGGCCGCTTCGAGCGGATCACCCTGCGCGTGTTCTGTCTCGTTCATCTTTTTCACCCTGAGAGTTGCGCCCGGACAGCCGTCGCGACACGCCAGTGACGTCTGTTCGAGACCGTTGTCGTGCGGCGGCCGTAGCGAGGTCCGGTCGCATTGCTGGGCGGCGTGCCCCGGCGCCGAAACACCGCGTGCGACCGTAGCAGACGAGGCCGCTCCAGGTCAAGACACCGTGTCCAGGACATGGGAAACCCCTGCCACGTCAAGTGCTGACGCTCAGCGCTTGGCCTTTGCAGCACGGGCCCGGGGGCCTTATAATCGCAGCGATGGCACGATCGCGACGCCCGCGTACAACCGAACCACTCCAGCAACGGCTGATCCAGGCGGCTGACCGCCTACGCGATACGGTCAACGACGTGATCGAGACGGTGCCTGTTCCGGTCCGGAAGCCGGCGGAATTCCAGCGCGTCTTGAAACTCGACCGCAGCTTGGCCAGCCGCCTGCTGCGAGCCGTCCAGATGCATGACCCGCTGGCCTCGCTTCATCGGATGCCCGGCCCGCACGGCATTCGTCTGCTGCTCAGGGCGGCAGGGAAGGCCGGCGGTGACCGCGAGGTGATCGCCGGGGCTGAGGAAGCCTTGGTCGCTGTGGAACACCTCATCGCTGCGGAGCTGGGCGATTGGAAGGAACTGGATGCGGCGATCAGTGGGTGGCTGCCCGACGCCCGCGAGCAGTTCGAGATGGCCAACCGCCAGGCAGCCTTCCGGGCCATGAGCAATATCAAGGGCGTGACGGCGGACGCGGAGGTGTCCGTAACGCTGATCCATCCGGGTAGTGCGAAAGCGAACTGGGTCGATCGAGCGGGCATCACCGGCATCTGCCGCATGAAACGTCTGCGCCCGGGCACGCCAATGGGCTTGCTGCACGGGAGCTCGATCGCTCCTCCGCCGGCACGCAGCGGCTGTCACTGGATGGACAGCCCATCGACCCGACCCATGGGGCCCCGCTATTGCGGGAGTTTTCTTCGTCGCCGACTCCGCGGTTCGAGGTACGGGTGGAGGGGGATCTCGTCCACTACGTGCTGGAGGGCGACGATGTGGGCCTGGGCTCGATGGTAGACTTGCTCTTCGCTGATGTGATGCGCGGTCGATACCCGGAGCACAAGGGAATAAGCCCGCGGCCGGCGACTCCCGGAGCGGTGATCGATATTCCCGTCAAGGTGCTGATCGTGGATGTGCTGGTGCATGAAGACGTGTGGCCCGGCGTCGAACCCGAGCTCCGCATGTACGATACCGCCGTTCTTGGGATCGCCAACCCGACCGATCCTTCGCGCAACATGGATCGCATCGACGTTTTGGAGTCGATCCAGGACATCGGCACGCAGATGGAACGCTTCCGGGCCAAGGAAGTCGCCCGGTACGTGGATATGGTGCAGTTCGTCTGCGATAAGCTGGGCTGGCAGGGCGATCGGTTCCGCGGGTTCCGCTGCCGGGTCGACTACCCGGTCTACGGCACCCAGGTGAGCATGATGTTCGAGCCGCCGGAGCCGGGCAATACTGGCTGACACCCGGCGGCGCGAGGATGCATCGTGTCGGCATCAATGTGGACGATTCGCTAAGACTACAATGTGGAGCCGCCGGGCCTGTCGGCGGTGCAGAGCCCAGGCTGTCGCAGAAACCCGCTACCCAGCACCGTTATCGCGCATGCCCCTCTGATCGATCGTCAATGCGCTGAGTACCCACCTTTGCCTGCCCTTTCTCGTGTCGGCGACAGCACGCCACCCGGCTGCAAGCGCGGCCATCCGCACCGCCGGCAGGCCGTCGGCCCGGTGCGGTCTTCGACGGTAGGACAACCGTAATCCCTTGCAAAAAGGCAGGTTAAGGTCGTATTTGCCGGCGGGGCATCGCGGTTTGCCATGTCCAGGATATGATCGAGCCACTGATACGCCGCTCAAGATTCGCTTGCCGGCTGCCGATTGGAAGCAAGGCCCGCGGCAGCAGTAGGCCAAATCGGACACGATGGGGGCGGTACGGGCTTACTCTCGCAATCCCCGACCCGCCGGTACCGTCCCCCATGTGTTTCGGGCCAAACGCCGCTCTTCCGGCGCATGTGGCAGGGCAAAAAATGCACGAAACGCAACACGCGTACGACCAAGCGATTGAACAGAGCTTTCGAGAGGTCCACGAGGCTCTGGACTCGCTGGAGTCTTTTCTGAAAGAGCAGATTGGGCATGACCCGGCCTATCATCCGAATCCCGTAGACGCTCTGGTGCAGGTTCGGCAAGCGCTCATCGCAGCGAGGTCGCGTCGCGAAGGCCACTGCCCGTGAGCTTCAAACCATGCATCGCGCGTGCAGACCGCGCCGGCCCATGTTCGCGCGGGCGAGTCTCGTGAACGAACGCGGGCTCAGCCGGGCCGCCCGAGCAGCCCCCGCGCACAGGGCAGCGCCCGCATGATAGGCGCGGACACTGACCCGGGCGAGGTTGCCTTGGCGCGGTTGGGGAAATGGGACAGCGACGAATGGCATGACGCTAACGGGCTTCTGGATCGCCGTGGCGTCTGTAGTAGGCCCTTGGTCGTTGTAGGAGGCGATATTGTTTGGGCTGGCGCTTGCGGGCAGGTGCCACTGTCAAGCGATAGCTTGGCAGTACTTTCCTGCGGCTCAGGAGGTCACGAAGCCGCGTGCGTGCACGGCCCAGCCAACGCGCCCGGCCCCAGGCCACCCTGGCGGGGCTCACGATTTCGCCTTGCTTTTCGGTCGATGCCACGTCGGTTGCGGGAGACGGGGCTGCAGGGGAAAGCGCAAGCCAGTCGCACCCATCGGTTTTGTTGCCGAGCAATCAGCTTGACGTCCTCTACGGCTTCGGTGAGGTCCTGGTCCTGACTCAACATGAGCCCCACGTCATAATGACGGTCAGCGGCAAGCCGGACGATGTCGAGGGCTAGTCGAACATCAACGCCCTTTTCCTGTCCGACCAGAACCGTGTGCTCGCTACCGTCCGGTAGGCGCACGGTTTGATTCCGATACCGCAGCGGACGTGAGAAGACGTGCACGCCCATGCGCCCCATTTGAGCGAGTTTGTGCGTCCAGAAATGGTTCCAGAACGGACTGTCTCCGGCTTCGGGTACCCCCGTGTAGAACCGAACCTGCGCGGCTGTCCAAGCCTGGCCTGCGCAAAGGCGGTAAGCGAGCGCTACGGGGTCGTAGTTCGGGTAGCTGTAGCCGAAAGCGTCCTTGGCGGCATGGAAGAGATTCTGGCCGTCGACGAAAACGACCGTTCGCGGATTGGCCGGTGCGGCGGCGGCCACTGGCTATGGCCCCCCGGATAAAAAGTAACCCCGCCCGAGGCCCGAAGGCGTGTCAAGCGGGGAGAAGATCACAACCAATCTCTTCGTCAGCATTATGCACGCGCTTTTCCGAAAAATCAAGCCAATCCTCTCCTTTCCCTCGATTCTTTCGTCCTTCCGCCGCGATTTATCAGCCGGGTCGTCACTGGGACCACCCACTGGCCCGCCGACCCAGCGCACTTGACGCCCGCCCTGCCGGCCCGGCGGCGAAAACGCCGACGACCGGACCTACGGTTTTTTCCGTTTGGCCTTCTTGGACCTTGCTTTGGCCTTTTTCCGCCTTGCCCGATCAGGTTTTCGGGGCGTACCTGCCGCAAGTCTGGCGACTTCGTCCGTTGCCCCCGGGCTGAGCTGCGATTCGATGGCCCTTGCACTCGCGCGCGCCTTTTCGATCGCACCACCGGTAGACTCCGCGACTCTGACGAGGATGGCCCGCCGTCCGCCACGGTCCTGAGTGACGTCAGACTGGGCGGATCGTTCTTACAGGAACGGAGTCGGTGCGGAATATGGTCTTGGTCGGTTTTTCCGCTGTGACGAGTTCGTCCGCACTTCCTTCTTTGGCAGCGGCCACGTGAAGGGCATCTATCGCGGCGAGCCCCCCAAGTTCGGCCTCATGCTGAGCGTTCGCGACTAGGTCTTGGGAGGCAACGACCGTCTCTTCTACACCGGCGAAAACGACGACGAGGACGCGGGCTAGGGTCTCTTCTGACACGTCACAGGTTCGGTCGGTCAGATGCCAAACGGTTTGGTGGCGGAAGCACCCATTCTGATCCTTTGGCGATCCGTTTTCTGACCGATTTCGGCTTCTTGCCGAAGACCTCAGCATGTGCGGGTTCGTCGCTACGTGGCTTCCGCGCGACACCCTGCCCACACGCACGCGCCAAACCAGCGGTGATGGCGGCCAACCCGTAGTCCTCGTGGCCAGCGAGAATAGCTTCCGCCCCTCGCCTGGTTTCCGCCACGATCTCCGCAAGCAGCACGGACATGGAGCTTCCGTCCGGATGGTCCTCGAACGCCGCTGAGGATGGTCGCACGCCACCTAAATTGCCGTCGAATACGCAATGCCACGGCGGGATTCGTCTCCAGAGGCCTGCGTCGTCGCGGATCGTCGGATCATCGGTGTACGCATCCATCGGTGTCTCTGCTCGTTCGCGTTATCCGTGTCGAGAGAGCCTACCGATGCAATCCACCAGCGGCGTCAGGTTGGAGACGACTTCACCCTCCCACTCATCGTTGGTCGCAGAATCCTCGAACGAAACATGTCGGCGGTGCAACGACAGCGTCTCGATCTCCAAGTCGATGCCTCGCGCATGCCACTCGAGTTGGACGCCGCCGCGGTTGGTGGGCACCACTGTTGGCGCCGGCGTATCGTCCTGCATGACCAGCAGCAGAAGGTCAAGCGCGGCGAAGACATGCACCCGGTCGATCGGATGCGCACCGTAGGAATCCCAGTTGGGGCCAAGGTAAAGGAGACCGGCAAGGGCCTCGGCGGTCGGGTCAAGCCAAGCGGGTGGATCGCCTTCCACGGAAATAACGACTTTCCCCCCGGGAATGGGGTATTCGAATTCCCGGGTCGGCCTGGGCGCTGCTGTCAGCATCCCCTTTGCGGGAGAGGCCGACGTGAGCACCCAGGCCTGCCATTCGGTATCCGTAAGGCGCTCCCACGCCCCGGGCAGCTTCGTGAGGCTAGTGGTCATCATGTCTCCCCCATATCTTGTGCATTTGCGCCGTTGTGACCGCGGCGAACCCGCGCACGACCCATTCGCGCCCAACATCCAGGAATCCCAAAACGCCGTCGAGACCCTCCCGCTCTGTCCGGCCCCGCGCCGTCAGGTTCAACAGCAACATGGGCCGGTCGTCCTCCCGGCGGTAGACGGGCTCCATCGTAACGTGCAGCCTCCCGAGGGGGTCGCCATCGGCACCGCGGATCACATAGCGAACGCCCATGCGGGCATCCTCCGGTTCGGGAAGGAATGCTTCGCTGTATTTCGGCACAAAAAGCCTCAGCACCTCGCCAACCTGCCCGTGCGTCTCCCACCCGCGGCCCGCGACGATGTGGTTCACATAGGTAATTTCGCATTGGGTCGGCACCAGCTCGCCGAGCTTCTCACGACGAACGAAGCTTTCGAAGACCGCCAGCTCGCCCTTGAATCGGTCCCGTACATGCTCGTATCGCGGATAATCCCCGCCCTCACCCACTTTCCGCCAGTTGTGCACGAAGCGATCCTGCTGGACCTGGATAAGCTCGGTGCCTGCCTCGTTCAGGAACCAGCAACGCGGCACGGGTGGCTTCGGCATCATTTCAACACGCACGCCGACCTTCTTGGGACCCTTCACCCCGAACCTCTCGATCACCGCCTCGAGCGGTGCATGCTCCTCGACGTTCGGAAAGCGATCGCGGAACTCGCTCCATAGCAATCCCATCGCAGGGGTGCACAACGCCGTCAAAGGTTCGTACTGGACGGAAAGGGCAACCTCCACGACGGGAGGGTCGGTGAAGTCGGGCAGCGACGATGGCATAATGATCCTACTGACCTCAGCAGTGTGAAGTTCGGCCTTTCGATCCCCCTACCGTGGCATCGCACGAGCAGGTCCCCACTCGGAGCGACCACCCAGGGGGCAGCGTATTGTCCCAGGACTGAGGGCAAGCGCCAAGCGTGCCGGAGCCCGACCCTTGGACGCGAGCTAGGATTTCTTTCTTTTGGGCTCCTTGGACCTTGCTTTGGGCTTCTTCTTGGGCCTCTTCTTGGCTTTCTTCGTTTTGGACGCGCGTCTGGGCCGTGGCGTATTGTGCCCCATCCTTCGCGTAACGAAGGTTGGGGGACCGAAAGACAGTCAGTACGAGCCCGTCCCCCACCCTTTCCTGGCGGAAAGGATGGGCACACGCTCTCTCCGACAGATTGGGTTGCCCTTGCCTCGATAGCCTTCATATTGGGCAGGTCTGAAAGAACCATAGTCCAGGAGGTGGCGTTCGCCAACAGAATCTTCTGAATTCCAGAAGAAAAACTTGAAACATTCCCGATTCTGTGTCATAATCTTCTGGTGGGAAGATGCAGCGGCAGGCTGCGGGGACGAGGGACGACGTTGGACGGGGGTTTGGCAAATGTCTGTCGGAAGAAGACTTAGATACGCTCGCAAGAGGGCGGGGCTTACGCTTCTGCAGGTAGAGGAGCGTACGGGGATCGGCGAGTCCTCCGTGTCAGAGTTCGAGAACGCCAAGCGGGAGCCTCGGCTGAGCCAGCTTCAGGCTCTGTCCGGGGTCTATAGACGCTCCATCACCTTTTTCCTCGGAGAAGGCCACCTCCCCCGGGAGGTCGTGCTCTGGCGACAGAAGCCTGATCCGGCGACGGCGAGCGAGACAGAAGCGGAGTTCCTCAGACTCTGCCAGCAGTATCACAACCTTGAGGTCTGGTGCGAAGAGCGCCGTCCGTGCGAGCTGCCCAAGGTCTCGGGCGACGCAGCGAGCTTCCGCTATCCCGACGCCGAGAGGCTTGCCTATGAAGTTCAGAGCGAACTTCGACTCGGCGACCGCCCTGCCCGGGGCCTGGGAACCGTGCTCGAAGAAGTGTGCGGCGTCAAACTCTTTCACCTTGGGTTTGAGCCGACGGGCAGTGCCGCAAGCGCAGTCAGCGACGCTTTCGGCGCGGGGGTTCTCCTTAACGCCGCGAACGTGCGATGGCGACGAAACTTCGACCTTGCTCACGAGTTGTTCCATCTCCTGACCTGGAACGTCTTTCGCTCCACCGAAGGCGGTGACGGCGTCTTCGCCAGCGAGCAAGAGGAGAAACTTGCGACGTGCTTTGCCAGCCATCTGCTCATGCCTTCGGACGCAACACGCGTGGCAATCAGCGAGGTGATGAAGGGTGAAGGGGTCTCGTTCAGTGATCTGTTCAAAGTCGCCCGCCAGTTCGACGTATCTGTCGAAGCTCTGTTATGGCGTATCCACTTCCTCTACAGGTGCGAAGAGGAAGACACGCGTCGCGACATCGAGCGATATCGAAAGGTTGGAAGCATTTGGGAGAATCGTGAGCACGATGAGCCCGCCACTCGCCCTGCTCGCTTTGTAGCACTGGCTCGACAGGCGCTGCGCAAGGGCCAGATCTCGCAGGGTAGATTAGCGGAGTACCTGGGCATCTCCAGGAGGGAGGCCATGCAAATCGCCGAGCAGGAGGCTCTGGAAGATGAAGAGATTCAGATTCCTCCTGCTTGATGCCAACGTAGTTATCAAGTTGTTCGAGCTCGGCTTATGGGAGCACGTGCTTGACAAATGTGACGTTCTTCTCTCCCGTACTGTTGTGGAAACCGAGGTGCAGTTCTACTTCGACGACGAAGGCCAGCAGGTAATCGACCTTTCGGATGACGTCGCCGCAAGAAGTGTCACGATTGTTGACGTTGAGCTGACTGAGTTGAAGCAGTTCTGCGGTCGGTTTGATCCGACCTATCTTGATGCGCTTGACGCCGGCGAGGCTGAATCGCTCGCCTACCTGGAATCGTCCCCTGATCCCTGTCTGATCTGCTCGAGCGATGCCATTGTCTTTCGGACCCTGGCTCAGTTGGCTCGCAGCGAGCAAGGGCTCGCGCTCGAAGAGGTCTTGGGGAAGATCGGACTCGGTCGTGAGCTTCCGCAGCAATTCACCAGGTCATTTCGAGAGCGCTGGACGAAACAGGGTGAGCAAGAAAGGATTCGTGGGATTGGCTTGAAGCAGAACCTGACGTAGGTGCTCGCTTCTGATGATAGTATAATGGAAGAAGAGATTGATAAACCGTGGACTATTTCTGCCCCCTTCCGCGCGGAAAAGAGGCGAGTCCTGCCCGTCTCACTTTGTCCGTTTCGCCTTCTTGGACCTTGCTTTGGGCTTCTTCGGCTTGGACCTGGTGAGGGCGTACCCGAGGTCGCGGAGGACTTCGAGGAGGACTTTGCTCAGCGTGTGGAGTTGGACAGCAGAAAGCTACGCGTCATGACGATGCGAGACAACGCAGAATATGGGTTTGAAAGACCGGACAGCTGCTGGTAGGGTTCGGGAAGTTGGAAGGATGTGGGGAGCTGGCACGGCAAAGGACACGTATCCCATGATAAAGCCATGGTGTAGATAATGAACTACCTTGACGGCCAGCGACCCAACATCTAGAATGCCGGCGGTCAATAGACGCATCATATCGCGGTGGAACCAAGGTCCGTCTAGCTAGCGCGGGTTGGGCGGAGCTGCAGCGAGGGACAGGAGGTCGCGGTGACCCGCAGTAATCGTCAAGAAACCCAGCGGCAGTATCACGGGACTAAGCTGGGCAGTATCTATCTAGGCGACGCTCTGGAAGTGCTGGAGGAGCGCGTCAAGCCCGAGTCGGTGAACCTGATCATGACCAGCCCGCCCTTCGGGCTGGTTCGCAAAAAGGACTACGGCAACGTGGAGGCGGATGAATACGTCAAGTGGTTCAAGCCCTTCGGAGAGCTATTCCGACGCGTTCTGAAGCCAAATGGGTCGCTGGTGATCGACATTGGCGGGGCGTGGATGCCGGGACAGCCGACCCGGAGCCTGTACCACTACGAATTGCTTATCATGCTTTGCCGCGAGTGTCGATTCCATCTCGCTCAAGAGCTGTTCTGGTGGAACCCAGCTAAGCTCCCGACGCCGGCAGAGTGGGTCACAGTCCGACGTATTCGCGTGAAGGATGCGGTCAACTGTGTCTGGTGGCTGTCTCCAACTCCGTGGCCGAAGGCGAACAACAGGCGAGTCCTTGTGCCGTACAGCGACTCGATGCGGGGTTTGCTAAAGAACGGCTACAGGGCCAAGCTTCGCCCAAGTGGGCACGACATTAGCGAGAAATTCTCGATTGACAATGGCGCAGCCATCCCGCCGAACCTGCTCGCCATCGCCAACACGGACAGCAATTCGTACTACCTGCGTTACTGCAACGACCGTGGGCTCAAACCTCATCCGGCACGATTTCCGGCAGGGCTTCCCGAGTACTTCATAAGGATGTTGACGGACCCAGCAGATTCCGTCGTCGACCCGTTTGCAGGGAGTTGCGTGACCGGTGAAGTGGCCGAGAGGCTGAAGCGCAGATGGCTTTGCGTTGAGCTTGTCGAAGACTACCTCAAGGGTGCGGTGGCACGTTTCCGGGAACCTACGACGCTGTTCCCAGTCGAAGAGCAGAGACAGGTCCGGTACAAGCTGTCTCATCCTGGGGTATTATGGAGCGCTCTTCCGGACGCGCCCCTGCCGGCGGATGGCGGTCGGCGAAGGGCTGCTCTACGGAAACGATCGAAGGGGAGGGCCAGACAGCAAGGCGCAAGACTGGCTGACTGAGAGTCTGTCTGATGGCGGCTATCCAACCAGGCGACCTCGTTGACGCAATCGTTGACGCGATTGAACAGTCGGGTGAGGTTGGAGTGCTGACCTCTGCTACACGCACCCATCCGCGGAAGTTCGCCGTATCCGGGGTACTCGGCTCGTTGGAACTGTGGGTCTATGCATGGAGCCTCACGCCGGGCGGGCGCCGCCAGCTCAAGAATGAGTATCGGATCCAGATGACATCCGTTAAGTCACCGCTGGGTCTAAATCCGCAAGGAGCAACGGCGCTCATCGGGTATGAGCCTGACCGGAAGATGTTTGCGGCGTTCGATCTGGATGTGCATCAGCGATTTACCGCGGGATCACCATCTGTCCAGATTGATGTGACCGCACTCAACGAGGCGCTCCAAGACGGTCTGGCGTTTCGACGGAAAGAGAACAATGAGATCGCCATCGCGATCCGCCCAGACCACTTCATGACGTACGTGCGGAATGCGCCTGCCGTTCATAAGTACGGGCGACAGCCCGCGACGCTAAACGTACTGACAAAGGCCTCGTCACTTCAAGAAATAAAGCCCGTCGATCTTGAAAAGCTAGGGGCGGATCGCCAGCGCATCGTGGAGATTGTGAGCCGCATGTCGCGAGCGGCGAACTTCCGAGAGCAGGTGCTGAGCGCGTATGGTAACAGATGTGCGGTAACGCGAATCCAACTTCGGCTTGTTGACGCAGCCCATATCCTACCTGTGGCCGTGCCGGGGAGTGCCGATCATGTGCGGAATGGTATCGCGTTGTCGCCGACGTATCACCGCGCTTTTGACCACGGGTTGATCTACCTCGACCAGCAGTATGTAATGCGAATGAACCTAGAGAAGGAGGCTCAGCTTCGCACCGTGCGGCTGGATCGCGGAATAGAGTCCTTCAAGCTCTCACTTGGGAAGATACACCTACCCCCGAACAAGGGATGGTGGCCGGATAAGAACATCATCAAGAAGGCAAACAGGTACCGGCGTATCGTGGCAGCGTAGGGGGCGCTCGATGTTACCGGTCGTAGAACTTCAAATCACCAGTCGCGCCCGTCAGTACGGGTACGTCTTCTGGCCTAAAAGCCAAGACAACCAGATGAGAGAGCTCCTGGGCCACGCAGATTCTGTGGAGATTCTTTTTGAGAACAAGATGATTGGCAAAAAGCGCGTTGATTGGAAGTATCGGCGCATATCGATAGGGCCCTCCCGCACCACAGCGCTAGGGGCCCAGTTGTCCAGCTTTACGCTCGCGTGTGACGGGGATCGTCTAGAGATCAAGTGTAAGTAGTTCGCCAGACCCGGGTATGGTAGGGACGCTCACCCATTCGTTGCCCGCTCGCGTGCCTTTGTTCGCTCTGACGGTCTTTGGGCTGCCCACGGGGAGCCGACAAAGCCCGCCTCCCAGTTTGGGCCGCATCTTACTGAAGAAGCTGTGGGGGCTCAACGGCAACTTGTTGGTCCTGCCGAAGGAACATGCGTCAGGGTGGTCCGCCGCGGCGGATCAAGCGACAGCTTGGCAGTGGCTGGCCATCCTGTAGTGGTTTGCCACCCTGCGCTGAGAAAACACTGCCCCGCCTACAGGGGGACAGTGCCACGCAGCCGGCAGGTTTCTTTGAAGAATCGGCATAACGATCCAACTTCGTGTGGGACAGGAGTTACGGCGAAATTTCTTTGCCGTGGGGTTGCATTTTACCATGTCCCAGAGATAAAATACTTGACAGGGGCCGGTGGTTTCGCCGATTATGTCTGTTGACGTGGACCGTGACGACGGTCGCGTCGAGGGGACACTTCCGCTGGTGTAGGCGCAACCCGGCCGTTGCCAAAGAACCCATCACGAGGCGAGGGTAGGGCGCTCGTAATAGCAGCCGTCGGTCTGCGCGATCGGACGTACCGGTCCGATTCATTTGCTCCCACACTCACTTGACGCACTGCGCGGGCGCAGTGTCTGCGCCAAGGGAGCGCGCGTCAGCGCCCGACGATCACGGGGGGGACAACGGAGACACAGGAAGGAGTGCCAACCGTGGCAAGCGTCAGAATTCGGATGCGGGACGGCACCAAGATCGAGGTCAAAGACGAGCGGCACGCCATCCTGCACGCCCTCCTGGAAGCGATCAAAGCTCTCGCCCAGGTCGCGAGGGACTTTTTCCGGCGCCGTCGTCAGGCGCCCAGTCCGCGCCGGAAGGCGTAGCCCAACGACCATGACCAAGTTATGTCGGAGTCGCGGGCGGGCGCTGGGTGGGATTGTCAAGCGCCAGCTTGGCAGTGGTTTGCCACCCTGCGCTCAGGGCCGGGTCAGCCGGGAAAAGGAGCCGGGAAAAGGGGTCAGGCTACTTTTCGGGCGGGGGCACTGTCGAGGGCCAGCTTCGCAGTGCTTTCCTGAGCGTCAGGTGGTCAGGAATCCGCGTGCGCCCACGCCCCAGGTTCGCTGGACCGCAGAGGTCCCCGGGAAGGATGGCCAAGCTGGCGCTTGAGGATGCGACGCGACGCGGCACCTTCGTCGCCTTGCGCCGCCCTAGTCGGGGCGCCGGGTCCGCTGCTTCCGTTGGGATGTCGCGGGTCTCGCACGGGCCTGTTCACGCTTCTGAGCCCACTTCTCAACGGTCTCACGCCTATGGCGCACCCCCACCCGGCGGATGTCCTCCCTCGCCTGCTGGTCCAGATCCCACGCGGCCTTGACGATCCGATCGAAATCCCCCTGCCTCAACATCCGATCGATGGCGACGGAGTAGAGGTACTTCAGCTTCACGCGTCCCGCTTGCGCTAGCTCGGTCATCACGCCGTGCCAGCCCGGAGGAAGCTCAATCGACCGCCTTTCCCATATTTCGCCTTCGTCGTACATGAGCCAGATGATCGCATCCGCGAAATGATGATAATATGCGCAGAAAGTGGTGATTTCGCCTTGCACCAGGCGGACGTTGGTGGTAGATTATAGGTGCGACCTGTCGCCCGCGCGCACCTTGGCGACTGTCCGCCCGGCGGGCTTGGGCGCCGAGCGCCACCGTGTCGGAAAGGGCGCTTGCGTGTCGGCGGGGTACAGGCGCAGGTAGCACGCCCTCGTGGCGGAGCCCAGGAAACCTCGATTCTGGCCCTTCGGCGGGATCGGGGCGGCAAGGCGCCACGAGAAACCGGTCAGCCAAGCCCTGGCTATGCAGGGGCCGGGATGGGTAGTACCATCTTAGCTCCAACAGCGCGGGGCAACGCTGACCGGGGCGTGGATCGCGGGTCTTGCCTTTCCTGGGCTCCCCGAGTGAAGCGCACCGGTCAGTGTCGCCCCGCGTTTTTCTGGGCGGACCCCGCGGGCGTCTTGCCGGCCGGGCACGTCGCTTCGTCGGACTCAAGCCACAGTGGGGGTCCGCGCAGGAAGGAGTCTGGAGATGATCGGCTCGGATCGGGGCCCGGGTGGGGGTGGCACTGTCAAGCGCCAGCTTGGCAGTGGTTTTCTGGGGTTCAAGTGGTCACGAAGGCGCGTGTGTCCACGGCCCAGCTTCGCTGGACCGTGCCACCCTCCGCGGCGGCTCGCGCGTGCGGCGGCGCCGGGCCGGGTGGTGGAGGCGGGTCGCGTCAATGGTGGTGTGCGGTACAACGGTGCCGCCGGGTTATCGGGTGCTGGAGCCGGGGGCCCCGGGCGGGCCGCGATCGCACGCGGGGCGGCCCAGATTCCAGCAGGATTGTGTCAAAGTCCGGATAAACATCAAGCTTCGGATGCGGCGAGACTTACGGCGAATTTTTTTTGCCGAGGGGTTGCATTTTACCATGTCTCAGACATAAAATGCTTGACATGGGCCGACGCGTTCGCCGATGATGAAGATCCGCGGATCGGCGGCGCGGTCGTGGTCGGGGCCAGGGACGGCTGCCCGGTGGCGGCCAGGGACGGCCACGAGGAGGAGAGGAGCGGCCTCGAGGAGTCAGTTTTCGGAGCCGCGCCCCAGCGAGGAACGGGCATGGCGAGCGCCCTGGGGCAAGGGTCACTTGTGCGTCACGGCGCCCATCGCCGCCGTTCCGCAATACGTCCACGCCTGCCCAACCGCGGTACGTGGCAGCGTCTGGGCCGGCGCTTTCTTCCCTGTGATCGCCCAAGCTTGGCCAGGGGTCCAGCGTCACCTCTGTGCCACAGTGCTGTCGCCGTGCATCGCCATGGCGCGGCAGCCCTCCCACGCCGGCCCAGCCGCGGTATGTGGCAGCGTCTGGGCCGGCGCATTCTTTCTTGTGATCGCCCAAGTTTGGCGGGAGGTCCAGCGTCACCAGTATGCCACAGCGCTGTCGCCGTCGTTCGGCCGCATCCCCACGCCGGCCTGGTCAGGGCGTCCCACAGCGGACCGGGCCGGCGCTTTCTTTCTTGTGACCGGCAAGAGTCGTTGGGAGGTTCGTCGAGCCCGGTCGGCCGGCCGGGCGCAAAATCACTTCGCAACGTGTCGCACGATGCCGGGCGGTCCATCGACCCGCCCGGGCGTAAACCTAGGTTGGGCCGGCGAGACCTCCGGGGTCGCCGTTCCAGCCGGAACAAAAGGGGCTTCGGCATGAAGAAGGAGGAAAAGTCGTTTTGCTGTTCCAGCCGGAACAAAAGGGGCTTCGGCATGAACACCAAGTTGGAAGAGGAAAAGTCGTTTTGCTGTTGGGCAAGGGCCGGAACGGCCCTGTTTTCGTATTGTCATCGTCGTTGGCTGGTGCCGGCCGCGTTGGTGTTCTCATTCATCGTTCCTGCCGCGGCCCTGGCCGACCCGCCGGTTATCACCGGGTTCGAGCTGACCGGCGGCTCGCGAACGCTGTACAACCTTCCCGCCCATGCGGAGCCCCCCTTCCCGGAGCTGCCGCCGCCGGAGCTGGCCCACACCTACGCCTGCGGCAACCGGTGGATCCGCGTGTTTGGCGAGAACATCGCCTACGCCGGTCCGGACGGCATGCCCGAAGGCGCCGCCATCAAGCTGACCATGGCCGGCGCGGCGGACATCGAAGCCACGGTCCACGACCTGGCTTGGCTGACGATCAATCCTGATCGTCCGGACTGGTTCATCGGGGCGGTGGACGCCGAGATCTTCGTGCCCGAGGGCCAGCCCGGCGGGCTGTACTCGGTCGTCGTGACCAACCCCGACGGCCAAAGCGCCACGCTGCCCGACGTGCTGGAGGTGGACGGCTCCTGCCCCCGGGGCCGGGTGGGCGACCTCTACGTCTGCAACGATCATGGTCGCAACGACGACGCCACGGAGCACATGCAGGGCTGCGGTATCGCCTGCGGGGACTGTGACCCGGACTGCCACCACTGCATCTGTAACCACGCCGGGAACGTCCTGCAGTTCGACGGCCAGACCGGCGAGTTCGTCTGCATCTTCTCCGCCCACCACGGCATGGACACGCCCGCCGACCTGACCTGGGGCCCCAACGGAAACCTCTTCGTGGTGTCCCTCGACCAGTGGACGAGTTTGAGACGGTACGGCAAGATCCAGGAGTTCGACGGCCAGACCGGCGAGTTCGTGCGCACGTTCGTCTTTGAGTTCTGTGGAGGGATGTACTTGCCACGGAGCGTGGCTTTCGGTGGTCCGGACGCCAACCTGTACGTGTTGACCCAAAGCGGCCACGATTGGGCCGTCAGCCTGCATAACTGGGACAACGTGTTGGAATACGACGGCCGCACGGGAGCGTTCATCCGCGATGTCTTTCATCCCCAGGATGACTACGAGCTGTTTGACGCCCAGTTCATTCGCTTCGGCCCCAACGGCAACATCCTGCTCAGCAGCAGCAGCGCCTGCGCTACGTACGAGCCGCTCTTGGCCGAGTTCGAGCCGATCACGGGTGATCTGGTTCGGGCGCTCCTTTACGGACCTGGAGGCGGAACCTGCAAGGACTACACCGGGTTCGTCTACGAGCGGTCCACCGACAGCCTGCTGGCCTGCAACCTTATGTCGAATAACATCGAGCGCGTAGACTGGGCATCAGGCGAGATCATCGAGATCCTGGTGGACCATCCCGGCAACCCTCCGCCTGGTCTCCTGGAGAATACCTGGGACCTGGCTTTCGGTCCGGGCGGGGACCTGTTCGTCTCCGGGAACCATAGTTCGTCGCCTTTGCACTCGGATCCTCTCAGCTACGACCTCGGCGCCGTCCACGAGTTCGACCCGACGACGTTCGAGCAGGTCCAGTTCTTCGGCTACGCCCACAACGAGGAACGCGAGTGGGACCGCATGCCGCGTCCACACGAACTGTGGCAGCCTCGGGGCATGGCCTTCAAGCCCCTGCCGGGCGACTGGGGCGGCGACACCGCCGGCGGCGACTGGCAGGTGGATATCTGGGACTACGACCGGTTCGCCGAGGCCTTCGACGGCACCAGCAACAACCCGGCCAATGACCTCATCGCTTTCGACTCCGACCGCGACGGGGACGTTGACTGCGACGACTGGGAGGCTTTCCAGCTCGCCTGGACCGCCGGCGGCAGCCCGCCCCCGGTGGCCGCCTGCGCCGGGTACGACCCCGACCCCGACGGCGACGGCGTCCACACCGACGACGACGTCTGCCCCGACACGCCGGCCGGCGTCCCGGTGGACGCCGAAGGGCGGCCGGTGGCCGACCTGGACCGCAACTGCGCCGTGGACATGGCCGATTTTGGCCTGTTCCAACTGAGTATGACCGGGGCCCTGTGATTGCGGATTTCGGATTCACGATTGACGATTGCGCAACGGCGAACGTGAAGGGGACGCACTTTCCAATCTGACAGCTCAAAGCTGATTGCTGACCCTGATAGTTGAAAGTCGGAAGCTTGTGGGAGGTGTTCCGCGGGTCGTTTGGCTAGTCGGCGGCCCGCGGTTCGTCGGTGGCCGGGGTCTGCGGCGGGTTAGTCGCCGCAGCCCCGCCACTTGGGCGGGTCGTCAAGCGGGCCGGCTTTACGGTGCAGAGTAAGGGCCGCTGGCGGTGAACGTCTTGCCGTAAGAGACCTTGATCTGGCCGCCGGTCAGCTTCACGCCGCCGCCGGTGGTGAAGTCCTGTCTGCACCCGAAGATGCCGGCGGAGATGAGGACCTGGCCGCTGTTGAGGGTCGTCGCGATAGCGATCTTGATCTTGCCGCTGGCGTTTTTCACTTCCCAGGTTCCCGACGATCCGGCCCGCGGGCCGTAGGTGTCGACCGTGATGGTGTGGGGCCCGTCGGCCGTCACCGTCCCGTCCATCTCCAGGTCGGCCGAGAGGGTCAAGGGGCCGTCGGGCGCCTCGATCTTGCCGCTGGACGAGATGGTGAGCACGTCGCCGCCGGCGTAGCTCTGGATGACGCCTCCGGCGCTGCCGGCGACTTTGAAGGTGCCGTCCATGCGCAGGTTGGCGGCGGCCACGAACTCACCGGGCGAGCCAGAGTCGCCGCTGAACTGGATCGTCCCGTCTTCACTCACGGACAGGGCCCGGCACACGGTCAGGCTGGTGCCGGCGGGGATGTCGATCGTGCCGGTGCCCTCGATGCGAACGCGGCAGTAACTCTCGGATCCGCTGACCGTATAGGTGCAGGCGTCGGGGACCAGCAGTTCGCACTCGGTGATCGTCCAGCAGTCGTCCGCAACAGCGGCTGATCCGCAGGTCAGCAGAGCGGCCGCGACCAGGGCGGCCAGCGCGGGGCGGCAGCGTTTACGTTGGAATCGTGTTTTTTGCGTGATGCTTGTCATGGCATTTCCTACCTTTCTTTCTCGTTTTGACAAAGGGGCGCAACGTCCCGCCCCGGTGGGGCGGGACGTTGCGGCGGAACGGGCGGGCGGCGTGGAGCCGCCGCCCGCCCTCAGATTCATCGATCCGTCCGCGCGGGAAGCGGGTGAGTCCACCCGGCCCGGACGAACGCTCAGTTGAACGGACAATCGAAGTAGCGACCGGTCACGGTGAACGTCTTGCCCTGCGCCACGTCGAGCGTTCCGCCGGTCTGCTGGTATCCGCCCGAGAACGTGACGTCCTGATAGATCTCCAGCGTTCCGGCGGTGACCTTGAAGTGCCCCGACGCCGCCTCGATCGTTGTAGCCACGTTGAATCTCAGGACGCCGCCGTCGGCGGTGACCTCCCAGCATCCGCCCGATCCCGGGTCGGGCGCGTTGGTCTGGATGGTGATGGTGTGGGCCGCGTTAGCCCGGACGGTTCCGTGGTTAAGGATCACGGCCGAGATAGTCAGGTCGCCGGTCCCGGCGGTGATCCGACCCTCCGGGGCGAGGGTCAGGATGTCGCCGTCGGCGGCCCTTGAAATCGTGCCACCCCTGGCGCTGGTCACGTCGATCAGTCCGTGGGCGACGATGTCCGCCCCCACCTTAAGCTCGCCGACGTCGTCGCCGCCGGTCCCGCTGAAAGTGATCTTGCCGTGGTGTGTGTGGGCGTACTCCATCTCCAGGACGCGACTGATCTCGAGACTCCCGTCGGGTTCCAGGTTCAGCGTCCCGTGATTGTCGATGGTGTTGCTGTCCTCGATCACCAGGGTATCGACCGTCACGGCGCCCGTAGTGGAATCGATGTCCACGGTGTGGCCTTCGCAGATAACCGCCGTGTCGTTGGCGCCGGGCTGGGCAACTCCGGCGGTGTCCCCGCCGCATTCGACGGTTGACCAGGTGTTCTGCGCGCTCCAGTTGGCGTCGGCCCGGCTGTAGTACGTCTCCGCGTTCGCCACGGTTCCGTCGATGATGAAGGCCGCCAGGGCGACGGCCAGCGCTAGTCTTAGTGTCTTCATGGTGTGCAATTCCTTATTCTGTTGGAGAGCTGTGGCCTGTCAGCTCTTGGCTGTTAGCTCTTGGCTCTCAGCTTTGAGCGCTCGGCGATCAGCGGTGAGCGATGAGGCTCGAGCCTTGGGCTTTCGCCCTCTCGCGGAACCCGCCATCGCCGGGCTGCTCGTCATTTCGATTCCTCAGTTCGTTTCCAGGCGTCTGCGCGGTGCCCGTCGGCCGATGGGGCCAAGGCGGGCCCGCGCCCGGCTCCGCTTCTACTCGGTCTGGAACGTGCCGGCGCTGACGCGCAGGTAACTGTTGTTGGACGCATCGCCCTTGACGGTCAGCTTGGTGGCGGAAATCGTCCCCGAGTTGGTGATCATCTCGAAGTCGCTGAACGTCGTCCCGTCGCCAATCTCGATGTCCTTGACGCCGAACGTCGTGCTCCCAGCCACATCGACGTCGACGTGACCCGTGGCCAGGACCGAGTCCGTGGCGTCACGGACCGTGAGGTCCACGTCGATGTCCAGGACCACTCTGCCGGCCGTGGCGCTGTCACCGTCGAGGTTGATCCAGTCGCAGGCGAAGCTGCCGTTCCCGTAGTTGAACGTGGCCACACCGGCCGCTGACAACCGGCCCACAAGCTGGAGGTAGCCTAGGGTGCTGGCCCCGCCGTTGCGGTAGATGTCCAGGTCCGAATTCGCGTTGTCCAGCGTCAGCGACATGTCGCCAGCGGCCGCGTTGGCGTCGATCTTCACCCAGTGGACCGTGTTGGCGAGCGAACTGCTCAACGTGATCGCCCTTTCGTTGGTGCCATCGTTAATCAGGGCCGTGTCGTCGGCGACGTTCTCGCCGGGGTAGTCGGTGCCCATCCCACCGGGGGTCCAGTTCAGGTCGTCCGCCCAATCGGAGCTTTCACTGCCGTCCCAGGTGTAGTCGTCCTGTGCGTAGGCACTGCCGCTGGCAAACAGCAGTGCGCAGATTCCTAGTGCTGTGATCAGTGCTTTCATTTTGGGTTTCCTTTGAGCTAGAATGATCCTTGTTCTTACCAGGCCCTCGCGGTCGCGTGCCGTTGGGTCGCGGCCGCGAGAGGCCACTTTCCATTGCGGACCCGTGACATTCCTGCGGGCATCTGCCCGCTCAAAACGTCAAGGGCAGGTTGCGGATTTCGGATTGCACGCTCCGACATCCGCCACCCAGCGCCCCTGGACGCGCCGAGCGCCAAGGGGCTTCGCTCCTTTCCCTGTCCGGCTCTTCCCCCGCGCCGATTCTGAGTTCCCGTTCCTCCTTTCCTCTTTCTGAATTGTGCCTTCTCCATTCTCACTTCTCAATTCTCAATTCCAGCCCACCTCCTTCCTGCCCGCGCGGGCGATCCTGCGTAGGCCACCGGTCTGTTCGCTCTACAAGGGCATAAGTCCGGTAACCCACGGGCTTTTCGAAAAAAAAGCAGCATATGCAAACATGTCCAGGACATGGTTGACAGCCCCGGCCCGGCCTGGTAGAATACGCGGTTGTGGTCACAAGTGCCCGAAGACCGGCTGCGGTTAAGCCTGATAGCTGACGGCTCGAAGCTCGTGGGAGAGAGACGGCCCATTTGGGATATCGGAATGGGGAGGCAATGAAGACAAGGCCCCGCGAGGACGGCTCGCAAGGCTGAATCCCGATGGTTGACCGCGGGTGATCGCGAAAAGCTAATAGCTCTTTCAGAGGAGGAAGACGATGAAGCATCACAGAAGACGTCGTACGGCGATGGTGCTGGGCTTGGCGGCCCTGGCAATCATGGTTACGGCGACGCACGCCCACGCGACGCCGATCCGATTCGACAACCCGCCGGGGACGGGGCATTTCGATTGGGCACCACCGGTCGGGGAGGTGCGAATACTCGACGTGACGCTGCCTGCCGAAAGCCAAGACCCCGGAGCGTCCCATGGGGAATCGACGATTGGGCAGTACATTATTGACACCACGCGGAGCAGGCTGGAAGCGCCGACGGATGGACTCGACATGGAGCTTGGGGGCTACAGCGACGTGTTTGCCCTGCCTGTCGGGTTCGGCGAAATGATCCCCAGCGGGGCTCCCTTCGACAACGTAGGGTGGGTGTATTTCGAAGGCTATGATTCGGAGTTCCCGGAGGGGCTCGAGGCATACCTGGGCGTCCAGTTCCCGATCGCAGGTGAGACGCACTATGGCTGGGTCGGCGCTGTGCGGACCGGTCTCGAACTCGACGCCTTCGCCTGGGGCTACGAGACGGAGGTTGGCGTTCCGATCGCGGCTGGTGCCCCGGAGCCCGGGACGCTGGCGATGTTGGCCGTTGGTGCGGCCGCCCTGGTGGGCCGCCGCCGCCGTCGTGACAGCCAGATCGACTGAATCTCGGCTGCCGACGTAGCCGAGCCACCCGGGCGTCAAAGAGAACGGCGACCGCTGCTTGGGGCCCGCCGTGGGTTGCATGGGGGCGTGGTCACTCATCGGCCAGGTCCTCCCGGTGCCCCCCGGCACGCGGATCGCCCTGGTGAACGTCCGCGTGCCTGGGGCTACTCCCCGTCGCTTTCGGTGGGGCCTTCCCGTAGAGCGATGGCCTGTTTGCGCCCTCCGCCCGCGCGGGATCGGCGGAGGGCGTCGCGACACGGGACGGCAACGGCGTGGGGCGGCGTGGGCGGCCTCCGGCGGCTCCCCCGGACATTACCCGCAGCCGGTGCCCCATCCTTGCGAAGCAAGGGTGGGGAACTGATCTGGACGCCCAATGCAAGTGTGCGTTCATCCTGCGGGTGTCCGTCCTCCACCCTTCGCCTGCGGCGAAGGATGGGGCACCCACGGCGGCCGTCCCGGCGGTCACCGCTCCGGCGGCTTGGTCGGGCACCCGGACAATCGGGAGAGCGGTAGACCCGGGCGTGAAACCGGCCGGGTCGCTGCCGCAGGCACCCGCCACGATGGAGGCCGCGGCTGCGATGGGTGTGCAAGAACCCCTTGCCCACAAATGGGCTCGCATGACTGACTCCGATTACGTCGAGAAAACCTTGTGACCGCTTGTTTCGGCCCGCACCAGGCCTTGGTGGGAGGTCGCTCCTTCAGCCTCCTGCTTTCACCTATACGTGCCCATCCGCCCGGGCACGCCAGTTGTAGCTATTGTAGCGCGCAAGCTACGACGACCCTGCCATCCGGCCGGCCTTGCCGGGCTCGAAGGTCAGGCTAGCCGGCGACCTCGGGCAGCGGACCCCAGCCCATCGGGCCGGGCGCTCCCGCCGCTTTCAACCCGAAGCGCTGCCACACGCGCCGCGACGAATGTGCCAGCGCAAACAACCACTGTGCAGATCCGCCGCATCCTGCGGCGCGCTCCGTTGCCGCAACGGCTCAGAATCTCGTTATTGTGCTCGCGTAGACGCTTTTCTTTCTCCCTTCCCCGGCCCCGCAGAGAAACACTCTGCCTCTGTATCTCTAATCTCTCGCAGGGGCCCAGATCGGACAACAAATCTGCGCAAATCACGTTTTCTTTTGTCAATTCGTGCGGAGGCGGTGTTTCTAATCACACAGGCCTTGCATAAACGGGTTCCCCGCCCAAAAGCGCACCGGGGGAGGACCGGCGGCAAGCGCCTGTAACCACAGCAACTTAGGGTTTCTGCGAGGTCTTCGCCGATTGCAAACGCCAATTGGCCTGATCCACTTGGCCCGGCGCCCGGCAGACTCTCGCTCCGACCTCGGGGAGCCCGTCCGCAGGCCTTGGGGGAACCTGCTACTCGACTCGTGCGTGCGCTTTTGGAAAAAACCCGCACTTTTTTTCGAGCGCGCAGCGCGCAATCTGCGTTAGACACCTTACGGTTGCTCACCCAAGAGCGCACCGGGGAAGGATTCGCGGTGAGCGCCTGTAACCACAGCAAGGTACGGGTTTTGCGGAGTTTTCGCCGATTGAGAACGCCGATCGGTTTGATCCGCTTGGCCCAGCCTGCAGGGGACCCTGTCCGTCGTCGCCCACTCGCTTCGCTCGTTCAGGGCGAGCGATGGCCGACAGGGTCCCGAGCCGCAGGCTCTGGCGCGACCTGCTACTCGAATGGCTGGTGCGCTTTTGGGAGAACACCCCATAAAGGGACGGCAGAGGTGATAATCGACGCGAGCATTCCAAAGGTCTCGAGGCATTGGGGGGGACGATGGAGCATTCTGTCATGGCCGGCAACCTTCATGGTGAATGCAGCAGCCCGTGTGCAGCCACCGGGCGGGGAATCGTTCCGCTTGCACAATGTCTCGTCCGGCACTTCGATCGGATCATGTTCGTCGTAGCTTCGCGCATGAGCGCGAAGCTGTCTCAACGCGTGAGCGCCGAGGACCTGGCCCACGAGGTTATCGTGGAAGCGCTGCAACATCATGAGGCGTTCGAGTACCGGGGCGAGGCCCGTTTCGCCCGGTGGATCTCGACGCTGGCGTACCGCGTGGTCTGTGATGCGGCGCGGGCCCACTATCGCGCACCGCCGACGCTGAGCATTGGCAACGATCCGGCCGCCGGGCACGACGTGCACCCGAGTCACATCCCCGGACAAACGCGCACGCCTTCAAGCATCGTGGCTCGCGATGAGCGATGCCGGCAAGTTCGGGAGGTACTGGCATCGCTGCCGGAGAAGGCCCGTATTGTGATCCGGATGGTGCAGTTGGAGGGCCGGTCTCTGGAAGAGGTGGCGGCCCAGACGGGCTGTTCGACAGACGCCGCAGCCAAGCGCCTGGCGCGTGCGCTGGGCCGGTTGGGTGCCGAGGTGGCACACCGCTCTCATGACCACGATCGGTGAGATCATTGCAGAAATCGTCGTGCGCTCGGCACGAAGTGAACAGGTGGACCGGGAGGCTTACCTGACGCGCTTTCCCGAGCATGCCGACTCGCTTGGCGAGTTCTTCAAGAACTTTGACGTCATCGACGCGATCGTCGGTGCGCCGAATCGATCGCGGATGAGAAACGGCGGGGCTCCTTCGTCCGCGGGCGACTCCGGGGCCACCGGCGAGCGCCTGGCACTGAACGAAGGGCGGGGGATTGAGGACCCGCTCGCGGCTTTTCAGATCGTCAAGGAGCTTCAGCGCGGGGCCCAGGGCATCGTGTACCAGGCCATCCAGCGTTCGACGGACCGGGTGGTGGCGCTGAAGGTGTTGCACGGTCGGGCGGCAGGCTCGTTCGAACGCGAGGTCAAGCTCGTCGCCGGCCTCAGACATCCGAACGTCGTGACGGTGTACGACGCCGGCATCTCCAACGGGCGTCTCTACTATGCGATGGAGTTCATCGACGGGCCACCACTCGACCGCTTTCTTTCAGAAACCACCCTCGATGCGAGGGCGAAGCTCCGGTTGTTCGCAAAGGTCTGCGCGGGTGTCATGCACGCCCATCGGCACGGCGTCATTCATCGCGACCTGAAGCCCTCCAACATCCTCGTCGAGCGAGACAGTGAGCCCCGCGTGCTCGACTTTGGATTGGCCAAATGTGTGGAACCCCGCCGTTCGGGTCCGGAAGCGTCGTTGGAGGGCGAAGGCGCGTTTGTCGGGACGCTGGCCTACGCTTCGCCTGAGCAGGCCGCCGGTAAGGTCGACGAGATCGATACGCGCTCGGACGTATACGCCTTGGGGGTCATTCTGTATGAGATGCTCACGGGGCGCCGACCCTACTCAGTGCCCGAGGACCAGAAAACTGCCTTGGAGGTGATCGCCCGGGCTGAGCCAGAGCGTCCGTCAATACAATGCCGCGAGTTGGACGACGATGTCGATTGCATCGTGCGAAAAGCCATGGCGAAGGACCCGACGGAGCGGTATCAATCGGTGGAGTCGCTCGTCGCGGAGATCGACCAGTACCTCAGCGGTCGACCGATTGAGCAGAAGCGCGACCGCGTCGGATACGTCGTTCGGAAGGTCGCTTCTCGACACCGTCGTGCCTTCGCGCTGAGCGTGGCACTGGTCTTAGTGCTGGGCGCCCTCAGCGCTAAGATGATCTCTCTGCTGGCGGGCGAGAAGGCCGCGACGGCCGCCACGCTGCGGCGATTCAACCTCGCTCGCTTGACGGACCTGCACACGTTGCAGGAATATCAGGCGAGCGTCGCGTCAACGAACCGGCTTCAGGAAATCGCCCACCTGCCGCCCGACGGGGTGGAGCCGTACATGACTCGCTACCAATCGGCGCCCATCGAGCCGGACGGCATCTTTGAACAACTGGTCGAAGGGATGCCCCCGAAACTGATCGACGCCGTTCGCCGTGGCAAGGGCCAGGAGTACGAAGAAGCAAAGCGGTGGCTCGAGGAGGTCAGCCCGCAACTCGACTCGCTGGCGGCGACTCTAGAGACTGGTTTCTTTCGGTTTGGATTGACGCCAGACTCCTCGTCATTCCTCGGATGGGGTCGCGTTCCGATCCGCAGCACGGCTGCCCGTGCGTGCGAGGCGTTCGTCGGTCGCGCTTACCAGCACCGTGCGACAGGGAATCATCGTGCAGCCGCAGGCGACATACGTGCGGCGACGCTCTTGGCCAGCGACATTGGCGACGGTGTACTCACCGTACACAAAAGGTTTTGCTATCAATGTCGAAACCAAATCCTGAGTTTCCTACAAATCGCACTGACTGAGTCGATCGAGAACAATGACGAACCGGAGTTCTACGCACAGCAGGCGCTTGGGGATCCCCCGGTCGCTGGGGCTTCCGCATCGCTGCTGCCTACGCGTCTGGGGATTCATGAACTGATGAACGTGGGCCTGGTCACGGACTCAACAGGAAAGGCCGAGCGATTCGACCTTCTCAGGCTTGACGTGCTGCTGGGCGGTTCTCTAGAGGGTGCGGGCCTCCTGACGGGCGAAAACATCGAGCGGCTTGGTGAGTTCGGGGCTGAGGACCTCGTGGCGCTGACGGATCGGTACATCATGTGTGCCGAGGGCTGGGACGGCCTGACGGCGTTTGACATCCAAGAGCAAGTGTCGGCCCTCACGGAGGATCTCTTGCGCGAGCGCCAGACGAACCCACTGCTGTGGCTCTTCAATCTGCCCGGCAACCAATTCCTCATGCGGCTGCGCACGTGTTCCCGACGCCAGGCGCTCCGGTTGGCGGCGTTTGCAGCCCGCCATCGGGCCGAGCACGGCCACTGGCCGGAGGACCTGGCCGACGCCCTGCCGCCCAACGAGGGCGAAGAGATCATCGATCCCCGGACAGGCCAACCGTTCGTCTACGGCGTCGTAGACGACATGCCGTGCATACGCTCAATGCCCACCGACGACCTGTTCGGCCGCCTCGACGTCTACGGCGTCGAGTGGGTCGCGGAGGGGGATGATCTGGTGACGTACTTTCCGGCGCAGGCACGCCGTCACTAACGGACGTGTCCCCCCCGCGAGCAGCAGGGGGGATGGAGCACGTGTCGGGGGCGACCCGCTTGTATCCCCCTATGGCACGGGAACAGCTTCGCAGGGGTTGGGTACGCACGGGCAGTCAACCTCGGTGTCGCCGTCGGGGCACTGCGAGGCACCATAGACTGTGCAGCCGCCAAGGGCACAGCAGCAGATGACCCGCGGCTCCGATGCCCACACGGCGCCGTCATAGACGGCTAGAATGTCATCCAGGCGATCCGCGTCGGTGGAATGTACGGCGCCGTCACGATTGATGTCGTAGCGTTTGAGGTCGTTCGAGCCGGCCCCGATGGCTGCATCCAGTGCGGTGGCGTCGTCATCGTCGGTCGTGCCGTCGAGATCGACGTCGCCGGGGTGCGAATGGATGACCACCGACGCCGCTCCCGAATCGAAGACGATGGCGGTCGATTCAGCCCCCGGAACCGGGCCGTCCAGGTCGATGACCCAATCGTCGCCGCTTGGAGTGACGTTTTGGACGGCCGGCGTGTTGCCACCGGTGGTGAGAACGTCGATGCAGTCGCCGGTCAGCGCGACCGACTCGCTGAAGCGGACCCAAATCTGAGTAGTCCCGTCAGGGTTTTGATTGGCGTCCTCGATTTGCCTGACATCGATGAATCCGTCGGCCGGATCACTCCAGACGATTTCAACGGCATCCGGAAGACACCGCCCCTCGGGCGGATCGGCCCGCGACCACTTGGGTGAGACTTTCACGGAGAGAACGACGTAAGCCCCGATAAGCAGGGCTACCGTCCCGATGGTAAACCAGGGTCTGCGTTTCATGAGTCCGATCCCTTCGTTTCAGATCCTATTGGGCAAAGTCGCCCGATTATGTTCACACACCGCCAAGGGAGTTGTCGCCAGTGCTGACGAACTCGAATGCACTGGAGCCCCCTTGAAATCGCGGGCAACGCCAGGGCTTGGATGTGCGAATCAGCGCCCCGCTTCCTATAAACCCGCTGGGAGATCTCTCCCGACAAGGAACATACGATATTAAAAGTGGTGGCGCTGGCTGCATTTCGTGTTTTCGTGAGGGTGAACGCCTTTGCGGTCAGAGCGTCGGCCTACCGATTGAGTAAACGCGCCATGTAAGGGCTTATTCTCGGACCTACAGTGGTCTCTCCCGGCAGCTCTTAGCGGAATTCGTGCGTGAGTTCCGGCTCGGGTAAGCGGCGCAGGGCGTGATAGAGGGCGATTCGCTCGGCTTCCAGGGTCTTGAAACCGTATGCTTTTCTGATGGTCAGTTTGATCTTGTAGTTCAGGCCCTGCACGATCCCGCAGGGGGACTCCTTCTGGGCGGGCAACCAGTTCAGAATCAGGTCCTGGTGGGCCCGAATGCTCTGGGCCACCTTCTTGATCGGCCCGTGCCCGAGGGTTCGACGTGATCTGTGGCAGGCCTGGTGCGAGGCTGCCGGCTGATTTGGAGAAGCGTTTTGGTCGTCGTGCGGCGGCTGTAGCGGGGTCCGGCGGCATTGCCGGGCGGCGTGCCCCGGCGCCGAACCGCCATGTCCGGGATATGCCTGAAGATGTCGGGTCGAGTGCGAGCGCGCGATGCTCGGCCTTGGCAATCCCGGCCTGGCGGCCTTGTCTCAGAGCGCTGTCGTGTGGTAGTGGGTGGCACGGGGAAGCGAAGCGGGGCGTGACGGCCGGCGCGCACCATGGGCGCGTCGTTTCGGTCCTTCAAGAAGACATGGCGCGCGGTCACCCGAGGGAGATAGTCACTCGGTCCGTTTGGCGCCTCAGAGAAAGCTCCCGAACTCTTTAGTCTGCCGTTTCCGCCTCGGAAACTGCAAGAACAGGTGGAGCAAGTCGATTTGGCGCGGTCCACAGCCCTGAATGTGTCGCGTGTTGAACAGGTGACGGTGACGACCGAACCGTGTCTCAGGCTGCCATTCACGTGACAAGTGCGGCGGAGCCTCGTTGTGATAATCCGCTATATATTCGGCGATCGTCGTGGCGGCGTCAGCGAATCTGCCGTCGATGACGAAGGCGACCATAACGCCCCAGGCATGCCCACGACCATACTTGCCGCCCACGAACCGGAGCACGCCCCCGTCAACGTAGTACTGGGCAAGCTTAGCACGTCGATCGCTCGCAGTCGCGCTCACGCGTTTGCACTCGAGGCGTAAGTCGGGCTCATCGCTGAGACTGTAGACTATCTCGATGTCGATGCGCCCGTCCGGGACTTCGAGCAACTCGGCGGAGAAAGTTCCGATTTCCGCCTTGATCTTCATTGGCGGGAGGCGAGGGTGCCGGTTTCTCTCGACCTCGCACATACGCCAGTATAGACACCCCGCAGTCCTGGGTTCGCTCGTCCGGTGCTCGTCAGTTAGCTCGCTCGCCCGGCGAATCGCTACCCAGGCCTGGACGACAATCCTCAACGCAGCCTCCAGGACGGCATGGATGTCCGCCGCGGCGATGAGGCCTGGTGTCGAAATGGTCTGTCGATTGTCCGCCAGCCTCACAGTGCCTCCAAGTGTTCCGCCAGCACGGCGTCGGCATCGTTGAGCCCAGCAGAACGCGACCAGAAGCGGGCTTCTGCAGGCTTGATCATATACACTTCGCTCGGTCCGTAGACCCGCAGATTGCGTCGCGTGTAAACGCGGTCGCTGATTCTCTCGGGCAGATGCGTCGAAATCCGCTCGAGCAACGGAGCGAGTTCTACATGTGCCACGGTTTGCACTTTGGCAGCATGCGCGGGCTTTTTCACCATGCGAAACTTCACGATGCGCAGCAATGACGATTGCGGGAGTGTGAAGACCTCGGCAATGCAGGTCTGCTCGTTTCGGATGCTAAGGTAATCGCTCAGTACTGAAATAAAATGTTCCGCGTATGCCTTGAGATTGTCGGTCTCCGGTGGTTGAACTGCAACAGAGCGATCCCCCTTCTGGTGGAGATCGATGGTGTATCCCAGCATGTCGTCGACAAGAACCTGATCCCCATTGTCCAGACGGTACAAAGCGCAGATCGCGGCGTCCATCTCGTCTACAGTGTGCCGAGCAGGCTTGCCATTCCGCCTTAGCGCAAGCTGTCGCACGTTTCTTTCCGCAGCCAGCAATCGATCAACTTCCGGCTTTGATGCTTGGCATAGGTCAGGTACAGGCAGCCGCATCAGATCAACTTTGTTAACTTCATCCCGTTCCACGCCCCATTCAGATGCGGTTAGGAACAGAAAATACGTAGCCAGCTTGGAGTTGATGATGGCGTTCAGATAATGCAGGAACCGAACATCTTTCCCTTGGCAGGGAACGCCGAAGTAGTTCTGCGAATAGACGACGCTCTTATCGCTAAACATCGCCGTTACCCGACCATCCTGGAGGCCATTGCGTACGATCAGCAGCGGTCCCTTGTAAATGCGCGGATCTCTCGGTCGCTCAAGATGTGTTTTGTCGAAAGTCGGCAGCGTTCGAGAATCCAGCGCATACTGAGACCGAGTGTCCAACTCCAGCATCGGCACACCAATCAGTTCTTCCGGTGCTTCTTTCGAATCTGTTCCAGACGTGAAACCCGAAAACAGATCGGTTTCGAGACGCCCGAGATGTCCAGAGAAGGTGGGGTGCGCCTCTCTGAGGTGCGCCACTAGGTCCATATCTCTGGCAGAGCCCCATGAAGCGACTTTCAGGAAGTCCACGTTGCCGCTTGCTCGCTTGCTGCTAACCTGTCGCACCGATTCCGGCCCAATCTCAAGAACCCCATGCCGCCGGAATGTTCTGGAGCGTTCAACGATCCCAAAAGTGAAGCTCTCGTTCGGTTGTGCGGCTTTATTCGCGGCAACGAACAGCATCGCAGGATGAGTGGCGGACCAGAACAAGCGATCTTGACGGAGGCGGCTCAAGTTGATCATCACGCGGGGGGCGAAGTGTGTGAGAAGACTTCGCTTTGCGGAAACGGAATCCGGCCGATGACTGAAGAAACGGCGGGCGCTGATGATAAGCCCGATGCGGGCACCTTCCCGCGCAAAGTCAAGGCCTGCGCGCCAGACGAATGCTTGATCAGGAGGATTCTGATACGGCAGAGGAACCGGCGGCTTTTGCTCGCGGCAATACGCGATGTGACTGGCAACAGTGTTCTTATGTAAGGTGGCCGAAGCGCCCTTCGCACTTGGGCGGGTCCATGGCGGATTACCGACCACAACATCGACCTGCTTGTCCGCGAAAGAAGATTGGCTGTTGAGAACAGAATCACGGTCAAAGGCGTCGGCCTCGAACAGGTTCCAGGAATCCCTTTCCCTTTGTCGATTCTTGTCGTTCTTCGGATAGATCAGCGGGAGGAATCGGACACCGTCCCGCAAGCTAGGCTTCGGGTCGAGTTCGAGTGCGGCCAGATACAGGCTCACCGCGGCAATATGGATCGCTTCGGGGTTCAAGTCTACACCATAGATCTGGTTGTAAAGGGTGTTGCGAACGAGCTTGCGGGTCAGTGTTTCTCCGGCCGCGATGCGTCTTGCCAGCAACCGACGCAACGATTCTACCAAAAACACACCGGAGCCGCATGCCAAGTCCGCGACTTTCGCGTCGAGTGGAAGTCTGTCGCCGAATAGATGGTCGTCGAAGACCTGCGAAAGCGTCAGGTCAACCAGATTGATTGGTGTGTAATGTGTGCTCTGCGTTTTGGCCTGCTCAGGGTCAAAGGCATGCGTGAATTTCTCATATATTGAACTGAACAACTCGATAGGAACAACGTCGAACGCGTATGGCCAAAGGTATCGTTGGCCTGTCTCGGGGTCGCCGCCATCCAGAAGGAACTTCAACTCTAGCAATTGCGATGCCGTGTACCGCTGCGCGGGTTCGTGAGGGAATACGTCACCGTTGAACGTTGTGGCAAGCCAGCGAAAAAGCTGCTCGGCCGTTCGCTGCCGAGCCAGCGATTGTTTGAAATCGGAAACGCCAAATTTCTTCTGCAACAGGGTCTTGGGGAGCCACCCCCTCGCTTGCAGGTAGCTTGCGAACACTCCGCGTAGAACAAGCCGGTGGGCATCCGCCAGGGATAGGTCGCACTCCGTAAGTCGCTGGGCTGCACTGGCAAGGTCAGCAATGAGTTGGCGATCCACACGGTTCTTGCGGTCGACGCCGCTGCCAGCCTGTTTCCAGAACTCGCCAGACACGATGCGTTCGCGAGATGCCACGTTCTGCAGTTCTGTCAGTTGGTCGGCAATGCGTTCGAATCGTCGAATCTCGATCTTGCGCAGGCTATCCGGGGCTTGCCTTACCGGTGGACGCGCGTAGGCGTTAAGAATCCGAACCTGTGTGGGCGTAACTACCCAGAGTATCGGAGCACGCCCATGATTCCAGGCAACCTTCTGCCAGGAGAGGAGTTTCTTGGTCAACTCCGCCGCGTCAGGTTCGGCGTCTAAGCGTTTGAAGTAGATACACGGCGATGTGCCGCAAAGCTCGAATATGTCGGTAACCCCAAGCCTGCCCCCATCCCGCTCGGAGCGCAGGACCGCCTGATACTTGAACGCTCGGTCGATATGCCCGGTTTTCCGATCGGCTGGCGTGGCTAACGCGCCTCGAAGGGCATCTGCAGACCACATGACTCCGGGCAGCGGACGGCTGTTGCGGTAGAAACCCGTAGACTCCAGAACCCGCACGTAGAGATCATGTGATCCAGATCGCGGCATGGTCTCTCGTCCTCAGCGTGGTCGTTCGGCCACACAGACCTCCAAGTTCACTACCGCTTGGCCTTCTTGCGGCCTCGGTCGGATTTCAGGCTCTTTTGCCGGAGCACGGCCGCAACCGTGTCGGGAGGTTCCTCGATGGTCGCGTAGCCCTCCGCGATGGCCCGAGCCCACTCGCGGTAGAGGCGCTGCGTCCGCTCGTCAGCGTTGAAGTACCAGAGCAACCCGGCCGTACAGGCGAGTTGCTTGTGCCCATGCTCAAGATCGACAAAGAGCTCCCGAACGACCCCGGGCACCTGGACGCTGAGTTTGGTGAATTTTGCCATACCCCAGGATTTCATCATGGAAACCAGCGACTATCAACCACGTAAAGAACATGAAAAATACACGGAAATTACTTGACCTGCGAGAGAAGATGGTGTGTACTATATCTTGAGAGGCTGGCGTCGTTCTCGAAGCAAGGACGGCGACGGCGGAAGACCCTGTCTTGGCAGGCAAACCGTCAACCTGGTATCGCGCGGCCCTCTGAGCGGGCCAGAGTGTGCTGGGGCTGCTTACTCGGCCAAGACACCCTCGCCCGGGTCAGGGTCCGCGCTTATCATGCGGGCGCTGCCCGGTGCGCGGGGTCGCGTGAGTAAGCTTGACGGTTTGCCCGCGGCCCTTAGCGCATCGGGTGGCGCCCGTGTTCTTTGAGTCCCGAGTTCAGCGTAGCGAGTGGCGAATGAAGGGGGGCCCTCTGCGCTCTCGGCGTCGGGTGGCACCGTCCCGCCGAAGGCGGGGCGGTGGGCGGAGCGCCAACACGGCCAAGCTGCGCTTGACCGTGCCACCCAACTGCGACCTCGGCGATGAGGCAAGAGTGGCGAATTCAGAATAGCGAATAGAGGACCAACGGGTCCCTTTGCGCGCCCGGCGATCTCCGTCCCCCGCCGACGGCTGGCGGCCGACGGCTGTCGGAACGTGGCGGAGATCCCGGCGCGCCGGGGATTGCTGTCGGGTTTGGGCAGGAAAGCGAGGCCTGGACCATGTTGATATCGCACGCCTTTGAGAGCGACGGCCGAGAGGCCCACTGCTATACGGAGGTCCGCGAGACGGAGGACCTGCCGACCGTGCTCCAGTTCTGGATGGGCCACATGGCCCGCGACCTGCTGCGGCTGGGGGTCTACTTCCGAGCGGCGGCCCTGATGTGCCAAATCCCCGGCGGGGCGCGGTACCGGCCCATTGCCCACGACGACGTGGACGACGACCTGCCTAACGAAGACGAAGACCCCAGGCGCTGGGTGCGCCGCGCCGACCGCGATACCGCCTTCAACGTCTTGGCCGAGTGCCTCCGGCGACTGGGGGCGGCGGGCGTTATGAAGCAGGTTCCCGGCGGGAAGGACTACGAACAAATCGAGCTGTCGGCGGAGTGGAAAGAATACCTGGACCGCCGGGCAAAGAACAAGCACGGGCTGTTGAACGTGATAGCCCAGTGCCTGGACGAGTTGATCGTCGGGCCGGGTATGGCCGAGATCGACGATAAGCCGCAGGCCACCTGGTGGCAGCAATGGTGGGCCCGAATGTGAGCTCCCCGACCTGTTCAACATCCTGGGCTACTGGATCGATCAGATCCTCGGGACGATCGCGCCCAGATACGAGCGCATCGGGCAGCCGCGGCGGCTGCCGTGGTGGGAACGCTGGCGGCCGCGCCAGTAATGCACCGGGCGGGGAGTGAGCCCTGCACGGAGGAGCGAACGCCATGAGCGTGGTGAGCATCCGTCGCATCAGAGCCGGCGCGGTCGAAGAGAGTCAGCGCGGCGACGGGCCCGAACCGCCGTGTTTCTCCCTGGCGGTACTGCTCGACGATCTGCGGCCGCACGGCGAGTTGGACCAGCGGACGCTGGCCTACCACCTGCGGCAGTGCGACGCGACGGCGGCCGACGGCTACTGTCACGCTGCCATCAACGAGGCCCGCTCGTTCCTCGAAGCGCTGGTCGTGAACATGGTGCTGGCCGTGCAACGCGACGCCGCCGCTACGCATGCCGGCAAGAACGGCCGCGACCGCTCGCAGCGCGGGACCGTGTTTCGCACGCATCGACGGTATCTGCTCGAGGCGGGTTTCCTGGACACCGAGGAGAACGACCTCCTGCAATGGGTCTACAGCGTGGCGAGCGCGAAGGGCAGCCACCACGGCGTTACCGACGAAGCCTGGACCCGGCTGGCCCGGCGGATCGTGTTGGCCACCGGCCAACACCTGCTGCAGCGCTACACCGCGTGGAAACAGAACGGCCGGCCCGTGGCGGCGCGACCCGCACGGCCATCCACGCCAGGGCGACGCCGCTGGTTGCCACGCGGGATCAAAAGCCTCATTCGCCTCGGCTAGCGCGTGCCTGGCACGGTCCAGCCTCTGCGACATCCGCTCGGTCCGCCAAGCCCTCAGCGGCGAGGCAGTCGGCTGGCGTCTTGCAGAGCGTCACGAATCCCGCTCGCCGGCGGGTGATTGCTGGCCCGGCTGGGCCCGGAGTTTCTCAGCTAGCGCCGCAGCCGTGCAGCGATGACGTTCGGCCGCGGCCGGGTCCTTCTTGGCCCGCTCGTAGAGTTGGGCCAGGCAGCGGTGCGGGAACGGGTTGTTGGGGTTCTGCTCGATCGCAACGTTGAAGGCCCGAACGGCCCAGTCGATCTGCCCCGTCTCGGCCAGGGCCAGGCCCAGGTGGATGTGCGTCTGCGGACGGTAGTGCAGCAGGCCGATGGACTGCATGTGCTCGTGCACCGCCTCGGCCGGGCGCTTCTGCCAGCGGTAGGCCACGCCCAGACCGTCGTGGGCCTCGGCGCTGTCCGGGTCGATCTTGAGGGCCTTCTCAAATGCCCGTTCGGCGTCCTGCCAGCGCTGCCGGCGCAGGTAGACGTTGCCGATCTGGCAGTGCAGGCCGGGCATGGGCGGGTCGGTCTTCTCCGCTTCCTTGAGGTACTTGAGCGCCGCATCCATATCACCACGTCGGAAACTGATAATGCCCAGGTACAGGTTGGCCTGCGGGGCATCGGCCTTGTCGCTGAGGATGTCTATGACGGCCGACTCGCACTCGCCGAGCTGGCCCATCTCCAGCCGACATGAGGCGATGGCCATCTTGCAGCCCTTGTCGTCCGGCTTCTTGGCTAGGACTTCTTCGTACTGTTCGATGGCCTGTTCCGGTCGCCCGGTGGCCGCGTAGACTTGGCCTAGGTTGCGGGCCCGATCGAGAATCACGCCGTCCACGCTGGCGTCGCGCTCGAGGTAGCCCAAGTCCGCCAGGCGTTCCAGCAGTTGTTGGGCGGCCCAGGGGTCCTCGTTCGCATCGGCGGCCGAGCCATCATCGCCGACCGGTTCCTCGTAGGTATCGACGGTCTCCGGCTCGAAGGGCTCGCCCTCAAAGGTTTGCGTGAGGGCATGGCCATCCAGGTCGTTGCCCACCGGCAGGCCGAACATGGTGAGCACGGTGGGCGTAACGTCGAGCAGCGATGCGCCGTAGACCCGCTGGTCCTTCTTGATGTGGGGGCCTTTGATGGCCAACACGCCGTGTTGCCGGTGCCAGGCCACCGGCTTGCCCTCCTTGATCTTGCTGGAGCCCTCCGGCCGAAGGTGGTCGCTGTGGAAACCGTGGTCGCTGAGAATGATGACCGTGGCCTCGTCGCCGGCGAGCTCGACCAGGCGTCCGAGCATCATGTCGTGGAAACGATAACAGCCGGTCATCACGTGCTGGTAGCGCTCGAAGTCCTCGTCGGAGACGTGCGGCATCTTCGGGGGGTGGTACTCCATGAACACGTGGGCAAAGCGATCGATGGTGTCGTAATAGACCGCCAGGAAGTCCCACTCCCGGTTCTCCATCAGCCAGGTGGTCACCGCGTGGGTGGTGGCGCAACTGGCCAGCAGGATGCGCAGTTGGTGCAGGTCCTCGTCCTTGGAGTGGTCGAGTTCGGCCAGCCTGGGTATGAACGGCTGAACCTGTTGGGGCGTCGTCTGGGCCGGGTGAATCCGGTAGTCGCACAGCGTCTCCAGCAGGCCCGCAGGATGGACCGAGTTCGGCACCGCGGGCCACGGCTTGTCCGGCGGACCGGCCGGCTGAGCGAAGTGGTCGGTGACCACAAAGCCGTTGACCTCCTCGGCCGGGTGACTCGCAAACCAGTTGACCACGCCCGGGCGAAGGCCCCGATCGGACAGGATGTTCCAGAGGGCCTTGCATCTGCGGGAGGTGCTGGCCACCGGGCGGATCTTCGTGCCGCTGGTGTCCGGCTCGGCGAAGCCCAGGATGCCGTGCTTGTCGGCCTGTTTGCCGGTGGCGATGGAGGTCCACAGGATGGGTGAGAGCATCGGCGTCAGGCTGGCGATGTTGCCCATGACGCCGGCGTTGATGAGTTTTTCCAGGCAAGGCATCTGGCCTTTGTCGAGCAGGGGATTGATGTGCTTCCAGTCGGCACCGTCCCAACCAACGAGCAGAACTCTCTTGGCCAGTCGCTCGGGCATGCGGGTCTCTTCGATCCCCCGGAGAGGCCAACCATTCCAGGCCACAACCACAAGCTTATCAAAACCGCGCCAGGAGGTCCATAATCGGCCGGCCTTCATCGCAGCGCCGTTGAGGTCGTTGACGCGCACCTCTGCGGTGGCAAGTCCGAGAAACCGATCCGAACCTCGTGGTCGGTGGCCTGGGCGCGTTCGACGTGTGGTGAATGATCGCCAGACCCGGCAGACGCTGAGCTCGGCTGCGCTCGAGCCACCCGGCAGCGCCCCCGCGCTGGGATGCAGCTGGCTTACGCTTCTTGGCCTGTTCCAGCCGGTAGCTGGGGACGTTCAACTCCAGGATGACGCTGTGGTGCACCAGGCGGTCGATGGCTGCAGCCGTGG
>Ga0114922_10000484_pt1 | contig 38101 bp, 30 predicted proteins | sample AartaG_FD_100975 | JGI IMG/M metagenome (GOLD analysis project Ga0114922, IMG submission 100975) | Deep subsurface microbial communities from Aarhus Bay to uncover new lineages of life (NeLLi) - Aarhus_00045 metaG | ecosystem: Environmental > Aquatic > Marine > Oceanic > Sediment | place... | reverse complement strand
TGGACACTTGGTCAACGCGGGAAAAACAAACCCAATTCAAACCCAATACAAACCCAATCAAACCCAATTAAAGCCAATAAAATGCCAAAACAAACCCAATACAAACCCAAACAAACCCAATTTCAAAGGCAAAAAAATGCTGCTGGCGGATACTCGAAAGCAGGAATCAACATTCTGATTTTTGCTTTTCCTCAGCGGCCAATTTTCTATGCTCAAAAAAAGGACAATCTGCTATAATGCCAACAGACATTACTAATACAAGCTGGACAACTATGGTTAGCAAAGAACAAACCGCCACTGTCGGGTACGGATTGCTGGTCCGGGCTCCCGCCAAAATCAACCTCAGTCTCTTAATAGCAGGCAAACGTCCCGACGGTTTCCACGAGATAGAAACGGTGATGGCCAAGGTGGGCTGGTACGATGAAATCCTCATCGAGCCGGGTGAAAAAGCCGGTATTGAACTTGTCTGCAAAGGGCCGCACTGGGCGCCTGAAGGAAAGGGAAATCTTGTCTACCAGGCCTGTGAAATGCTGCTGAATAGCTGCGGTGTGTGGACTGATATCAAAATCACCCTGACTAAGAATGTGCCGGCGGGTAGAGGGCTCGGTTCAGCCAGCAGCGATGCAGCGGCGACACTTATGGGTGTCAACCAATATATGGAGTTCGGGCTGCCCAATCGCCAGCTTGCGAAACTGGCAAAGCAATTGGGCAGCGATGTGGCCTTCTTTTTAGATGGGCCTTTGGCGTTTTGCCGCGGAAAAGGCGAAAAAATTAGAAAAATAACGAAAAAATTTAACTTTTTGGCCCTGTTGATACTTCCAGATGTAAGTGTTTCTACAAAAAAGGTTTACGCTAATTACAGGCATAATGCGGCTCTCTACGAACAGTTCAGTAGCATAATAAACAGGGATATTGAAAAAAACAGGTTTGATTTGGTGTGGAAAGTGTGCGCAAATATGCTGGAAACAAGTTGTTACAGTTTATATAGGGAGCTTGCTGAGTTGAAGGCAAGAATTGATTCGTTAGGTATCGGGCCTTTGTGTCTGAGCGGTAGTGGTTCAGCTTTATTTTCTATTATGGATAGCACGGAGCAAGATAAAGCGAGCAGATACAAGCGGATACTTGAAGAAAAGATTGGCTGCAAGAGTATTATCGTCGGTAACAATAGATGGTAGACTTTTAAGCGAGGCAAAAAATGAAAATCACCGAGGTCAGAGTCACATTAATGAGCAATAAAGGTACCAGATTAAAGGCTTTTTGTTCAGTGACGATGGACAATGAGTTTGTGGTCCGCGACATCAAGGTCATCGAGGGTGCGGGTGGCCATTTCGTTGCTATGCCTTCGAGAAAAATGACCGACCACTGTGAAAAATGCGGCGGCAAAAACCATCTCAGAGCTAAATTCTGCAATAATTGCGGGGCAGCTCTTCGGGGTAACCGGGCAAGAAAAGATGTCAAAGGTAGAATCAAGATGCACATTGATATTGCCCATCCGGTTAATTTAGAATGCAGGAAAAGGATCCAGGCAAAAGTAATATCGGCTTTCAAAGAGGAGATGGAAAAATCCAGGCAGCCGGGCTATAAATCGGTAGAAATGGAAGAGCCGGCCGAAATGGATAAGCCGGCCGAAATGGATGAGCCGGACGAAATGGATAAGCCAGCCGAAATGGATGAGTCGGTCGAAATGGATAAGCCAGCCGAAATGGATGAGCCGGACGAAATGGATAAGCCAGCCGAAATGGATGAGTCGGTCGAAATGGATAAGCCAGCCGAAATGGATGAGTCGGTTGAAATGGATGAGCCGGACGAAATGGATAAGCCAGCCGAAATGGATGATTCGGTTGAAATGGATGAGTCGGACGAAATGGATAAGCCAGCCGAAATGGATGATTCGGTTGAAATGGATGAGTCGGTCGGAATGGATAAGCCGGACGAAGAGGATGAGTCGGTCGAAATGGATAAGCCGGACGAAGAGGATGAGCCGGACGATGAGGTTCCTGAAATAATCTCGTAGTGAAAGGGTCCCCATTTTGTCCGCGCTGAAGCGCGCAAAATGAGAACCCGAAGACAAAAAAGCTGGATATAAACCGACTGCCAATCAGGTGGTTATTGAGGGCAACCGCCCAGTCGAGTAAGTGTGGACCGAGCGTTCTTATGTGGCGAGGTCCTCAAGAACCCTGTCAAGAACAACATCCAACCGCTCGCCCAGATCGTATTTACCTTCGGTAAGCTGGCGGCGGACGTCAAGAATCTTCTGCTTGCGAACCTCAGGCAGTGAAGCAATCCTTTTTAACGCCTGACCAATGGGCGTAGTGTTAAGATTTTCAAGAATCTGCTCCATAATCAAATCTTCATCCTGAACCAAGTTCCCATTAGGAGAATCGTCTTGTCGCTTTTGGCCTCCGAACAGGCCGTTGAAATCAAAATGAGACATTTTGAATTTTCTACATTACAAGCTGCAGGCGAAAGCGTCCATGCTTTAGTTCCTGGGCTTGGAACCACTATATGTTGTATGCCCCCAGAATCCTTTCTCAGGCCCGAAACAACCTTACAATGTTCATATCGACAGGTACAGGCCGAAAACTTTAGAAAAGTTTGTTTTTTACTTAATCGCCCCCAAAGCCCAAAAAATGCGTCAATTTAATGCTTGAGACTGCTTATCAATATTAAGAACCGACTTTTGAAAAAACCCATTTTCACACGAAAACCGGCTGCAGAAGTCTATCTGGGTAAATTGGGCAATATACAATATATAGTGATGGCGAAGTTTTAAGAATACAAAAGCCGGAATGGTAAAATTGATTTAGGGGTAAGCTGCAATTGGCTGATTTTAATAGTAATATTTGAAATCCGAATCCACCTTCCACACATCAGCCAGACCTTTTTTCTCGGTCAAGGTAACGTTCTCGCACTCCAGGCTCGCCCAGCGAAGCTGAATCTTGGAAAGGAAATCGGCAAAGATTACTATCCGGACCTGCTTTAGAACCACCTTGGCACTTTGGCTTTTCTTGCCGCTGGAAGTTCTGACTGGTTTCGAGCTGACAGTGTAATTGGTTGCTGATATTTTGCACCTGCGGGCAACATCACTAACAGCAGTATCATAATCGAATCTGTCAGCAGTTTTATTAGGGTCAGCAAGCTCGAGGCGAGTAGGGTCACTGTCTAAAATCGTGTCTATTTTTGCTTGAGCTTCTTTGTATTGCTTCATCTCTTGCTTGAGATTATCCTGTGCGGCTGGTGAATATACAGCCCAGACCAACAACGGCCAGAGAGCAGCCACGCTGGGGACGAGTATATAATACAAAATTGGATTCTTGTATATGTCTTTCATAAAGCTTTTCCTGCACTATTTTTTTGGGACAACCGTCATGCTGAAAGTATCGCGTCCACCCTTTAAATCATAATTAAACTGTACAATCTCCAGTTTCTCCCTGACTGCTGCGAACAACTTATGTGTGTTATTTCGGCTGGAGGTATCGCCCTCTATACGAATATTCCTGGCTGTAACGGAGATCTTATCTATCTTTAAGTCCGTCTGTTCTGCACATGACTTTCCAGATCTTTCATCCGGTTTATTAAACGCCTCAAGCACAAACGTCAGCTTACTCATTATAGATTCTTCACCCGTGGCACCGGACCTGCCGCTCTGGACATTTTGAATGCGTCTGTATTCACTGCTGAGTTTTCTTACCGCGTCTCTGAATTTGGCCGGCAGCTTTTTCTCACCCGGCATTACAGCAAGGTAATCCTGCCTGAATTTGTCGCGCAGCCCGGTGCGGTATTCGTTTGTTTTCAACAGCGGCATCTGAAAATACATTCCGAGAGCAAGCAGAAAAACGGTAACAGATACACTTGCGAACTTCAGTGTCTTTTCCAGGCGCATCTTCTTGCCCTGATAGGGCATAAAGTCGCTGCGGAAATTTATGCTCTGGGGCTTTTCCAAATGTGCCAGAGCCGCCCCATAAGCAATTGCAAAATCAAGCTGGTCGGCACAATCAGTCAGGACCTGCGGCTCAGCTGCGGCAGCCTCGGCCAAATCAATGCCACTGGCTTCGAAGCCGAGTTTTTCACTGAGCTGCTGATAGTTTACAGAGTCTGTAGAGTCGAAAACTTTAAGGCAATTTATCGGCTCTTCATTTTCAAACAAAGCAGTGGTTACAGACGCTTCTGTTGCGAGCCGCTCTGTTCTGGTCTGTGTCGGGCCAACCAGGAATGTCCGCATAAGCGATGTTTCTTTCGAGCCTGATGAAACAGAGACAACGAAATAGCCGCTGCGACGAGAAAGACCACAGAAGAGAGGATGCGAACCCTCGGGCAATGATACATTCTCGGAAATAAATCTTGACAGACAACTAACATCCGGCTCTACGGTTATGGGGTTGATATTATTACTCTCCAGAGAAAGAAGAACATCCGACAAAATTTTGCGCTGTGCAGTAAAGACGCTCAGTTCCGAACCGTTATCGTCAGTTGAAGTTATTTTGAAAGCTATCGCGATGTCGGTTACATCGGCGGCAAGGGCTTCCTCTGCATCAAACCTGACGGTCTGAGCGATTTGTTTTGAGTCTTTAAACTCGCTGTGCACATTATGCTGCATAAACATCGCACAATCCAAAGCTGCTGCAACTTCTGAAAATCGCAATTCTCTCTCGGCACAACCCTGGGCGATAAGAGTTGCCAACACCTGGTGGTTTTGCTCGGTTTGCTCCTCGACAGAGACGCTAAAGCAGCCCAGGATGTTGTGTTCCCGGCCTTGTGAGCCGAGGCAGACCACAGTCGCAGTGTCTTTGCTTAAATAAATTCCCAAGTAGTTCTTCGTTTCCAATTGAGCAAACTCCAAAAAAACTATCGCGTAATCAGAAGTCAGAGGTCAGAGGTCAGAAGGTCTGTTCTCTGTCTTCTGTCTTCTGTTCTCTATATACCGCACGCATTACAGACAACGAATACTTAGCTGGAGATTACGGCGATTCGCTGTATTTTCTTGCCATCTTTCATTATTCCTATAACGGCAGACGCCTTTGCGACTCCACTTACGGCGGTTATTTTAATAGTGAAAATCCTGCTGGCAGTTGTGATATATTTTTCACACTTTTCAATCGAAGTCGAATACCTAAACAGCTCCTGCTTTAAATCCTCCATATTTGTAAAAGGCTTTATGCGTCTTCGCTGTATGATTTCTTCTGCTATTTTGTCTGCGTCGCCTCCGAAAATAAAAGCCGTCTCCAATACATGACGCGGCGCGGAATTTATGTTGACCTTCATCGAAGCCCACATTCCCATATATTTCAGGGCCGATTCTTTTCTGCTTTCGCTGATTATAGTTGGCCTGGCAAGCGGCTCCGTATCAATCAATGAGCTGTGACAGAGTTTCGCAAAATCAGCGCTCTGTTTTGCAACCTGTTGAGCAACAGATTCAGTCGTCCTGACAGTCTGCATTCGTGGGCTTCTGACTCTGCTGCGTCTGGTAGCGCTTGTTACCGGAGTTTTTACTAACTTTCTTTCAAGCCGGCTTACCGGTTTGAACTCAATCTTGAAGGGTTTTATCTCACTTATCTGCTTTAGCTGGTCTTTTAGCGAATCAATCTGGACCTCATTGACTTCCATCCATTCGCAGAAAGTTTCGAATCCTGCCGTAGCTTCCCTCCGGACCTTTTTATCGTCCATTATCGCCCAGCCGATGGGGTATTTTGCATTTTCGTCTTCAATTTCAATCCGAACTTTTGCAGAGCCGACCTCAAACTCAATCGGCTTGCTTATAAACGGCCAGCGTGGGCCATACGGGCCAGGCACTACCCAGGAATTAGGGTCGTTAGAGTCGTCCAAAGTGCCGGCATAACCGGTACTACTAATATCATTAAAGTCATTAACATCGTTCGGCTCTGAGCCTGCAGGGGCCGACGAGCTTCGTCTCGAATCCATTGAAGTTCTTTTTTCCCTTGTGCTGCCTGTGTCCTCGCCGGCTAATCTGTCGGCCTCTTTTTGCGCAGACCACTCGGTCAAATACTCTCTGTATTGCTCTTCGCCAAGCATAAACAAATCGGAAAAATCCGGCTCGTTCGGCCGTTCAATCAATCGCGGCGTGTTCATATCGTCCAAAGTGGCAAGGGCGTATTTGACTGCCGAGTCACAGGCGTAGCGGGCCGCCTGATAATCTATGATATAGTGGTCACGGTGACGCTGGGCAGACATACGGGTGCTCAGTGTAAACATCAGTGTCGAAAGCACAACCAACAGCACCAATGTTACCAAAAGCGCAATGCCGGGTCGGACGTATTGTATCTGACTTCTCATTTTTCGCGTTTCGTTTTTAATCTTCCGGGAAGATTGCTCATTGTCCCGCTTTTCGGTTGTAATCTTCCCGGAGGACTGCCCATTGTTCCGCTTTTCGGTTCCGAAGTTCCGGGAGGATTGCTCATTGTTTCGTCTGGCGTTTCTAATATTCCGGGAAGCTCGCTGATTGTTTTGCTTTTCTCCTGTTCTTTTGGTGCGATTTTGAATTTGAGTTTCCTGGCCCTGTCAATAGCTATGACTCGCGTACATTTTTGCTCATCAGGCACATCCAGAGTATTGTCTAATGTCTTAAAAGGCTCAGCAAAAGAGATAGTTACCTCGATGCCGGGAGGCACTTGGCCGCTCCATTTATCCACAGGCTCTCCGTCCTTGACTGCCTGAATCTTAAAGAAAGTAACACCGGTACAAATCGGCACAAAAAGCCCTTGTTCCCAGCTTTCTCTGCCTTCATCGAGCAGTTTATCTTCGAGTAATCCAATCTCGCTGATTCGCTGCCGGTATAAAACAAGGCCGTCGGTGTCATAATCGTAGTTGGTCTGCCAAATGATATGTTCAACCATCTTCGACTTACTCCGAGCGTCGACGATAGTTTTTAGAATTGCTAATTGTGCGGTTGGGAAACCATTTTCAAATTTATTTTTGAAGGTAATTTTTGTAGTGGTGTCGGAGATAATTATTCTGTCGAGGTCTTCGGCGATGCGCTGCAGGACCTCAGAGGGCATTCGGGAGTTGTCAAGTCTGCGGGTGATTGCAGCAGAACAGCTTTCAGCCCGGCTATAGATGCCCAGCACCGTAACCAAAACCATCGCTGCTATCACCAGGGCTGCGAGCACCTCGGCCAACGAAAAGCCCCGTGGGCCCGTAGATGTGTTAGAAGCTCTTTTCATAATATTTAACATATCGTCAAAATTCTTACTGGTTTCCAAACAATATTTTGATTAGTTCCTCGAGAGACATTGCTTCAAGCTCTTTCATGGTGTATCCCTGTATCAGCTCCTCACGAGGCTTGTCGGTCTGGCGTGGTTTATCCTGTTCACTCGGTTTATCCTGCGCAGCTTGCTCCTTTGCCTTCTTTACTATTTCAGCATCAGCCTTTGCCTGTAGCACCCTGTCCTCGGCGGTCGGCATCCCATTGCTGTTCATATACAGACTAAGCTGACCTTTAGGGAAAGAGCCCTCTTCGGTCAAGAGCATACCATTCTCTATCCACTGCTGGATAGTTTGCTGGTCGACGCCGGCGTATTCGGCAGCTTCCTCCAGCGTTTCGATAACCTGGCCGGCCAACTGCTCTATTTCGTCCTGCTGCTGCTCAAGAATTTGAAGCAACTGCGACTTTGTCACATCGGTCAGCCAGTGCGTTAGCTCCACCGTCTGCACTTCGTTTTCCGAGTCGGTATACTCGGTAGAGCAAATCGCCTGAATCCACATTCTCGAGGTTAACGGCTCGTAAAACGTCTCAACAGCCGTTTGCCATTCGATGTCGGGATACCTCTCGCTATAGCCGTACTCAACGGACTCTGCCACTGAATCCAGGGTAAGGAGCTCCTCCATATTCGCACGTGCAACTTCAAAGGCCTGCATACGCAACATCGAATCTGCCGCGGATGCCATATACCGGTTGAAAACAACCAGCACACTGCTGCTGACAAAGGCAAGTATAACCAGGGCAGCTACAACTTCTACGAGGCTAAAAGCGCCTTTGGCGTATAGCGTATAGCGTTTAGCATTTAGTTTTTCCGTTCGCTGTACGCTGTCACGGTCCGCTTTTTTGCCGGGAGCAGATAACGGAATTTTTTTAGAACAGCACTTCATCTTTGGCCTTCGGCAGCATAAATTCAACATCACCTTTTTTTAGCGTGACAACCCTGCTCATTCGACTGACAACAACCGAATATGGCTGCTCCATCTCATCGAGCAGAACGATTTTCCCGCCGTATTGCCAGCCGGCGTGACCTGCGCGAAATTTGGCTACCTGATGGTCTTCGTCGGTTTCCATCAAATCGTCGAACAAAACATAGAAAACCTGGCAATTAGCTCCAAAGTCATTTGTAACGATAATCTCTTCTTCGAGGACCTGCGACAGGTCAGGAGAAGTTATCTGGCGAAGGGTATAGCACTGCTCTGTCAGGTCAATGATAACTTCGTATCTCCTTTCGCTCTCGGCGGCGGCGGACGCGGCCATTTGCATTGTCGAGACAAACTGCCGGGCCTGTACCTTAAACGTATTCTTTCTAAGCAATCCGAAAAGATTCATCATCGTCAGGATTACAAACAGCGAAAGTACCAAAATCACGACCACCATCTCTATCAGCGTAAACGCGCGAGCGTGCGAATGGACGGATGCGTGAACGCACGTATGAGCCGACACACTTGTGCAGTCGCGCACAGTGGCACGGGCTTGGCGCCCGTGAAAGCACGGCCAAGATGGCCGTGCCACCTTTACGCATTTTCGCATATACGCATCAATCCGGGTCTGTGCTTTTAAGGTCGGCATCATAGTCTTCACCGCCCTCTTCCCCGTCGGCACCCCAACTTATGATTACGAAGGCCTTGCCGCTCTCGGGATAGAGTTCAAAATAGAAATCTCGTTTCCAGCCGTCTTTCGTAATTTCAGTGGTTTCCAGATATCCGCCCGGCTCGTAATTTTCAATATCACTCGGCTGCTCAATAAGAGCCAAAAGTCCTTCTTCTTCGGTTGGGAACCGGCCGGTGTCCATCTTGAACTGCATAACGGCCGCGTGAAGAATCTTCAGGTTGGCCTTGGTGATTATAACACGAGCTTTATCAGTCTGGCCCATGAAATTACGGACGAGCACGGTGGCAAGCAAGCCAAGGATAATCAGCACGGCCATAAGCTCGACCATCGTAAAACCCGTTAGAAGTAATCCTCTTAACCGCCCGGATGTCCCAGCCACAGCGGGGACTTCTAACGGGGTAAAACCTTTTCGCATTTGTTTCCTTCTTCTCTTTTTCATTTATCTTCAAACTCCTAAAAAAGTCACTCAAAAACTTACCGATGAAATTTTCAAAATTGGCAATATCGTAGCATAAGCAATTGTCCCAACTATCCCGGCCATAACAATTATAATAAGCGGTTCGACCGCGGCGCTCAATCTCTCAATAACTACGTCGGTTGAGGCCTCGAGGTTTTCGCTGATATTTTTGAGCATCGTCTCCAGCTCACCGCTTTTTTCTCCAACGGCAACCATGTGGGCGATAGCAGGGTCGATAACTCCGCTGTCCCTGAGGGGCGTCGCAATATCGGCGCCGGCAAGGATCCTCTCACGCGATTGCTGAATGGCTCTTTTCATAAGACTGTTGCCGGTAACTGAGGCCACAACGCGAAGAGACTCAGCCATAGCAAGACCGGAACCAAGAAGCGTCGAAAGCGTAGAGGCAAAACGAGAAACAACACGCTGTTTTATGAGAGGACCAAACAACGGCAAAGACAGCAAAAGTTTGTCGCGCAAATATGCACCCCGCTCGGTCTTGAGAAACCTCCTGAGAGCTACAACGAAACCAAATACCGCCGCAATAACCACCAGCAGCCGCCAGGTGGTCAGCACATAACTGACGTTCATCAATTGATTGGTAATCCACGGCAATTCCTGCCCTGCCCTGGCGATCTGCTCGCCTATCTTGGGAATGACGGCGGTTGTCAAAATCAGAATGGCTGCAAGGCAAAATAAAAGTAGAACAATGGGATATATCATCGCTGTAATCACCTTCGATTCGACCCGCTGGCGTTTTTCCATAAAACCGGAGATGGTCGACAGGCTCTTTCCCAAAGAGCCGGTAACCTCACCTACGCGCACCATACTTACATAAATGACGTCAAAATAATCGCTGTATTCCTTCAAAGCATCGGCAAATGACTCACCTGTAACGACGCGGTCGCGAATATCGCTAATGGCGTTTTTGAATCGCACATCGGAGACTTGTAAAGTAAGGACCGAAAGCGCTTCGGTCAGTTTAATACCCGAATTAAGCAGCGTGGCCATCTGCTTGGTAAAATCGATTAACTGGGTCTTGCCGGCTCTGGCGAAAATCGAAAATAGCGCGGTTTTACCCTCGGCGCCGGTGCCGACCTCAGCGATTGACGAAGGATGGACACTGCGTACTCTCAACTGTTTTCGCGCGGCGTACGGACTTTCAGCCATAATCGTACCTTTGATTTTTTTGCCGTCCGCTGCTATCGCTATATAGTGGTATCTGGGCATTTTTAATTTACTATTTACAATTTATAATTTACTATCAACCAGTTTTCCTTGCTGTCTTTCGAGAAGAGACAAAGATTGCCACTAATTCCTTTGCTTCTTCGAGCAGCGGTGTTACCTTCTGTTTACTCAGTAGCTGCTCATCAATAACAAACTCCATCCAGAAGTGTGCCTCATCCGCCTCTTCTATGACAATACCCAGTTTTGAAATGAAACTGGCTTTCGATTGAGCGATACCAGCCGCTCGATGGTTTGAAGCAACGGAAGTAGAGCATCGGATTAGTTGACCTTTAATATAGTTGCCCAAATAACTTTTGGGTAAAGCCATACTGAGTTTAACGCAACGATGCGCAAAGTCTTTTGTTCTTTTCTTTAGTTCGTCTTTATCCATTTCTAACGTGGCCTATTTCCATAGCAAATATCAAATAGTAAATAGACAATAGTAAATTGTAAATGTTACATTATGTCGGCCTGCGTCACTCTCAAGACCTCAGAGATAGTTGTTATCCCTGCGAGGACTTTCCTGGCCCCATCCATTCGCAAAGTTTGCATTCCTGCTTCAAGAGCAATCTTCTTTATTGTACCAGCAGTTTCCCTTTTGTATACGAGGTTCTGGATTTCTTCATTAATGAGCATAGTTTCATAAACACCCGTTCGGCCTCGAAAACCGGTCTGAAAACATCTCTCACAACCCTGGCCGACATAGAATTTCCCGCCGTTCCGGGCCAAGTCGGAAGAACCTATGCCTAATTCTCTCAATTCGTGAGGGGCCGGTTCAACGGCCTTCCTGCAATCCGGGCAGACCTTTCGCACTAATCGCTGTGCTATTACGGCAATCAGGGACGAGCTTACCAAATACGGCTCAAGGCCTAAATCCAGAAGCCTGGTCACGGCCCCGGCCGCGTCGTTTGTGTGCAGCGTGCTGAAAACCAAATGACCTGTCAGCGAAGACTGTATCGCCATACGGGCGGTCTCGATGTCTCGAACCTCACCTATCATTATAACGTCCGGGTCCTGACGAAGGACGTGCCGCAGAGCGTTTGCAAATGTTACACCCTTTTTTGAAGCAACCTGCATCTGGCTTATCCCTTCGAGCTGATACTCGATGGGGTCTTCTATTGTCATAACATTTTTCTCGGCCGAGTTAATCCTGTTAAGGCAGGCGTAAAGTGTGGTGCTTTTTCCGCTGCCGGTTGGTCCCGTTACGAAAATAACCCCGTGCGAGTGGGTGAGCAAAGAATCGAATTTGTTCAAGTCGTCCCTGGAAAGCCCTAATTCGTTCAATCCGAACAGGGCGGTGCTTTTGTCAAGCAGCCGTAAGACGCTGCGTTCGCCGTAGCTGGTCGGCACAGTGCTGATACGCAAATCGACCTCCCGCTGGCCGAGACGAACGCTGCATCTGCCGTCCTGTGGAAGCCGGCGCTCGGCTATGTCCATACCCGCCATGACCTTGATACGAGAGATAACCAACGGCAGAACATTTCTGTTCAAACTCAGCGTGTCGTACAAAATGCCGTCTATACGGTAGCGAATCTGAATCTTTGCCTCGTAGGGATGAACGTGAATATCACTGGCCCTTAACTGCAAGGCACGAAAAAGAATATCATTGACCAGTCTAATGACCGGCGGTCTGTTCACGACATCAAGCAGGTCGTCGGAAGCGGCAACCTCGTCAACAAGCTGGTCGATATTCTGAGAATCCAGCTCTTCAGCCACCTCCTCGATGACCGTTGTCCTCTGCTCGTATGCAATATCTATTACTGATGTGATAGCGGCGCGGGTGGATATAGCCAGCCGGACAGGCAGGCCGGTCATTTTCGAGACGTTATCGAGGGCATTTGCATCCAATGGCTTGGACAAAACTACGGAAAGCTCAGTTTGATGGTCGGAGGGTTCGTCCTCTTCGCGTTTGGCCGTTTCACCATCATCAGTTTTTACCCCGATTAGATAATGGTGCTGAGCATACGCGGCCGGAACAGCTTCAACAAATTCGACGGGTACGGCCTTCGGAGCTATTTCCGAGAGAAATTCACAGCCCAGGGCCTCGGCAAAGAGCTTCAAAACCCTGTCTTCGGTAAAGTAAGGACAGGCAAGCAAAATCTCATCGAGACGCTGCCGGCTGCTGTTTTCTTCGAGAAACTTGGCCAACTGCTCTGCGTCAATCAAACCCGTCCGCTTAGCTGTTTGTATCAATAAATCTTTCATAATTCGTATTGCGTATATCGTATCGCGTATTGCGTGAGGCACAACGCTTTAATCGGCTTCGAGAACCTGCAATGGGTCCATTGGTTTAGGCTTTATGCCGGGCCAATCCTCATATTCCTGCATCTCTTTTTCGTATTTTTCAAATACCTATCTCTTTCTTCAGTGATACTACTTCATCTTCATCAGTTTCGAGGACCCGCAATGGCTCCATTGGTTTAGGCTTTATGCCGGGCCAGTCCTCGTACTCCTGCATCTCTTTTTCGTACCTTTCGAATGTTGCGCGGTTCTTAAGCGATACTACTTCTATGTCGGAGATGCCGGTAAACTCTTCACCGGGCCTTAAGATATGGGCCTTAACAAAGACATAAAGTCTTCTCTGCACACTGGCATTAGATGCGTTTCTAAAGAGCCCTCCGATAAGGGGGATGTTACCAAGCAGAGGTATTTTCCCTCCACCTTTACTTTGGGAAGTCTTTTCCAAACCGCCGAGTATTATGGTTTTCCCATCCGGGACAGTAACAATCGTCTGGACATTGCTGTTAGAAGTATCGAGGGGTTTAGGATATTTTTCACCTGCGAGTGTTGTAAAGGTGTGTCCCTCACCTTCGATCTTATCAAAATCAGTCCTATTGAGAGTAATAGTTAGCTGGAGCTGGTCGCCTTTGCTTATATGAGGTTGAATCGTAAGCTCAATTCCTGCCTGATAAGCCTCAAAACTGACCGTGATGTCGGGTTGGTATTGCTGCTGCACGTTTTGGCCAGTGGTGGGTATATACTTGGTTTGTTTTTTTGCAATGTATATAGTATCTTCAGTTGTAATAGTTCCTTCCTCATTGTCGTTAACAAGCAGCTTCGGCCTTGCAAGTATTCGTCCATAACCTCTATACTCCATAATTTTAAACAAGGCCTGGATACGTCCTTTTGTTAAAAAACCTTGTCCGCCGGCACCTGGATATTTACCCAGGCCGGCACCGGTGTTAATCGCTTCGATTATGGTGTTTCCGGGAAATGCTGAGAGGAAGCCAGTTTGGCCCAAAATGCTCATTTGTTCTGCTCCGGGTACGATTTGCGAAATCATATCAAGGTCGTAGCTGAACTCATCGTCCCGCGTGATTTCGACTAATGTTACATCGAGCAGGACCTGCGGGCGATATGCATCAAGCTCTTTGATGAGCGAGGCAATCCACTGCTGGTTCTTTTTGCTGGCGTAAACGATAAGCGAATAAGTCTTCGGGTCGGGAACGATTATGATGTCCTCTTCTATATTCTTTCTCGTTGTTGTTCTTACGACCTTTGCTTCTGCTCCTGTTCCGCTCTTTTCTGTGATGGTTTCCGAAATAAGCTTTTCAAGGACGGCGAAAAGCTCTTCCGGGTCCTGGTTTTCGAGTTGGTATATGACATAAGGATTTTGGCCTACTTCCTGCTCGGCGTCCACATAGCCGATAATTATAGCTATCCGGACGTGCTGCTCGGCGGTGGCGTTTACCAGAAGCGAATTGGTCGGCTCAATTATTACCACCTGCGGCTCTTCCACAAGGGGCTCTTCTATTGTACCAGTGGCTGTAGCCGTAGTAGGCCTGGTGGTGGTTGGCCTGCCGGGGATGGGTCTGGCGGTCGTGGTTCTGGTATCTGTTCTGGTAGTTGCCCTCCCCGTAGTACCTCGCCCGCCGCTAATTATGCCAAGCTCGCTGAGCTTTATCATTACCTCCTCGGCATCGACATTCTGGATTTCGTACAGCCGCAGAGTCCGCAGGTCCTGCTGTTCCACATCAAGGGTTTCTATGAGCGTATCGACAACAGTTAATTGCTCTTCAAGGCCTATCATCAGGATTCGGTTCGTTCTCTCGTCGGCATCGAGATAGACAGTGGGTTCGGCTGTCGTTGCCGTGGGCGAGGGAGCTCTTTGAAGGGCAGCGGCTCTGGCGGCCTGCAGTCGGCGTTGATACACGGCTGTCGACTCTCCGGGCCTGCGCGCGGTAGATGTCGGCGCTGCCGCCGCAGTTGCACCAATTGCAATTGATACAGTGCCTAACTGCTCAGCAAGTGCTTTGACTTTCGTAGCAAGTGTCTTTGCCATCGTATATTTTAGCGCCCTGGACCTGAACTTTTTTTCCTCACCCGGTTTATCGACCATATCAATAAGCTGTTCTATACGCGACATCCGGTAGGCGTATCCGGTTATGATAATAGTTTTCATGTCAGGAATAGGCGAGATGGTTACACCAAGTTTCATGGCAGTCAAAAGATTTTGCGCACTTGCTGTATCTATATGTTCCAGCTCAAAGATACGGGTTATGATTACATTGCCGGCTTGAACTCTGGGCTTCTTGGGGTCCACTATGGGAGCGTCAATATCGAACACCTTTGTCTTAGGGACAATCGTTACAAGATTACCCCTGCGAGTCATCACAAATCCCTTGAACCTCAGCACAGATTCGGCCAATGGATACAAATCCTTTATCTTTATAGGTCCCTGCAGTACGAGTGTAACCTCGCCTTTTAAGCCTGTTAAATCGGCCGGGTCGTACATATAGTTCAGATCTAAATATTTACCGACCAAATCCAGCAAATCAATGATGTTAATCTTCGGGGGCATATCCAGCTCAAGCGTGTCATCACCGATTGTGGCGAGCTCCGGCTGATATGGTCCGTTTGCAACAGCCGGCTCGACAACTTGGGTTACCGTGTTGGGCTCTTCCTGCAAAATGGGAGCAACTTGATTCGGCTCCTCAACTTTGGCCCTGGCTTGCTCTGTAACTTTCTCAGGTTCCGGCTTCGGCCTGGCAGTAATTTTCTCAGCTCCAGGTTTTTTTACAGATTTTTCAGGAATAACAGCAACGTCTGGTTTCTGGGGCGGCTCGGCAGCCTTCTTCTTATCTTCAGGTTTCTCAGGGACAGCAGCAACGTCCGGCTTCTCCGGTGGCTGGTCAGTCTCAACAGCCGTTTCTTCCGCCTGCTTCAAATCAACAGAAGGCTTGTTCGGTTCGCTTTTCTCTGGTTCAGTCACAGGAACAGGAGCATCCAGCCGGGTTGTCGGTTCATTTGGCTCCAGCCCGTTGAGAGGCGGCTTGGCCAGCTCGGCCACCTTTTTCTCAGCCTCGTTAAGCGAATCAAGAAGCCTTGTGAAAAGCCCATTTGATTCGGGGCCACTTGCATCGGTCCCTGCCTGTTCGGATTCGAGAGTACCATTCCTGTGGTTAAGCTCGGTTCTTACCTTTTCCATCTCCGTTTTTACTCTTTCAAGCTCGGCATTTTCGACTCGGTCGGCTTTCGGCCCTTCTTTCCGACCTGGTTCGAGCGTTTTTTGCGGCTGGATTGGCTGCAGGACATCGGCTTTGGCCTTTTGAAGGTGCTTAATACTGCCGTTAGAAGCGTATTTTTCGACGGCTTCAATAATTTTGTCAAGCTGGTCGGCCGGCGCAATTACTACTACAGCATCATCGTGGACATCTATAATTGCTTTGGCCTTTCCAACACCACTTGGTGGATGAGAGAAGCTGCCGATTGATATACCGCCAATTTCTGCTGCAATCTGCTCGTTCAAGGGCAGGTTCTTGGCTGCTGAGGCGGGCAAAATCGCCTTCATGACAAATGGTGTGTCGGCATCAATAATCTTCAAAATAGCAGTTGCCTTAATCAACTGGCGCGGCTGAGCTGTAACCAAAAGCATATTGGCGGTAGGCAACTGGGAAACCGTGCCGAGCCTAGCCTCGGCCAGGAAGTTCCTGGCCTGCTCGGTTGATATGTGTCTGAAGGCAAAAACCCTGTATCGCGCCTGTACAGGAACAGAGCCGCTGACGGCCCCGTTAGAAGTTTGAGCTCCTTCGGGATTACTTCTAACGGGGTCAGCGGCTAAAAGATAACTGCTGGCAAGCACAAGAGTTACTGACAAAATAAAGGCTTTCCCCAAACGCGAAATGATGCGTCTGAGGTTCCCAAAACCGACGTTTCTGTGATAGATTGTTTTTGCAGCCATAAGCCCCTCTTTAGGTTGAAGAACTGTTAATCTTTGTATTTTTCAAAAAAACGCAATTTCTGTAGTTATCGAGCATTTTAGTTAGCTTAAAATTGTTCAAATAATCCCTTTGTTGAAGTTCTTATGGGGTTTCCACCGAAATACCGGCTTTGGGGCCCTATTTTGCGATTTATTGCAAAATGGGAAGCCTTAAAACTCCAGGTTCCAGCACATCGAGTACCCCATATATATTCAGACACAGAAAAGGCCCAAAAGTTCCGCAGATTTGCGGCAAAAACCGCGAATTTGCCGATTTGAAGCTGGAAAAAACAGCAAAAGCACAACCGGGGCAAAGAACTGTAATCCGGGATCTGTAAATTTAGGTGTGTTCCCAAACGCCAAAGATGGCGTTTGGGGAATGCCTGTAGGCCAGCCAATAGCTGAAATTGCAACTTTTAGAACGACAAGTGCCCGACTTCACCAATGGTTCACATCGGTCTTTTCGCAGCAGACGGTATTACCTGGGCGGCCTCCTCGGCGGCCGGAGCCTACTACTTTTTGACCTTTGAATCTTCAGACTCCCGGCACGATTCGGGTCCTGCTGAACGTTCTTCAACTCTTCACCTAAACGGTCCAGTTTCTTTGCCTCTTCAGGAGTTACGCGCGCAGCTTCAATCTCGGAAATAAATTTATCCAATATAGCCTGGCTTTTTTCAGCGCTGCGCTGCGAACCAACTTTGCCGGCTCCGGCATCGGCCTCCAGGGCACTCAGCTCCGCGACAAGTTTTTCCATCATTGCGGCTTCTCTCATTGCCGCCTCCGACCGTCTAACGCTTTTAATGGTGGCTGAAGGCGGCTTACGTAAAACGGATGCCGGGCCTTTCCTGGCGATGGCCTGCCGCTGGCCGCTGCTCTTAATACCGTCAGAACCTTTGCTTACAACCGACTCCGGACCTTCCCCGGTGCCTATCTGCGAAAGCACCCTGCTTGTAATGCTGGCAGAAGCCCCCGGCAAAGCAGCGGCGGATTCGGCAGTATTTTCGCCTTTAATAAGACTTTTTTTCGGCTTCCTGACCGCCACGAGGGTAACACTTTTGTCACGGTCTTTAACAACTATAGAGCCGTTTTTCACCTGCTCAATAAGCAAATGGGCCACCTTGCTGCCTTGTCTGACCCAGTGCAGGCCCTTGCCGGGTTCGTCAATGTAGGCCCACGACCGTTCCGGACGTGCCGAATAATAACTGGTGCCGATAAGCGTAAACTTGGCCGAGAAGGCTTTTGGAAGTTCGGGAACAGAAGGCGTCGTTGCCTTACGAACGGTTGGGGTCCTTTTTATTGGTGCCGGTGCAGGAGGAGGATTTAGATAAAATCCAAAGACCATCGCCTGCTTTACAAGCGGTGAGACCTGGTTTTTACTCTTTGAGACTTTAGCTCCTTTGGCTTTATTAAACCTCTCTACCGCGCCGGGCAACTTTAGAAATTGCTCAATCTGTTCATCGCCGCGATAACCAAAGACAACAGGAAAAGCAAAAAAGCCGACAGCCAAAAACGCCGCTAAAACAGTAGTTATTCGCAAAGTCTTTATCATATTTCGTATCCGGCTTTATATTTCAGAAGCCACTATTCACGAATCACGACTTATGGTCTATTATCGCCTATATTATTTGACATCGGCGGCGGCCTTTGGTTCCCTCCAATGAGTTATTTTTTCAAAATAAAGCTCTTCATTTCCGGCGTACTCGCCGCTTGTCTCGGGTGTATGGCAATCGGTGCAATCCAGCTTCGGCCCTGTGGTTTTTGCTGTCCCGAGAGTTTTTGTATGTTCCGAGCCGGGACCGTGGCAGATTTCGCAGCCGACATCCTTCAAATCGCCGCTTTTCTGCTCCGAAACAAAACCGCTTTCATATTTCATACCAACAACATGACAGACCGCACATTCGGGGTCGAACGCCGAACCTACCGTCTTGAGCGTCGCATAAGCTGCGGCGTGGGGCGTGGCGCTCCACTTTTCATATTCATACTCGTGACAACCCTTGCAGGACTCCGGGCCGGTATATTCCAAACCATCCGGCAAAGGAAAACGCGGATACCTCTCTAAAAGATTGGCCTCTTTGACAAGCTGTTGGTAATCTTCATACAATGCAAGCAGAGAACTGTCCTGGGGCAAATCCTCTTCGACCGGAATAAGGCCAAAACTCAATATAGGTTTGCCTTTGTCTTTGGCTGGTTTAATCTGCAAGTTGCATATATATCTGCCGAAGCGGCCTACCGATACAACCAAAGGTTTTTTATCTGGAGCAGACAATAGAGCCGGCTCGTCAGATTCGGCGGGACAAACCAGACAATCTACAATTGCCTGCTTCGTAATAGAATTAATAATGCCGGGACCACAGCGGTTCAGGATGAGGATGTTGACCGTTTGCAGGCCGGGCGGGGCGGTAAAAAGCCTTCCAATCTGCTCTATCGACGCCGATTCCGCGTCGAAAGCTGCAACTGTCACGGCAACGGTCTCACTTTTCAACGAAAACTTCTTCGTAAACTTTGCGGCCAGGTTCACATCGGTTGGCTTGAGAGAGCTGATTACATCAAAAAGCGAGCCGATACCATCCAGCAGACCGAGATTTTCGGCTGTTGCGATGTCTTTTTCAGTCAGATTGACCAAATCGTAACCGAGCAGGCTAAACGCCCGGATTATTATATCGAACTTGATTATGTCCTGTTCGCTGTCACCTTCCACAAATGAGCCGGTATCGACAATCAACCTACTCTTTGCGGGCACGCTGTTGAAGACCGCTGAGCGTCTGTCAAGTCCTCCAAGCTGTCCGCCGCTGCAGCCACAGGGCTTCATCGTCCCAAGCTCATTGCCGGTCAGAAAAACCGTAACCACATCGGCTTTCTGGGTGGGCTTTGAAACCAACGTGCACGAGGCCGCTGCTGTCAGGCCCGTTAGAAATAACGAGATAATGAACTTTTTGTTGGCTTTGACAAGGATTTCTAACGGGGTCGATATACGCATATAAGTTACTAACCGTGGCATAGGCAGGTTGACCTTCATTAGCGGGATGATTTCGCGCCTTTTCTCAAATAGATTCCGCAACAGGTAATTTGCAGTTGCTGGCCGTCTTTTATCTTCACGGAAAACACGTCCGTGAACGCCCCTCTTTTGGCCTTGGCGTCCAGCGGTGTTATCTGAAGCTCGAATTCGTAACCGTTCCGGACCTTCTTCTGAGTCAAAACTTTTACAGTGCCTTTCTTTGATGATGTGGACTCAATCTCGAAATCCTCACCATAATTGCTGAATACAGAGACCTTCTTTTTTACCGGCTTTTTCGGCTCAGCATTACGGACGTAGACTAACCGTGGGTCAACCTTGAATTTCGGCAATGTATCAAAAACAATTCTGACCGTTTTGCACTCCGGATGGGTCAGGCCAATTTCAACCTGGCCCCTAAGACCTTTCCGCAGCTTTTCATTATCGACCTTTGGTTTTAGAACAAACTTCGTCGCTTTCACCAAGGAGTCATAATCGGCGGTTATGACATCGCCGGTGGATTTGAAGTTCTTTATCGCAAACGGCTGCTTGTCAAAGCTGGTAAGCGTGATATCCGGACAGCCGGCATTTTCTCCTTTGAGCAAAAGGTTCAGTCTCTCCGGCTGGTGCCCGACTTTCATTACAACCTTTGCTTTTATGCTCAGTATAACCGTATGACTTTTCTTGTCATTGCTAGGTACTGTGCAGCTTTTTGTTATCGAGCCAGGGTAGCTGCCGGCACGATACGTTATTTTCAAGGCACCGCTTTCGCCCGGTGCGTATTTTGTCTTGGGCAGCCTGGGGACAGTGCAGCCACAGGGGCACTTGATTTGACCGATTTTCAGCGAGGCGTTTCCAGTGTTTGTAAATTTGAACTCACAAGTATTCGCTGTGCCCGTACCGATTTCGCCGAAATCGTGTATCAATTTTTCAAATGTGATTTCCGGCGCCGGCCTGCCGGCCTTAGCGGCAGTTCCGGCCATTGCGAGCTGCGTCCCCATTGAAACAGCCAACAGGCATGCAGCTCCAAGTGTCAATATACGCATATAAATTACTAACCGTAGCATAGCCAATTTAACCTTTGTTAGGTCGGAGATTTAGCGGCTTTCTTTGAATAGATTCCGTAACAGGTAATTTGCAGTTGCCGGCCGCCTTTTATCTTCACGGAAAACACGTCCGTGAACGCCCTTCTTTTGGCCTCGGCGTCCGGCGGTGTTATCTGAAGCTCGAGCTCATAACCGTTTCGAATCTTCTTCTGAGTCAAAACTTTTACAGTGCCTTTCTTTGATGATGTGGATTCAACTTCGAAATCCTCACCATAATTGCTGAATACCCAGACCTTCTTCGTTACCGGCTTTTGCGGTTCAGCTTCACGGACGTAGACTATCCGCGGGTCAAGTTTAAATTCCGCCAATGTATCGAAGACAATCGTTATCTTTTTGCATTCGGGATGCGTCAGGCCAATTTCGAGCTGGCCTCTAAGACCTTTCCGCAGCTTCTCAATATCGACCTTTGGCTTTAGAACAAACTTCGTCGCTTTCTCCGAAGGGTCAAAATCGGCAGTTATGGTATTGCCGGTCGACTTAAATCGCGTTACCGCAAACGGCTTATTGTCGCGGCTGGTAAGCGTAATCTCGGGACAGCCGGCGTTTTCCTTATTAAGCAAAAGGTTCAGTCTCTCCGGCTGGTGCCCGACTTTCATTGCAATCCTTACTTTTACAGTCAGTGTAACGGTACGCTTTTTAGTATCGTTGCTGGGTACGGAGCAGGTTTTCCTTGCCGGGCCGGGCCTACTGCTAACACTATACATTATTTTCAACGCCCCGCTTTCGCCCGGCGCGTATTCTTTCTTGATTAGCCTGGCGACAGTGCAGCCACAGGTGCACCGGATTTTCCCGATTTTCAACAAGGCGTTTCCCGTGTTTGTAAATTTGAACTCGTAAGTGTTCGTTGTCCCCGGAGCGACATCGCCGAAATCGTGCATCAATTTTTCAAACGTGATTTCCGGGCCCTGCACTTTCGATTTTACTGCGGGTTGCGGCCTCTTCGGGGCTGGTTTATTCGGAACCGATGTCGTTTCAGCTTTTGTCGGCGAGGTCTGCGAAGGCCCTTTATCGGAACCGGGAGCAGCCGGAGCCGTCGCCATCTTGTTGTCCACAGGATGCCTCTCGGCGGATGCCGTCGGCGTTATATTAGGCCCTTTTTCCGACTTTGCCTGCTCCTGGCAGCCATACTGCAACAGCAAAAAACAACCGGCAACGAGCAAAATCACGATTTTTTTGAAGCAAACGCATTTCATACTATTGTCTCCAAATTAACGTCTGATACGGTTTCCCATTTTGCGATTTTTTGCAAAATGGGTTCCCTTTGTAACTTTCGACTAACTCAAAAGGTACATTAACTTACCAAAAAAGACATCTTTATGCAAGGATTTTTTCGAGCTTGAAGGGCAAGGTTGAGGATGAGAGACTGACTGGGCGTTGAGAATCTTTACAAAAGGGATTAGAATGGGTCGGCTGAATACGGTGTTATGGGCGGCAACACTTATTATGGAGATTACCTTGATGAAACGTAAGAGTCTTACAATCCCGTTTACAATAGGGATTCTTGCATTTGCAGGGGCCGCTTTCGGAGACGGTTTACGGCAGGTGGAAATCCCCAAACAGCCAGACTGGACTGAGCATGGTGTAGTTATTGAAAGCGGCAAATCCGGCTCCTGGGACGCGCGACTTTATGGTCAGGTTAGCCCATCTACAGTCGTAAAGAAAAACGGTGTTTTCTACCTGTACTATGTGGGTGCCAGCGGCAATCGTTCGACGGACGGCGGGCCTAAGGACCGTGCGCTGGGTGTGGCCATCAGCAGCGACGGCATTCACTTTACGAAGTACAGCGGCAATCCCATTGTTACTCACCAGCCGGCCAAAAATGTCGAGGAGGGCGTCTTTTCCGCTGGTGGGATGATTGACAAGAACGGTGACTTACTTCTGTATTATGGTGCTATATGGGCAGAGAACACTTCGACAGAGGAAGTACATTGCCACGTTGCGCTTGCTCAATCCCGCGACGCAAAGAGTTTCAAGGATTACGGCTACGTTCTGTCGTGGAACGATCGTTCTGTGTGGGGGTACGGAGATGAAATCTTCCCGTTGGGGGCCTACTACGCAAATGGAAAGTACAACGTATATTACGTGGCAAAGGGCAATGTGGGTGCGTGGAAGTTGGGAGTCGCTACGGGAACCTCGAAAGACAAGTTGACAAACACGCGGGCCGCGCTAACCAAACGACAGATTATAGGCGGATGCGACCCTATTTTCATAGGTGGCCACAAAATCGCTCTGTTTATCGTGTGTGACTTTGACAAAAACTACATCGAAGTTCGCACAGCCAACCTGAATTCGCCGGAAAAACTTGGTGACCCGGTTGAAAAATACCACATGTTCGGGCCGCGTTACCGCCATACAGTCGTTTACCTTGACCGGCAGAAGAAGAAATGGTTTATGTATCAAGCAGCAGACCGGGCAAAGAATGGCAATCAGATCGTGGTCAGGACAGCACCGATGATTCCGGTCAATGAACTGAAGTGAAAAGAAGAGGCCAAACTCGACAGAAGCATGCAATACAGGGCAAATTCTACTCAAGTTTTTTTTCGCAGGAAGTTTATTATCCAGCACCTACTTTGAGAATCGGCCATCGAATAATGTCTAAAGCTCCGTTTCTAATCCGAGCCGCAGTTACTAATCGACCGCCAAGACTCAAAGTAGGTGCGGGACATCGCGCAGCGCTCTTTCAGGTCTTCTTCTTTTTCCTTGTTGGTCTTTGTTTTCTTCGTTGTACGGTCCAAACAGGTTCTATCATCTGCGAGTTCCACTTCTCGTAGGACTTTTCCATTTCTTTTAGGACATCCGGCTTTTCTGCTTTCAAGTCTTTGCTCTCGCCGACATCCGAAGACAGGTCAAACAGCCCTGTCTCATCGCCCATCTTTACGAGTTTGAAGTTTTGCTTCCTTACAGCATGGTTCCGGCCGCTCCGCCAGCAGAGAGTTTGGTGGGGAAGCGTTTTCTTTTTGCCGGTCAGATAGGGGAGCAGATTTACGCCGTCCAGCTTGCGGTTTCCGCCGAAGGCGACCGCTCCTGCGGCTGCGGCGGCAGTTGGAAGAATATCGAGCGCAATGACCGGATTGTGGTAAACACGGCCGGCCTTCAAGCGGCCGGGCCACTGCACCATAAAGGGGACGCGGACACCGCCTTCATACATCGTGCCCTTGGTAGCACGCAGGGGGTCGTTGCGAGAAGCGTTTGCCCCAGTTGGTCCGCCGTTATCGTTGATGAAAAAGAGCAGCGTGTCTTCTTCAAGATTTAATTCTCGCAGCTTGGCCAGGAGCTTACCGATGCCTTCGTCCATAGCGGTCAACATTCCGGCGTAGATGCGACGTTTCTGGTTGGTGATGTGTTTGAAACTGTCCTTGTAACGCTGCGGCGCCTGCATCGGCGTGTGAACGGCGTTATACGCAAGATAAAGAAAAAAAGGCTCGTCGTGATGACGCTCGACGAAGGCGACCGCCTCGCGCGAGAAGGCGTCGGTGAGATACTCTTTCTCGTCGACCGGCTCGGTGCCGCGCAGGATGGGGTTGAATGTCCCCAGGCCCGCGTCAATAAAAGAGTGATTTCCGTGGAGGAAGCCGAAGAACTCATCGAACCCGCGTTTGAAAGGATGGAAATGCGGTGACAATCCGAGGTGCCACTTTCCTACCGCGCCGGTAACGTAACCGGCTGATTTGAGGACATCGGCAATAGTTACCTCTGTCAGCGGCAGGCCGACGTGCTCTCTCTGGCCTCCGGGCGGAGGACCGGTGTTATACTCGTGACCGAAACGCTGCTGATATCGGCCGGTTATCAGCCCGGCACGAGTCGGGCTGCAAACCGGACACGAGACGTACCCGTTTGTAAAACGGACACCGTTTTGCGCGATGGAGTCGATGTTCGGCGTCGCGATGTCTCTGCACCCGTGGCAGCCGATGTCAGCGTAGCCCATGTCATCACTAATGATAACAACAATGTTCGACTGCTTTCCTTTTGCCTTTTGTCTTTGGCCGGCACTCGCGCAGCCCTGTAAGATAGATAGCACCGGCGCTGAAGCCGCTGCAAAACCTATCGACTTCAGAAATTCTCTTCTTGTCTGATTTCGCATATTTGTTCTCCTTCAATAAAATGGCACGGCCATCCTGGCCGTGTTTTTAACGGGCTGCAAGCCCGTACCATTTCCTTGTAGCTCAATTTTCATCCGGGGCCTGTCTCTTGTCTTGTTTGGCGATTCGCCACTGCAGCAGGAGAATGGCGACGGCCAGAGCGAAGCCAAAGACGACGTCGCCGGCGACGAACCAGATAAACCAGCCGAAGCCGCCTTTGACAAGGGCGGGGGCGCCATATATCAGAAATCCGACAACCGCCATCAGCGACCACAGGGCGACTAAACGGATAGCCCCGGCGTACCGACGAACGTCGGTGGAGAAAACAACCATCATTCCGCCTAAGAGCACGTAGAACGCCGACAGCAGCCGGGCCAGGTAGGAGACAAGAACCAGCACCGGAGTACCGGGCTCGGCAAGCTCCACACTCCGCACCAGCCAGGAATACGGCATAAAAACAGCCACGATGGCTGGCAGAGACGTGATACCGACTACTCGAAGCAGCAGCTTCAAGTTTCGTTCTGCGGTATTCATATTAACTCCTTCCATACTTACGGTGACTCACAAAATGCACGTTATGCTCCATTGTGGTATGCCATCTTACTGTATAGCCAAAAAAGAGCAAGGACAATCAACATTACGGTGCGTTCAACCATTATTCTGCAACGGCCGCTTTGATGGGTGGCAGCCTCAAGTGAGTCCCGAAAAATCCGCCGAAAGGCGTCCCCAAGGTCAGGGACGAGCTTGGGGATGGCTCGGAGCCGCAATTTTTTATGCTCCACACTTCACGCTGCAAGAGATACGAATTTTATCATTCCGGGCCGATTTTAGCTGCTCAAACACGGCTTTACAGCCGATATTTAAGGGGAACGATTGTGCCCCTGCTGCTTCGTTTTTGCGAAGCAAAACGGCGGGGGTTGCAAATAGAGGGCTTAACAATTATTATAGAGTGGCAAAGTTGATTTATACGGGGTCGTGTATGGACAAAGAAAGTCGCGAAGTGTCGGTAGTCGTGCCGCTGCTGAATGAGCAGGACAATATCAGCCCACTCTATGAGCAAATCACACAAACCTTAACCGATAAATATAACTACGAAATAATATTCATAGACGACGGCAGCAGCGATAACAGCTTCACCATATTAAGCGGGCTGCAAAAGGACGACAGCAAAATGCGTGTCATTCGGTTCCGCAAAAACTTCGGCCAGACCGCGGCGCTGGCCGCCGGGTTTGCCCACGCGCGAGGCAAAATTATCGTGGCAATCGACGCGGATTTGCAAAACGACCCGGCAGATATACCTAAAATGATTGAGAAACTCGACGAAGGATTTGATGTTGTCAGCGGCTGGAGAAAAAAGAGACACGACAACGCCATCACCAGGCTGATTCCTTCCAAAATCGCAAATTGGCTAATCGCCACAATTACGCGGGTCAAACTGCACGACTTCGGCTGTACCCTTAAAGTCTACCGCAGGGAAGTCTTGGCTGAAACAAAACTCTACGGCGAAATGCACCGGTTCATCCCGGCCATTGCAAGCTGGAGCGGGGCCAGAATCGCCGAAATGGTAGTCAACCACAGGCCGAGGACCGCCGGCGCCGCTAAATACGGGCTGGGCCGCACATTGAAAGTGGTATTAGACCTGATTACCGTCAAGTTCCTCGGCTCATTCTCCACGAAACCAATCTATATCTTCGGCGGGCTTGGACTGGTAAGCGCATTCGGCGCGGTTGTTTCAGGCCTGGTAGTGCTATATCAAAAATACGTGAACGCTTTTCCTATGAATCGAAACCCGCTATTGTTTTTAACCGCTCTGCTGATTACTACCACCATTCAGCTCATCCTGATGGGCCTGCTCGCCGAGCTTATGGTGCGAACATATCACGAATCACAAAATCGCCCAACTTACGTCATCAAAGAAATCCTCGAATCGCCCGCCAGAGGCGCCGGCAACACCGGAGACGAAAAATGAGCAAAGCCGGCCGAAAGAACAGACCCTCAAGAAGGCAGCTAAAACCACATATACATAAACCTCCTGTCCCCATTAAGCAGGGGCCCAATCTTGCAAAAAGTGGGAAAATGGGAAGCCTGCAGGAAAGCAAAAAGAAATTTGTGCTTTTGGCAATAATTGCAATTCTGGCGGCAATACCGTTCGTCCTGGGAAAATACTTTGAGCTCAACTCTCCCGGACCTTACGACAGCGGCGCATACGTGTACTCAGCGGAAAAGATACTGCGCGGCGCCACAATCGGCGTCGATGAAAGACCCAGCGCCCAGATGGGGACGCTGCTGGTCAATATCCTGGGGGTATGGTTGTGCGGCTTTAGTGAAACGGGCCCGAAGCTCATACAGGGGATTTTGCAGGCAGCCGCTTTGATACTAATGTTTATCGCGCTGCGAAAACTCTTCGGCACGCTGCCTGCCGCGGTGAGTGTGATAGTAGCATCAGTTTATCTGTCTGCACCGCTTATCGCAAAATTCGGCAACGTCAAAGAGCAGCACATGATAGCCTTTATAGTGATGGCAATGAGCTGTTTTGTGCTCAGGCAACTGGGCGGAAGATGGTGGTGGGCCGCCTTGGCCGGCGCGTTCGTAATCTGGGCCCCTTTGTTCAAGCAGACAGGGATGTCAGCCATAGCTGCAATGGGTCTGTTCATCCTGATTCAGCCTATCCTCAAACACAGAAGCTGGAAACTGACCGCCTCGGACATAGGGCTGTTAGCTGCAGGTGCTGTGATTGCAATAGCACCTGCTTGTGTTTGGCTGCTGACCCGGCACAACGGACAGATGTTACCTTATGCATTTGTATGGAAGCCAATAGTCTCATCCTTTGCAGCTTCTCAGAAGGGTGCCGGGGACAACCCGGCAGAATCTGAGACGGACGAGAATGTGGCTCCGGACAAACCTCAGGAGGAGAAAGGATTGCTTGCGAAGTTGCTGCCGGGATATGTTTATAAAAGCTGGCAGGCACTGGAGGTCGAGGAGAGAAAAGAAGTAGGACGCAGGGTACTGCGATATTATAAGCTGTTGATACTGCCGATAGCACTGGCAGCGGGTGCAATTGCAGTAAGAATTGTGCGGCTGATTCGCAGGGTGGTATCAGCGGAAAAAAAGAAGAAAAGAAGCTGCGACCGCTTCGTGCTGCTCTTCACTGTGTGGTGGCTGCTTGATATGGGATTTGTGTTTGTCAGCCCGCGTTCTTATGAGCAGTATTATCTGCCGTTGAACGCGTCGGCTGCAATGTTAGGCGGATACTTGATTGCCGCCTATACCGAGCTGCTCGTAAACCCTGTAAATAAGAACGTATGGAAGGTCGTTGGTGTTACAGGCCTGCTTGTTATGATAGGAATGTCGTGGCACATATTCTTCGGCATAGCAAGAAGCCCGCACTCCAATGTCATTTACACCAATCCGGCCACCGGCGAGCCGGAAAAAAGTAGAGGTTACGCCCAGAAGTTCAAAGAGGTGGCTAACCGAAGAAAAGGAGCATGGGGCTCCTGGGAAGTTGTGGGCGAATACATCCGCGACAATTCCACCGACAGTGATACAATCTACGTCTGGGGCTGGGTGCCGGGAATATATGTACAGGCACAGAGATTGAGTGCCGTACCGAACGCATTTGAAGGGACGATGCATACACTGTCCCCAACAGTGCTCTCGAAAAAAATTGAGGCAATGGTAAGCACTTTTCAAAAAGAACCGCCGAAGTTCATTGTTGACACTCATAAGCTTCATTTCCCGTGGAACAGGCCGCCCTTGGAATTATGGCCAATACTGCCGAAAGGGTTTATGGGTATGAAGGAAGCCGGCTTTTTACCAGCCAACAAACTGATAATAGATAGATATGATGCAGCGTATTCAGAATTGCTGCGTGAGAAAATCGAACCCGACGAGGCGCTTCGATTTGAGGCGATGAAGCCGTTAAGAGAATTCGTTATGAATAACTACCGGATTGCAGAACTCAGTCAATACGTAAGAACGAGAGACGGTCGGATGGCAAACAGGATGTTCGGAGAGAATGTTCTTTTCGAGCGGAAATAGACGCACAAAGCATTACCGCATAACAAAAGGCCTGATAAGGTGAATGGATAAGGACCTTAAGAAGCAGCAGGAAATCTATGATAAATCCTGGCGCCGGGGATTTGAGACGGGCAGGGAAGAGTTTGGGAACCTGCAGACGAACCTGGAATTCCTTGCAAAAACCAATCTGCTGCAGCCGAACCACAGGATTTTGGAAATCGGCTGTGGTATCGGCAGCGTAGTGTTCGAGCTGAACAGGCAGGGACACGATATTATTGGCAGAGACATATCACGCGAGGCGATTACTTACGGTCTTAAAAAATACGGCGACATTAACCTCGACGTTCAGGCGGCCGAAGAGCTACAGTTTGAAAATGAGACCTTCGATATTGTGTTGAGCTTTGATTTGTTCGAGCATATTGCCCAGGTTGACCGACATACAAGCGAGGTCTTTCGTGTCCTTCGTCCGGGCGGCTACTACCTGTTCCAGACACCAAACAAGTACAGCAATATTATCTTTGAGACGCTGCAGACGAGAACACTGCGATGGCGACACTACCATCCTTCACTGCATTCACCCGGCCAATTGAGGCGGCGATTGTCCAGGCATGGATTCGAGGCTCGATTTGTCAAAATGAACCCTATAAATGAATTTACTCTAAAGAAACTAAAAAAGTTCGGACCTATAGGTAATATCTTCAAGCATATAAATTTTGGCCGTCTGCCTCTTATCCTTCAGACAAACTTGTATGTGATTGCTCGTAAACAATAAATATTGAGAATCCCCTGCGTTAAGGCTTATGAGAGAAGCGCATTTGGACAAACATTTTGACGAGACAAAGAAAAAGGAATAATGTTCGCAAAGCAATAAGAAGTCCCGGCGCGGGCACAAGTCTGAAAGCTGTGAGTGACAGCTCTGGTAATTGGACCCGTTGGCGTGTTGGTGGATTATTAGCTGTTGTAGTTATCAGCCTAATCGTGAACTGTGTGGGCTTGGGATGGGGACGGTCCGGCCTGGTGCCTTGGTATCCAGATTCAATCGAGGGCATTACGACTGTTCGAGAGATGCCACGCATGTTCAGGCAGTGGACGTACAAATATCCGAGGGGACATTTCCTTATCAACACTATCTTTTATCATCCACTGTTGAAATACTGGGAAAAGCATCCTGTCAAGACCGGAACAGCCGATGGTCGGATTGTTTCGCAGGCTTTGAATTCGGAGAGGCTGGACCTGCTGGCGAACATTTCCCGCGTTATTTCCGCAGTGATGGGTGTAGGAACTGTGCTTGCAGTATTCCTCGCCTCAAGGTTGGTTTTCAGGGATTACTTAGGCGCCTTTTTGGCTGGACTTGCGCTGGCTCTGTCGCAACTTTTTGTCTTCTACAGTCACTCGGGCAATGTAGATGTGCCCTGTGTTTTCTGGTTCACCTGGGGCGTTTACTGGGCGGTGAAGGCGGTATATATCGGCACGTGGCGTCACTTTGTGTTGATGGGGCTGTGTTTTTCACTTAGCATTTGCACTAAGGATGCTGTGGTGGGGTACCTGGCCGGGATGGTGCCGGCATTTTGGGTTGCAATGATATGCAAGAATAGAGCCGATGGGCAAAGTTTTAAGACTGCGGTGCTGTCGGTTTTTTCAAAGAAGGTACTTGTTGCAGTCCTGGTTTTCCTGTTTGTTTACGCCCTGTTACAGGATATTCTCACTGCTCCGCAAGCGTTCGCAGAGAGGATGTCACATTGGTTCGGCGGACCTGGCGTGAGCGGATATGACAAGGGATTCAGGGGTCAGTTGCCTTTGCTTTGGAGCGCATGCCGGATGTTGTACGGCTCGTTCGGCTGGCCGCTGCTGGCAATTATCGGAATATCCCTGGTATACTGTAGCATTAAACATCCCTGGCAATCGGTGCCTTTGACAGTTCCCCTTATCGCATTTTATGTGATGGTAGTCATGAATATTCGCTTTGTTGCGCCACGATTTTTTTTGCCAGCATACGCCGGTTTCGCTTTGCTTGTTGGCAAAGGTTGTGCTGACTGGCTAAGGTACAAGAAGATTCACATCGCCTTGCGGCTCCTTCCGGTTGCAATAGTTTACATCCTTTCGTTGCTTTACTGTGTAGGCCTTGATTTAGAAATGCTCAATGATACTCGTGTTCGGACGGAGCATTGGTTTTATAAAAATGTGGGGCGCGACAACCTAATAGGAGCTGGATTTAACAATAAGCTTTACGCTCCGAGGCTGCACTTTAACGGATATCGTCTAATGTGCCCCTGGAGGGTTTCGAGAGTTCGGGGGATTCCTGGACGGGGCCAGTTGTATCCAGACTATCTGATCATGACGCCAGGCTGGCTACGTATTAAAGAGAAGGCTGAAGCCACATTCAGAGAAAAACTCTTTGACGGACAGACGAACTACAAACAGGTAATTCGGTTGAAGTCGAAGTATTTGTATCCGGCCCGAACCATTTTTGGGTTCGCAGGCTGGCCGATTCCAAAGCACGGATTCTTAAGCCCGGAGATAATTGTGTTTAAGAAGAAATAAACTTCTAAGATAGGTGCAGGGAACACAAATCTCAATCTGGAAATGATCAAGAGCATTGAGAGCTTTGGCGGTAGCGCTATTTGCGAAAAACACAAATTGCTACTGATGGGTTCAATGTATATAATCTCCTTTTGACGTGCACATGCATCGCTTATTACAGCGTTAGTTAGCGAAGAGCCGGTAATTGAAAACGCCAACAGCTCAAACATCGCCAGCCGTTTGGGCTAATAGCAGCCAAAGCAGGGTAGGCTCAGAAAATAAATAGACCTGGACGTGTAAAGAGAGTATGTTATGCGACTATTAAGCCAATATGCTCGAAAAAGAAAAATTGAATATTTTCTAAAAAAAATCCCTAAACAGGCTAAGATACTGGAAATCGGCTGTGCGACCGGTTGGGTTGGTGATTATCTCAAGGAAAATGGAAAGGACCATTATGTGGGAATTGATATTGTTCCCCCAGCTGATATTGTTGGCGATATACGTGACTGGAAGGAGTTAGGACTAAAAGAACAATCATTTGATGTTATCGTTGCCTTTGAGGTAGTTGAACATATCAATTGTTTTAAAGAATGTTTCGAGCTGTTAAAGCCTGGTGGGATGTTAATGCTCACTTCGCCTGTTCCACATATGGACTGGGTCATGAAATTACTTGAACTGCTCGGACTTAACCAAAAAAGAACAGGTCCTCACAATCATCTGGTCTACTTTAGAGATGTTCAATACTTTCAACATAAAAACATTAAAATTGTTGGCTTTTTGTCGCAATGGGGAATATTCACTAAGGAACATTCATGAGTCAAAAAATAGCAATCATAATCGGAGCAGGCCCCGCAGGTTTAACAGCAGCTTACGAGATGCTCGAGAAAACGGACGTTAAGCCAATTATCTACGAGATGACAGGAGACATCGGCGGCATTTCCAAGACAGTTAATTATAAGGGCAACCGAATAGATATTGGTGGTCACAGGTTTTTTTCCAGATCCGATAGAGTTATACAGCGGTGGCAGAACATTCTTCCTATGCAGGGAATGCCGTCAAAAGATGATATTATACTTGGAAGAGATATCCCGCTCTCTAAAGAAGTCAATGCTCCCGATCCTGAAAAAACGGACCGTGTAATGTTAGTTCGCGGCCGAATCTCAAGAATATTCTTCTTAAGGAAATTTTTTGATTACCCTGTTTCTTTGAATTTTAAGACACTTTCAAATCTTGGAATACTACGAACCGTGAAAATAGGGGCGAGTTACATCAAGGCTCGAGTTTTTCCCATCAAAAATGAAATATCTCTCGAGCATTTCTTTATCAATAGGTTTGGCAGAGAACTATACCTTATCTTTTTTAAAGACTATACTGAGAAGCTGTGGGGAATTTCCTGCAGCCAAATTAGCTCCGAATGGGGCGCTCAACGAATAAAAGGTTTATCGATCAGCAAAGCGGTCGTACATGCGGTGAAAAGTATCTTCTCCCGGCATTCTTCCATTGCCCAAAAAAATACTGAAACCAGTCTTATCAAGCAGTTTATGTACCCAAAGTTCGGACCGGGTCAGATGTGGCAAGAAGTTGCCGGGATTGTTGAAGAAAGAGGTGCAGAAACTCATTTAAAACACAAAGTCATAGGCCTTAAGCACAAGGATAATAAGATAGTTGGAGTTGAGGTGAAAGATCAAACTACTGGAAACATAAAAACAAGGAAAGGAGATTATTTTTTTTCGACGATGCCGGTTAAAGAGTTAATAGAATCTCTTGGTGAGCGTGTACCACAAGAGGTTCAGCAGGTAGCGAGAGGATTGATATATCGTGATTTTGTAACAGTTGGTTTGCTTGTAAGAAAGCTGAAGATAAAGAATAAAAGCAAAGTAAAGACTATTAACAATATAATCCCCGACTGCTGGATTTATGTTCAGGAAAAAGATGTAAAAGTCGGTCGAATTCAGATATTTAATAATTGGAATCCGTATATGGTTAAGGACATTAATACGGTGTGGTTGGGATTGGAATACTTCTGTAATGAAGGAGATGGGTTATGGAGTAAATCTGATAGTTGTTTTACTGCGTTTGCTATAGAGGAATTAGCTAAGATTGGCATTATTGAGAAAGAAGATGTCCTTGATAACACTTTAATAAGAATGCCAAAAGCTTATCCTGCCTACTTTGGGACTTATGACCAGTTTCATGTAATCAGAAATTTTACTGATAAGTTTGAAAATTTATTTTTAGTGGGTAGAAACGGCATGCACAAATATAATAATTCCGACCACTCCATGTTAGCCGCAATGATTGCTGTTAAAAATATCATTAATAATGTTAAATCGAAAGATAATTTGTGGGCGGTTAATACAGAGGAAGAATATCATGAGCAGGCAAGGGTGTAAAAGCCGCAATAGCAGTGAGATCTGAGACTCCGCTGAAGTATGGCCAAAATTGAGTTTACCAAGTTGAGATGCTGTTACCGCAATAGCATTGCTTATTGTAGCTCGGTCGACTCTTGCCGTTAATGTTACAGGCCTTAATCGAGGGCGACCTGCGGGATACCCACGGGAGCCGCATTCCATCGCAGGAAGCAACCGGCCGATTCCAAAAAAAAGATTCTTAAATTCGGAAATGGTGGTGCTCAAGAAGAAAGCCAAAGATGCAAGGGATTCTGGAGAAAAAGATAGGGCGGACATAATGAAATGAACGTTCTGATGCTAAATTATGAATTTCCGCCGATTGGGGGCGGAGCGGGTAAGGCACATCTGTGTATGCTCAAGGAGTTCGCAGGCAATAGCAGCCTCGTCATAGATGTATTGACCTCTGCACCCAGGCCAGGCTTTACAGTCGAAAACTTCTCAGAGAATATCACCATCTATAAAGTTGGTGTGCACAAGAAGAATCTACATTACTGGCGCAAAATCGAAGTAATCGAATGGTTGCTGAAAGCACAACGCCACTACCGCAAGTTGCTGCGGGAAAATAATTATGATTTGGCTCACGCATTCTTCGGCTTCCCGACAGGCTGGCTGTGTTACCGGACCGCAAACAAATTGCCTTATATAATTTCGCTGAGAGGCTCGGATGTGCCGGGTTATAATATCCGTTTAGGTCTGGATTATAAGCTCATGGCAGGTCTTTTCCGCAAGATTTGGTCTGGCGCTGCAGCGGTAGTGGCAAACAGTAAGGGTTTGCGAAAGCTCGCGTTGGAGTTTATGCCGGCCTTGGATATCAGGATAATCCCCAACGGCATCGATAAAGAAAAATTTCATCCATCAGAAAAACAAGGTTTTACAAAGCCGATACAGGCACTAACGGTTAGCAGACTTATCAGCAGAAAGAGGATGGATTTACTTATCGGGGCGGTTGGCTGTGCAAAGGAACTTGGCCTTGATATCCATCTGAATATCGCAGGGGAGGGCAACCTTATGGAGCAGCTTCAGCGATTAGCGAATGAATTAAACCTCGCCGACAGTGTCAGTTTCAAGGGAAGGGTCCCTGCTGAGCGGATGCCGCAGCTTTATCGGGACAATGATATCTTTGTTGTGAGCAGCGCCCACGAAGGAATGAGTAACGCGATGCTGGAGGCAATGGCCTCAGGACTGCCGATAATCACAACTCGCTGTGAAGGGGTCGAAGAATTAATAGCCGGCAATGGTATTATTATAGAGCAGGCAAACGCTGAGGAAATTGCTGAAGCGATAAAAAAATTAGCCGATAACCGCCAAACCTGTATGAAAATGTCTGTCGCAGCAAGAAAACGGGCAGCCTTGTTTACCTGGTCTTCGGTGGCCGGCAAATATATTGAACTCTACCAGGAAATCATAAAAAACAAAAAAAGCGACTCTTAGAAAAAAATATATGTGTGGCATAGCAGGTTTCAATTGGCAGGATAAATCCATCATAGAAGAGATGGCCCAGACTATGAGGCACAGAGGACCCGATGACGAGGGATTTTATGTGGACGGTAGTGTCTCTTTGGGCCACCGGCGGCTGTCGATTATCGATACTTCCGAAAAAGGCCGCCAACCTATGGAGTTTGAGAACCTGGTCATAGTCTATAATGGTGAAATATACAACTTCAAGCAGCTAAGAGAACAGCTCATGTCCAAAGGCTATAATTTCATTTCCGATTCTGACACCGAAGTCGTACTCTATAGTTACCACGAATGGGGACCGGCCTGCGTAGAAAAATTCAACGGCATGTGGGCTTTCTGCATTTATGACAAACAAAAAAATACCTTCTTCCTTTCAAGAGACCGATTCGGAATAAAGCCCCTCTATTACTATTTCGATGGCAGTCGCTTTCTCTTCGCTTCATCGCTAAAAGCTATTAGAAAGCACAGCCTGGCCCTGAATATCAGCACGCCGGCTTTGAACTTCTTTTTTTATCAAAAATACATCGGCAATGACCTGACCATATTCGAAAACTGTTACAAACTCAGACCTTCCGAAAACCTGCTGTTCGAACTCAACACAAAAAAACTCACACGAACAAAATACTACGACCTCGAACAGCAAATACGCCAACATCAAGAAACTAAACTAAATCAAAGGCTTGAGTCGATTGAAGATATCATCATCAATGCGGTTGAAAAAAGACTCGTTGCTGATGTGCCGGTAGGCAGCTTCCTCTCCGGCGGAATTGACTCGTCCCTGATTTCCGCTGTTATCAGTAAGAATCATAACGATTTCGACACCTTTTCAATCGGCTTTAAGGACAAATCCTACGATGAGCTGAAATACTCAAAACTCGTATCAGAACACATCCGGACCAATCATCACTACGATTTTTTGCAGATTGATGAAAACATTATCAAATTCATAGTAGAGAATATGGACGAACCTTTCGGCGATGCATCCGTCTTGCCGACCTACCTGCTGTCGAAAATAACCCGCCGCAAGGTTACGGTCTCCTTGTCCGGTGACGCCGGTGATGAGGTCTTCGGCGGCTACGATACCTATAAAGCATACAAACTCGCCCGATATGTCCCAAGGACCGCGATGAGATTATCGAGGTATTTAATTAACCTGCTGCCTCCCTCTGATAAAAAACTGGCTCTGCGCTTCAAGATGAAGAGGTTCGTCAGAGACCTTGACACCAATGTAAATAGAAGACACTTAAACTGGATGGCTACTTTCAACAATCCCCAGAGACAACAACTATTGAACGACAGGTTCGTAGATGCTCAGTCCCTTATCAACTGCAGCCGTGAAGAAAGTTTTCTTTCGATACAGCTAAATGACATTCATAACTATCTGGCGGAAAATATTCTAAAAAAGGTTGACTTCGCCTCAATGCTCAATTCGCTCGAAGCAAGAGTACCCTTCCTCGACCACCAACTGGTCCCTTTGGTTTTGTCTCTGCCGGAAAAATACAAAATCACTAACTTTACAACAAAATGGCTCCTGAAAAAAATCGCTTCCGGCTACCTGCCTGAGAAGATAATCCGCAGGCCCAAAAAAGGATTTACCGTTCCGATTTCTATATGGATTAGAAAAAGTGATTTAATCCGGGAGTTTCTAACTAACCGCAGGTATTATGAACACGATCTCTTGAGCTATGGTTATGTTCAGGACCTGTTCGATGCTCATATTAACAGCAAAGAGGACAATGCAAGACATCTGTGGCTGGTCTTTGTCTTCAATTACTGGATGTCCAGCCAGCCTTAGCCAAATACGGAGTTGTTCAGCAAAACTACAATATCAATTTTCTCGTCTGAAGCCGAGACCTCCCCACCTGTGTTTTTAGAGACACTTGCTTTTGGAATGGTGATAATTACCAATTCGGCCGTAGCGAGTTGAGAACCATATTCTGGGGGAAAATCTAAAAATCACTGAATGTGCACACCCAAATTGGGGGGGGAAGTGGACTCATTTCGAGCGGAAAAAAGCGTAAAAAAGGCAAAAAAACAAAAATTCAGTTGATTTTCAGCAGTCAATGTCTATGATTATAGATAGTAGCGGATTAGAGCACCTGAGGAACATTTGCATCACCAGAGGAATAGTCCGAGACGAACCTTTGCGTTTGTTTTGCTTTGCTCTAATTGCGCGGAGCGGGAATTAGGAAAAGTTAATTTAATTGGTGGTAGAAATTATGAAAACGAGAATGATTTTTGTGGCGGTTTTGGGATTTTTGTCTCAGTATGGGCCAGCCTTGGCGGAATGGACGGTGCCGGCGCCTGTGACGGAGGTGAATACTGAATACGCAGAATGGGATCCGTTTCTCTCCTCTGACTGGCTGTCGCTGTACTTTTCAAAGGGCAAAACGGACACTTTCTATTTTCACCGACTATACGAGGCAACACGGGAAGTGCCTTATGGATCCTTTACATCAATAAAAGAAATTAGTGAATTGAATTATTCCGGCGGGCATATCCAAGACCCGTGGGTGTCGCCGGATAATTTGCGATTGTACTATATGAGAACCGAGCCGGGCAATTACTGGCGCCTGAAGTTCAGCGAGCGGGCAGCGGTGGATGAACCGTGGCCAGTTGGAGTGAATATTTCTGAATTGAATGTCCTCGGTCAGATGCTTCGCAGTCCAACACTGACCGCCGATGAGCTATACTGCTCTTGGTTGAAAAATCCCGTTTTCTTTAATCAGAAAGCACCTTATGTCCGATAAATGGTATATATGAAGGATTACACATTGTCAAAAGAAAAGATAGCTGAACTGGAAAAATTCC